>FVAB011109412.1_pt1 | contig 19872 bp, 15 predicted proteins | sample 1520001 | NCBI WGS metagenome assembly FVAB01 (sample SAMEA4475357, study PRJEB15587) | soil metagenome | biome: Soil; feature: Field | place: India | collected 2015-03-11 | depth 0 m
CCTGATGCAACACCATATCCTTTTTTAACTTTGACCTTGATTTCTATCCAATTTTCCATGATAAAGCTAATTCTTAAAGTAGTCTTGAATCATAAAACCATGCTCTGGATTGGGAGCATGGTTTAAATTAAGTATATTCTAGACAAATCTAACTGATTTCTCATACAACCTTATGGTAGATCGTTGAAGGAATGAACTGTTAATTGTTTGTTCCTTAACTCCTAACTCTTGTAACTTCCTAACCAACTCAAGAGAAATACCAGCATTAGAGGCAGCTTCTATGGTGGAGCTACCGCTCTTAAGCAGCTGTAAAAAATTTTCAATTCTGTACCACAAAGGCGAATTTGGGCGCAAAAGTCTACGAGCAACTGCTGCACGTACCCCGTTTTCAATTGTTTGCCAATTTACTTGGGATAATACTACAGAATTTAATGAAAGTCTGCGAGGAGGAACTACCTCTTCTGATGAAGCTACAATTTCAACAGTGTGGTATTTTGGGATTTCTGAACTCTTTATTAAACGAAAAGTATAGATTCGCCGCTCTTTCTTAGAGGAAGTAATTACAGTTAACAAAGTACTATTTGTTTGAGGTAAACCAGCAATATCTAATTCCTCAATTCGTCGCAGATGTATTACTGTAGCTCCTGGTTGGGAACAGGTTTGTTTACTTATTCCTGCTAAACAACCATCTACATCTAAAGTCACAAATTGCGGGTTATCCAACCAAACTTTTTCGATAATCTCTTGTGTGTTAATAAAACTGATATTTAAACCGTATCCAGGGATTAGGGATAAAGTTGGAATTCTGCCAGCTTTTCCTGTAGCTTCTGCAACTGTTACACGACGTATCGAAATTGGTGTTTCTACACTAATAGCTTTAGATTCGTAATTCAAAACTCCGATCGCTAAGGTAAAAAATCCAAAAAACGTAAGAATTGAATGCTGAATTTTTTTCATGTTTCTACCTCATATAGAGTTGTGTATTTTTGCTGTAAAATTTTTGTGGCACCTGTTAATTAGCTGCCCCGCTGATTTTTGCTTTGGAATTTGGGACTACATATCAAAAGAGCGATTGACAAATACTTGTACCTTTTTGCCTTCTTGTACGTACCAAAGATTAGGACGATTTTGCAATTCTTGTGCGGCTCGTTGGTTGCGTTGCTGAATTTGCTCTTGTAGGGGGTTTAATCCGCCTTCTAGTGCGGCTCCTAATAAATTTGGCTCTCCCCGCTCGATCGTTGTCCGCCGTCTAGAGCTATAAATATCACCAATTTCTTCCTGTTGTTCGCGACGTGGTTGATTGATAACTTGACCAATTTTGGCAACTGCGCCCAAAACTGTTGTGGTTGCGTCTATGCGAGTGTTCCCAGATCCACCCCATTTTGAGGCAATCAGCGGTTTGCCATTATCTCCGCGCAGACTGATTACGCCAGGAGGAAGCTGATATTCTTTCCCATCGACAACGACTGCGATCGCATTACCCATCACCAATCCATTTGGATTTACCCCTGAAACGACAAATATCACCAGTGTTTCTGAAGGAAGCAAAGTTTGCCCAGCGTTATCACGCAATGGCTGATTAAGCTTAACCACAAACCGTTCTTGATTTTGATTTGCTGTTAGTGAATTAGATATATCAGAAGAAACTATTGGTGTTACTAAACTGGCTTTTGCGTGCTGACCAATTTGAAAATTTCGCGCTTCTTCATTGAGGGGAGTTTCTCGCAAAATATAGTTTTCTTCCGCTAAAAATACTTCTGTGGTTCTCTGTTCGACAGAATTTTTCTCTGGCTCTGGAGTAACTATTTTATTCCTATCAACTAGTACCGCTTTGGGAACTTCTGCAACAGTCAATTCTGGTGGGGTGACAGCAGGTTTATCGTTAAGTGGGAGATTGGCTACTGTCGCATTTTGGTTATTAGAGTTAGAATTTGGCTCGATGTGACCGTAACTACCTAATTGCGATAAAGCTGTCCACTGTTCCATTGAATTTGTTGTGGTTGGTGCTGGTTTTGTGGTTGCTGTAGTTGGTGTGGATGGGGGTGAGCTTTTATGGGGTAGGGATTGAGGTAGAGTTACTGTTGGAACAGGAGGAGGAGCTATTGGGCTAATAGTTGGAGTCACAGTTGTAAGAGGACGAGAAATGGGGGTTGAAGGTGTAGGGCGTGTGGGTGCGGGAACTGGAACTCGAACTTGTCGCACAACTTCTCGCACAATAATTTTTGGGGGTGGTGGTACAACTGGTTTAGATGGTGCTAATGGAGGTGGAGATGCTGCTAACACAGGTGTTGGTGTTGGGTTTTTTGGCGCAACAGGTGCAGGTTTAGAATCGGATTTATTTATTTGAGGTTCCGGTTTTTTTAACTCATTTGATGCAGCGTTGATATCTTGTACCTGAGTTTGAAGTGCTAGTTTGGTTTGTTGATCTGCAATATCTGTGCGATCGGGTTGAGTGGAAGGAGTGGTGGGAGTGGGCGATCGCAACTCTTGACTATTACTATTTTTTACATTCCTCGCTCCGCCATTTGTAATTGAGGCGAGAAATAAAGCAGCAATTAACGCCACTGAACCAGTACTAACTAACACTAAAATCAGTTTAGACCAAGGATTTGACCACAATGGTTGTTTAGTAGAAATTGCCTCTATCGGTTGCTCATAATTTTCTAAAATCTGTTCACTTGTTTCATAGTTAGAAGTTTCTTGATAGCCAGTTAATTGGTTAAAGAATGGTAGATTATCGGAAGATTGCGACATAAAATTTTACTCTCCAAATTAATTACAGGTTACACTTCCAATTTCACAAATTTTTTCAATCTGTAAGTTGGTGTTGATCAAAGGCTCAATGGCTGATTTTAATAATGTCTCTTCATTAATTTCTTCCCGATTTTCTAGAACTTTAACTACAACTGTTTGATTCCAAGGAATGACTTGTGCCTGACTCAAGGAATTTTTAAACACAAGCAGATTGGCAAAAACTTTAACCCTCCATTTACCAGCCGTTATTTTTTCAGGTTGGGAAATACTTTGCACGACTAAAGCTGTATTAATTCCTTTTTGGTTTCCCTGAAAAGGTTTACCTAAAATTATTTTCTCGGTTTGTTGCCGGAAATTTGGATAAAAGTCTGGGTTGATGAAATATTGACTAGAGTTCCAAATCTTTTCTAGAGGGATTGATTCTGACCAAGTTAAAGTTAAAGTCAAACTTTCACCGACAAAACGACGAATAGTTTTTGCAGTACGTTCTTGATGATCTGTACCAATAACGGTAATGGCACGACCATCTTCTAGTTGCACTAGGGTGGGAATAGATTGACTTTGTAATTGGTTAAGTAATTTACCATGAAACATCAGCAATAATAAAGCAATACTATTGATTCCCAAAGTTGTTAAAACAAACAATGGGAATAACTGAGAATTGTTTTTGAAACCTGCGAATAATTGCATATTTTTTCCTCTTTTTTAGGGATTTTTGTCTAAGGGACAATCGATCGTTTTATCCGTTTTATCGCTAAGACAGAGGTCACGTATTTCATAAATTTCTAGTCCCATCTGGCGTGTATTGTAAACGGCTTGTTGTAAAGGTGAAATACTGTTACCCAAGGGATGTTTAGGGGTATCTACTGTCCTCATTAAGATTTCTTTGTTTAACGGAACGACTCGTTTTCTGTTGGTAGAAAGTTGATAAAAGTTGATTTCGGCAACTATTTTGACTTTCCATTTTCCAGGTTCAATCTTTTCGGGTTCTGAAATGTGTCGGATATTTAGTTGAGTTGCGATCGCACTCTTAGAATTTCGAGAAAAAATTTCTGGTGGTGTTAATAGAGCTACTTTTTCGAGAAAGCTTTGGCGGAAGTTTTGATCCGATAAAGCAAAACTCGCTATCCAAGTTGTAGTAGCTATTTTTTTGCTAGTTCCGTTTGTTATTTTGATCTGTACTCCGGGATCTGAATTCGGATTTTTCGCTTCTTCAATTGTTTGGGGAGGTAGTGTTCCTGACCAACTGAATAACGAGATCATAATTGACTGTACGAAATTTTTTATCGTTGCGGAACTTTTTTCTACTTCATAGCTTAATTCTGTTGTTTGGCTATCATCAACTTGAACTAAAGCGGGGGGTTTTCTTACACTTAGTCGATTCAAAGTCAAACCTTGAAACATGATGACTAGTAAGGTGAGTAAATTTACACTCGAAGCAACTAAGATGCAAAGAAAAAGAGAACTTGAATTATATTTTTTTCTACTAAGTAGCTGTACCATGTCAGAATTTTCCTAATTTAGTTAAGTTTGTGATGCCACCCAGTTGGCGGTATTACTAATTGCTTGAAACACGGCTTTTCCGCCGCCTATTGCGAGTGCGATCGCCAAAAGAGGTGCAAGAAAAGCTACAAAAATCATGAACCAAGTAGGATCAGAATCTCCAGCAGTTATCAGAACTCTGGCAGTCAATCCAGCAATAATGTTGTAGGAAAGTTTGGCAATACCTAAAGCAAAAAAGCCAGTCAACCAGAAATAAATCGGCTTACCACCAACTGGTAACAAAGACAAACCTACTGCAACTGGCCCCAAAGCTGCTGTTAGCAACATGGAAATTTCTATTAAGTTCTGAAAGGCATATTGAGTGGAAAGTAAAAAGCTTTGCAAATTAGTTTGGGAAGTAGAACTAAGACTGGCATTAAAAGATAATTCTACTACTTTTCCGTTGGCAGCTTCTTCTACGAACTGATTGACTTTTTCTTTCAAATTCTTTGCCCAGTCAGGCGAACTTTCATTGGCGTTTTTTTCATAGTCATCTAAAATTTGATTTATTTTTTCTTTGGCTTCGGTAAGGCATTGTAGTTGTGTTTCTCCTGTTAATGACTCGCAGTTACGTAATAATGAGCCTGCCATTTCTTCGATCGGGTTCCTCATAATAGCTTGTTGGTAATTTGCTCCTAATTTTAAGTCAGTAACCTTTAACACTTCCTGATTCATAGAATTCAGATAATTCCGTGCTGTCACAGTAAAACCAGATAACACAGCGCCGTTATTTGCCAGAATAGCTGCTATTAAAAAAGGCCAAATTAAGGAAGATATGGGACGATTAAATTCTCCATTTGTTAAATCTTTTGCCCATTGAGTCATATAAAACAGAAAAGTACTAACGGCAAAAAATACTCCCAGTTGAGCTAGAATTTTATAAAGTTCTCCTGTGAGGACATCTTGCCATTGTTGGTTCCAAGCTTGGGCGATCGCTTGTGCAGTATTTCGACCTTGTTCGAGAATGTCACCACTACCAAGTGTTTGAGCCAGAAAAATTGATAGCAACATAGTAAATCAAAACACTAATTTTTGGATTGTTCTTGAGGATAACTCCGCAACAAATCAGCTTGAGAAGCGATTTTTAATAATTGTGCCGCCGAAGCATCAGCTTCAACTCGTCTAGCTCGATTAGTTGCGTCCATTTGTTGCGAAATATTGGTTAAATTCAAGTTGGAAAATAGCAAGTTTTTGTGAATATTGCTTGAACTCGATAGCATTTGAGCTAGAATTTTCGACTGTTCGCTTTCCACTTGAATTGCATCTGCTTGTAGAGAAGCTTGTCCTAACCAACTTTGGCGTAGAATTCTTGATTGTTCAAACTGTGTACTAACTAATAACTTGACTACATCTTGAGTGTTATCAACCTCTCGAAGAGTACCAGTAATTCCTTCAATTCGCTGTAAAGTATTATCAATTGTTTGTAATTGTTGAGGTAATATTTGCCGATTTGCTTTGTCAGTAATAGATTGAATGTTCTCAACTGTTTCCTCGGTTTGTTCTAGTATTGTCTTAGTTCGTTCTTGTCCTTCTTTGCTGAGTTCGCCATCAATTGTAGCGCGGGTAATTTGTCGATCGAGTTCATTACTAACACCCTCACGCCGCACAACTGAGTTACTTTCAAAGGTATCAGCTGGCGATTCTGGGGTAATGCGATCGCGTGCATTTTTCCGCACCTGATTCGGATTAGAAATTCCTAATTCCCCTTGCGCTTCTGTCAGCAAATCTGTGGAATTATCCAAAGGTTTCAAGCTTTCTGGGATGTTTTCTGCAATGTAAGTTTGTAAGTCTTCCATATATGCCTGAAATTGACCCCAAACTTTTCCTAACTCTTCTGCTTTTACTGTTTTAGTGACGCAAATGCTAAGGATAAGAAGGAAGAAAGCGATCGCGCCTCTCCTCTTTGTGCGTGCCTTCATTTGTGCATAACCTCCTAACAAGCGTTTGTATAGAAATCTCTTTCCGTTCGTAAATAATATACTATATATACTATATAAACGCAATACTTTTGTATGTTCTCCCTCCAAAAACCCAAAAAACGATGTAGAAACGTTGTATACAACGTCTCTACAGATGGTTGTGGTTGCTGGGAATATTGCTTAACTTCCGCGCAATTTAGCAACTAATCGTCGTGCGAAGGCCGAAAGTCCCTCATATTTATTGCTATACTGTTGCATCACCGTAGTTCGTTCCTTTTGTTCGTCGGGATTGTTCGCCACCACTGCCAACTGCTCATAAGCTGGGTAGTAACGACAGAAAGTATACCGTCCCTCATAGTCGAGCAACCATTGACTATAGATGTCTTCCTTTTTGGGAAAAAAGCTTTCTCCGGCATTTTTCTCGATAATTTCTTTGGGGTACTTCAAAATATTTTCAAAGCTGTTTATTGCTACAGCTTGAATTCGACCAATCAGACGAATTTTTAGATTCTGAAAAATCTTTGAGGCAACTTTTGATCTAGCAATTGTATCTGGATCTTGGGCGGAAAGAATTACCCGTACCCCAGCTTTACTACCATTAGCACAAAGTCTGCTCACCACATCAGCAACTTGAGCAAATTCAAACAGAATTGGTGCTTCATCAATAAAAAAAATAGAAGCATCAGGATTGCTTAGCGCCCGTCGCAGTGCTGCTGAATAAGCACTCAAGCATAAAATTGCGGCGTGTTCATCATCTGACAAATTTCTTAAAGCGAAAACTAACAATTTAGCATCCGTAGGAAAACTAGAAGGTTCTGAAATAGCTTTTCCCACACGACTTTCTATCCAAAATCGCAAACCCAACTGAATTTGCTGGAATGCTTCATCAATATTACCTCGAGCAGATTCAAAATTGATATGTTCGGGTTTGCAGAAAGCCAAAAAGTCTTTCAATGTAGGAGTTTGCTGCCAAGCAGAAGAGCCAAAACCGCCTGCGATCGCTGTTTCATATCGCTGCTGAATTTCTGCATCAGCAAAGAAAGCATTCAACGCTAAACTAATAATCTTACGCACGATCGTATACAAGGGATTATTTTCAGCATCAGATCCCATTACCATTATCATCAAAGCTGATTCTAGGGAAGCTACATAATAATTGTGGAAAAAATCTTGACGTTCTTTTTGCTCTGGAATCCATCTCAAGTCTGGTTTTTCAAAAAGGTTATTTGATTCTTTTGAAATATCAAAATAAGCACCATTTTCTTCCATGAAATGAGTGTAATCTGTGAACGTAGAAGTGCCGTCGGGTTTTGGATAATCCAAAGCAACAACCGGAATACCCCTAGCAAGTGCCTGAGTGAGAATTCCAGAAACTAAAACAGATTTACCACCCCGCGTTGTGGCAAATAATCCTAAGTGTTTCGCTTCACCCTCAAACAAATTAATATGGACTGGTGTACCTCCTTCATCAGTAATTAATTCAAACCCTTGAGGATCGGCTGGTTTTGTTGTTACTAAAGGGATTAATCCCGGAACTTCGCTGGTGAGGTAACACTGACGGCGATCGAAAGGACTTGCTAACAATCTTTCCCAAACAATCGGAAGTGTTTGTAGCCAAATTTTCCAAGCATATTCTGTTTCTCTAATCACCCAAGCAGGTTGTTGGAAACAGTTTTCCATATAGCGACAAGCAGTATCTAATTGTTGTAAATTTGGACGGTGAATGAGAATAACTACTCCGGCATATATAGGAATCGCGCCTTCTAAAAGTTGCTCTTGAGCAGCAACAGTTTTCTTTACTTTTAATTGTGCGCCAACATCGATGGTTTTATTTTTTTCTTGAGCTAGAGAAGCGGCAAGATTTGATTGCTTGAGTACCCGCTGCATGGTAGTTTTAACTAAAGCAGGATTGGCAGGTGTGAGTTGACAAAAAATTTCGGTGTCGGTGACAGATTCTCTAGCCATAACTTCCCAAAGGTAACGCAGTTGAGCAACTTTATTAGACCAACCGCCAGGTTTTTCCAGAAATGTCATAACACCAACGTATTTATCTTTAACTTTCACCCATTGCCGATCGCACACTGGCACATCTGACTCTAACAAAAGTGTCGTGCTGTGGAGATTTGTTTGAATTTCTTCCCTCACTCCTTCTTCATCTAAAACCAACATTTGGGGAATAGGTTTTGGTTTGCTAATATTAAAACGTTGCCAAATAACTGCCCATAACTTTTCAGCAGTTAACGGTTTAATTTCCAAACCCATTTTATTAGATAAAATCTGCTGCCATCGTCCAAAGCCATCTTTATAAGCTTGGGTGAGGAGAGTTTGAACTTGGATGCGATCGCGTTCTTCCGCTTCACCTGTAAACTCCTGCCAAAAAGACAAACCTTTGGCTAATATTTTTTCCATCCAATCTTGGGCTTGTGCTGTATCTGGTTCAATAGTATAGGTGACATAAATTCGTAAAGATTTTGGTTTACGAACTCCTTTTCGCGTAAGTTCTTGAATTCTAGCTTTTTCTGCGGTTAACAAGTACTGAGAATCAATTGAAGGTGCTTTAGCAATTGCAGCTTTTAACTCTTCTTGTCGCAATTCGTCATTAGCAAAGGAAGATGAATGAAAAGTAATTTGTTCGTTTGCGGGCAGATCCTTCAAACCAACTTCCAAATTATTAAAGATTGTATTCAACTGCTCCGATCGCAATGTTGAATGAATTCCCCCACACTCAAAGCCAAACACAAAACATAATCGATCGGCTTTATCTCCTTTCATTAAAATACAACTGCCTACATTTAAACCGTGAATAGCAATGCGAAACATTGTAGCTAAATGCAGAGCATCTTCTATTGGATTGAAGCGATTATTTTGAGCGCCGCCGACGTTTTTTGAGCCAATTTTTTTCTTCATAAACTTCTCTTGCCAAAAAACTTTCATATCTTGCCATTCCCCTCGTCCATTTAGGAGTGGGAATAAACTTACTTAAAAAACGCCAACTTCTATCTCCTGTAAGAATCCACCAAGTTGACATTCCCCAAGCAGTCATCAACATAGTGATGAACCAACTCAGACTAAGAACCCCTCGACAAATGAAATAAGAAAGCAATGCAATTCCCATCCAAGGAATAACTAAATGGGCAGGAATTGGGCCGAGTGAAGCTTGAGTACCTAATACTCGATTAACAGGTCTAAATTCTTGATTGGGATCTTGATTCATTCGATTTTAGATTTGGGATTTATACAAGGAAAAACCCAGTTTCTTTGGAGATATTTGTAAAAAAAACTGGGTTTATTCATAATTTAATAATTACGATCCGCCGCTGTTACCAATAATCACACCTGTTAAAACATCAGCAATAACAGCAACAACTACTACTAACAAAGGAGTTCTAGCAGCACTTTGGAAATCTTGGTCTTGGCGAAAGGCATTTAATACACCAATTAATGCCACTGCAATGTAGAGTAAAAAGATTGCCCGCAGTACGTTAAATACCAAACTAACTGCTGTATCTGCTCCTTGAACTCCCTGTGCGAAATTGCTTTTAAAGAATTCCTCAGCTTTTTGGAAAAATGCTGCCTCAGCAGGAGTTGCTGAATAAAGTAACAACATAGTTATAGAAACTATCCCTACTAGTATTTGCAACGCTACAGTCCAGCGGGGCGATCGCTTTTCTCCCATCAATTCTCCCAGCACTGTCACCAAGCTTCCCATCAGCACAACGATCGTCACTGCGGGACTCTGGAAACTCGCCAAAACCGCGAATCCCGCACAGGCAATGAGAAACGGTTGTTGAATTTTGTTAAGGCTTTTGATGGTGTCGATCGCTTTATGACCGCGAGATAGCTTGTTCCAACCCTTTAAAGTAGACATCAAATTGCTCCTCTGTTATCACTTGCTTAAAGTATAGTATCTGTTATATACTGCTTTGGCAAGTAGGGCGAGCGAAAAAGTATATTTAGCAAAAAAACAGCGATCGCCCAGAAAGTCTTTCCCAAAGAGGTTAAAGATGAGGAGATTTCAACGCCTGCTGTTGTTTTTTCTAGCAGGACTAATACTCGTTTTGAGTCCTACATTGGACTTTCATCGATCGGTCTTTCCCGCAGAAGTTGTAGAAACTACCCCTCCAACCACTCAAATCCAGGGGGTCGAACTGCCGGACTTAGGAAAAATTACCTTTAATACCCTTCCCCCAATTGCCGAGTCTGGCTCATTTTCCGTTCCCCCAGAAGTAGTGGAAGCACTCGGTTACGACCCCTCCCGCAGTTGGAGTGCAGGTCAAACCGCCCAGGAGTATCTCAAATTGGGGGATTTTCAAGAATCTTTCCAGTTGCAAAAGTATAACCTGGAAACTTTAGCAACAATGGGGGGCGCATCTTTAGAGAGTGCGAGACTGTCGGACTTTGAATTACTGAACAGACAAACAATTGGTGATTTAATAACAGCAGTGCCAGGACTTAGCGATCGCAAAATTGCCGAAGTTCCGTCTATTGCTGACTTGTTAAGTCAATCTGCTGCTGGGGCTTTTAATCCAACTCAAACTTTAGGATTTCTAGCGCAAAAATCCGAACTAGCGCAGTTAAGTTTAGGTGGAATTGACTTATCAATTTACGACCTAAATTCAATTCCCGGAATCAAATTTACTCCCTTAGAAACCTTTCGAGAATGGCAAAATACCCTACTCAAAGGTATACCGGCACTCAAAGATATTCCTTGGTCACAATTTCTCAATCCAGTTACCCTCAGTGGTGGCATAGGCAAAGTCGATGTCGTCTTAGGTTCCACCGAAAAAAATCGAGTCTATACCATCAGTGGCAGTTATAAAGAAGGCTTTCAAGTTCCTTGTCTCCAAGAATCTTGTCCCCATATTGAAATGGCTGGTTTACCCTTATTAAAAGGACGGCAGTGGATTTCAGGAAAAGCGCAAAAAGTCAAAGGCGGACATGGCATTTTAGGCTTAGTTAATGGAGGCAAAGAACCTACTGGACGGCATCCTTTTGGTAATGCGTTTAAAGTGGTTTTGACAGCAACCAAGGAAGCGGAACCTAAAGCAGAATTTGGTTTATATTTTCGCTTTTGTGCTAAGACTAAGCTTGTAGATTTAGGTTGTACACCTTATATAATCGGACCGATTCCTTGGATTCCGGCGAAAGAGAAAGATTGGATATTTTTGGGATTTTTGGAAGGCATTGATAAAAAGGCAGAGGCTTTTAAGAAACCGCCAACTGTGGGAACACCACCGATAAACGGAAATCCATTTGTGCCTGGGGAAACTTCAGTGCCAACTACGGTACAAAATCTCAATACAGAACAATTGAATTTCGATCCTAATGCGGTGAATTTTAGCGATCGCACCACCGTACTTCAAGGTAGTGTAGTCAAAGGAAATCAAGAAAATATAGGTTTCTTAGGTCATGTTGGAGGCTTCTTCAAAGGTTTTTGGGATGCAGGTGTTGATACCGTAAAAGATATAAGCAACAAGCCAAAAGGAGCATGGAATCCAGCAGTTGGGTTGATTGCAACTCTTACAGGAGGTCTAGCTATAAGTTTGGCTTGGCAAGGGAAAAAACTCTATAACGGTGGCGTTATCAACAATGCTCGTCTTGCCCAAAAATGGTACTATTCTGTGTTTTCAGATGAAGGCAAATTTGCTAACAGGACGATTGATGAGCTTGTAGACAAACTCCGTAGTGGTAAACTACGACCTGAAGATGTACCGATTGAATATATTGAGCGAGATGGGAAAAAAATAATTCTCAATACGCGCTCATCAGCTGCTCTAGAAAAGACAGGTATAGCTAGAAATGAATGGAATGTAATTAATAAAACTCGTGACTTAGAGGCTAATGGTCGTTTGAATAACCAGTTAACTAGAAATGATCTTTTCAATAAAGATGGTTCGATTAATTGGGATAAGGTGAACAAGCTCAAAACAACCAAAGACCTTGAGCATAGACCTAAAATTCCCAAAGAAATACCAAAGTCTCTAAAAACTAATACTGCACGTAGGTTCGCTAGAAGTGCAGGCAAAATACTAGCACCTATGGCAATTGCTTTAGATGCCTTGCAGTTAAGAAATTCCTATAAAGAGGATGGAAATCAAATTGGCCAAAATTTTAAATCAACAGCAGGAAATATCGCTGGGGGATGGATTGGTGGTCTAGCTGGTGCTAAGGCAGGTGCAATGGTTGGTGGTGCTATCGGTTCTTTGATTCCTGTTCCTGTAGCAGGAACAGCTATTGGAGCATTGGCTGGAGGTGTAATTGGTGGTGTTGGCGGAGCTTTTGTGGGTTCATGGATAGGAGAAAATGCTGCAAAACGATTCTGGAAATAAACAATTCAATAAGAAGTAGCTAGTCTAATATAAGGCCAGAAGCCGGGTCTTTGAAAAACCCGGTTTCTTATGTCACATCTCCAAACCACATAATTCCTCTCTCTTGCCAGCCCTACAGTCCTACATTCAAGTACAAATATGTAATCTATCAAATTATTCAGGTATACTAAATGTATATTATAGATATAATTATATATCTTCCCTAAACAAGGAAACTGGTTGTAGATGCCAACACTCCAAGACTTACTCAAACAAGAAGCACCCCCTCGCGGTGTTTCCGATGACGAACTGAAGACATTATTAATGGCATTAGACGGCAAATCAGCCGATGAGATTGCAGAACTCGAAGGTCTTTCTGCCGTTGCTATCCGTAAAAGGCTGGGTAAAGCCTTCGCTAAATTTGGCATTACGGACAAAGGGCCAGGAAAATTGCAAAAATTACAGCTTTTGCTCCAAAATTCAGATAATTCATTTACCCCAGCCAGTATCCCTAAATCAGTTTTAGATAACGTTTCTTTGCGCCAAGATTGGGCAGAAGCACCGGATGTAGAGGCAGAATCTTTTTATGGACGTACCGAAGAACAGGAAAAGCTGAAAAATTGGATATTAAAAGATCAGTGCCGACTAATAGCAGTACTGGGAATGGCAGGAATTGGCAAAACAACTTTTGTGGGGAGAGTGGCGCGAGAAATCGAAGATGAGTTTGAGTATGTTATCTGGCGTTCCTTAAGAAATGCTCCCCTTCCCGATAACCTTTTAGAAGACTTACTTGAATTTCTACCTCACCAGGAAAGTCAAGAAACTACTACAGATTTTAACAGTAAACTATCAGATTTAATGGAATGTTTGAAAGAACATCGCTGTTTGCTGATATTAGACAATATGGAAACTATTCTCAAAAGTGGCGATTTCGCCGGACATTATGAAGAAAAATATAAAAATTATGGCGTACTTCTTAAGCGTATTGGGAATGAACTCCACAAAAGTTGCTTAATTATTACGAGTCGGGAAAAACCTAGAGAAATTGTTTTATTAGAAGGAGAAACTTCACCCGTTCGCTCTTTACTTTTAGCAGGATTAGGAGAAGCAGCGAAAAAAATTTTGCAAGCTAAAGGTTTATCTAATGACAATAAATGGGAAAATTTAATTAAACTTTATCAAGGTAATCCCTTTGCTTTAAATTTAATCGCTAAAATCATTCAAGAATTATTTGCAGGCAATGTGGCTGATTTTTTAGACTTGAGTTTAACTGTAGTACTAAAAGATATCAGCGTCTTACTTGAAGATCAGTTCAATCGCTTGAATCCTTTAGAAAAGGAAATAGTTTATTGGCTGGCATTGGAGCCTGTTTCGCTCTCTATTGGTCAATTACAAAACAAATTTTTATTGTCCATTCCTCCGTCGGATTTGCTGAATGCGCTGAAATCTTTAAACGATCGCTCACTCCTAGAAAAAACAGCAGGAACTTTCACCCTTCAGCCAACAGTGAAAGAATTTGTTAGGAATCAGTTTATCGAGCAAGTTTGTCAGGAAATTAAAGCTGCAAGCAGCAATCAAAACGAACTGAAACTACTCAAAAGTCACCTCCTAATTAATTCCACCAGTAAAGAAGATTGGAAGGAAGAGAAGACTAATACAATTTCCAGCTTAGTTAAGGATAAGTTGTATATTCAAGGTAATTATAAAACAGAGAGTGAAATTGTCGAACAGATCGACAAAATCTTCTCAAACGTCCAGGGTAAATCCAAATTTGAAGTTGGATATGCAGAAGAAAATCTACAAAATCTCCTATCTGAGTTGAAAATCAGCCATTAGTTGTTGAGTAAGGCACAGGAATTTTTTTTCCTTTTATTGTTCCTGTTTTCTTTGCCAAATCCTGATGGTACTATCTTGACTAGCGCTGATCAATTTACCATCTGGGCTGAAAACAAGAGAACGAACCAAAGCTGTATGTTCGGGAAGCATACCAACAAGTTGACCATCGGACAAATTCCAAAGTCTAATCTCTTTACTATTAGCACTAGCAAGAGTCTTACCATCTGGACTAATAGCAACATCAGAAGCAGATACAGGTGCATTGACTTCTAGGTTATAGCGCAATTTATTTGTTTTTAAATCCCAGATTTTGATTGTTTTATCCATACTGCTACTAACAAGAGTTTGTCCATCTGGACTAAATGCGATCGCAGAAATCCAATCCTTATGTTCGGTAAAATTATGCAATACTCTTCCAATTTGTCCTTGCTGGAGACTCCAAACTTTAATCATACCATCTTCACTACCGCTGGCGGCCATTGTTCCATCGGAACTGTAAACCAAAGCACTGATGCCTTTTGAGTGTCTGGGAAAGTTTCCCTTCAACTCCTGTCCTGTCGTTACCTGCCAAATTCTAATTGTCCCATTTGTCATCCCAATTACTACTCTTTGTCCACTGCTGTTAAAAGCAATAGACTGAATTGAAACAGCTTTGGGTAAAGATAAAGGAATTTCCTTCAGTTGAATTCCCCTCTGTACGTCCCAAATTTTGATACCATCCAAGCCACCACTTACTAGTTGTCTACCATTTTGGTTGAAGGCAATGCTTCGTCGAACTGCTACTGGATGTCCAGCAAGAGGACGAAGGGGTGAACCAGTACTAAAATCCCACAGTTGTATTCTACCGTTCTCCATCAAACTGGCAAGAATTCTTCCATCTGGACTTAAGGCAACGCTCAAAACCTTTGCAGTTGCATTAATAATTCTACTTACCAAGTCAGGCTGTGGAAGAATAGCTATTTGCTGTTGAAATGTATTGTTTTGATTATTAGAGTTATTATTTACTGATGGATTTCTATTATCGGAACTTACAGGTGATTTTTCTGAATTCCTTGAAGCTTGCGCTTGTTGAATTTGTGTAATTCTGTTTGAAACAAGGCTGTTTAAATTGCGATTGAGTGCCATTTGGTAGAGATTATTTTCTCTATAATTAGCTGCCAGTTGATTTGCTTTCTGAATATCTTCAGCTGCACCTCCATCATTGCCTAAAGTTCGGACTAAACTGCGACGAAAGTAAACATTAGGACTATTTTGTGTTAAACGCAAATTTTGCTCGATGTCTTGATTTGCTCCTTTTATATCTTTGTTTTCAGCACGACTCACAGCACGCCAGCCGTAGGCTTCTGCTAAGTTACCATCAAGTTCGATCGCTCTAGTTAATACTCGGATAGCCTGTCCGTGATTGCCTTTTTGAGCAATGCTTGCACCTTGAAGTAAATATGCTGGTGCAGTTTGGGGATTGAGTGCGATCGCTTCTCTAGCGTCCTTTTCTGCATTATTGTAATCTCCTAAAGCAAAATGAGCGTATCCTCGTCCCAGGAAAGCATCAGCAGATTTGTTAAACTCCAATCCTAGAGAAAAATCTGCAATCGCTCCTCGGTAATCTTGTCGGTTAAGCTTTTCATTTCCCTTATTAACTGAAGCCGGAGTAATAAGTTTAACAAATGTATTAATAGGAATACCCAATTTTAACTGTACAGAAGAAACATCACCATCAGGCATTTCTTGTAGCGCACCTCGACCATGAATTCCAATTAGGCGACCTTGACCATCAAAAATTGGACTACCACTCATGCCAGGAAAAGTATCACCTGTGTAGGTCAAAGCATAACCATCTTCTTGACGTGCAAGCGAAGAAATAGTTGCAGTAATTAATTGCGGTTCATTGTTGATACCTACGACACTTATAGGATAACCAAATATATGTACCTGATTATCCATAGTTATTAACTCAGAATTTCCCAATCTTGATTGCTCAACATAAGAATAGATTCCTTGGCTTTCAAACTGGACGACCGCTAAATCGACTCCGGGTAGCCTGATAATTTTTTCCGGTGTGATTTGGTAAATTTTTTTATCAGTGGTGACAACTTCATATTTACTTTGATAATTCTCTACTAGGTGCCATGAAGTGAGTACATAATAAGTATTTCCGATTTTTCTTAAAATTGTTCCAGAACCTTTTGGTCTACCATTTTCTCTAATTAAAACGGTCAATTTTTCAGCTGCATCCCTGATTTGCTGTCGCGTTAAAGCTGAAGCTAATTGAGGCTGTATGATCGCATTTGTTACCATGCCCATCAATACCAATGGAATAGTATAATGAAACTTCATTTTTTCCTCTATTTTTTGAATAAATCTGAAATTGGCGAGCAACTTACACTACTCTTAAAAAAGATTTTCTGTTTGCAATCTACGAGAGACCATCTGGCAAAGAGTTTGGGGGTTATATCCAGACTGCCTGAAATAATTAGACACCCATCGAATAACTGGAACGTTCCCCCGTGATGTTTGTGCCACAGTTGCTGGAAAGCCATCGGAGGTTTTACCGCAAGTAAATCCGATCGCCACCGCACTCTTGACACTTGTTGCAATGGGGATTATTGCTGTTATTGCCAAGAGATGGATGTATCTTTTATGCTTCATGGCTGACAATAAACTCTGTATGAATTACTATTATTACTGAAAAGGATAAGGAGGTAGCAACAGCTTTAGCTGATCAGGTTCGGCTTCGATTCGGTTCATTCTACGTAATCCTGCGTAGCGACTGCGAATCTCTAAAAGATATCCAACTAAGCTCCGTGTAATTACATAATCATCTATTTAGCTTTTTTCAGTAAATTCACTATGAAGAGACAACTTCTGGTCAATGCCTTGTGTGGGAGTGCGATCGCGTGCATCTTGACAGCAGTCTTCGCTCAACCCAACCAAGCTCAAACCCTAACGATCGATTGCATCAATGCCGATACTAAACCAACCACAAAGATTGAGACTCCATGGAAGGAAGGCAAGCAGGAAGTTTTAGAGATTCGTTGGTACAACGTATTTCCTAGACAAGCTAAACAACTTTGTCAACAAAATACTGAAAAAATGCGGCGTTACACCCAAAATGCTGGTAATTTTTACATCAGTCGCGGTCAAATTGGCAAGAAATTCGGATTATGTTTGGTGAAAAACGCCAATGATAGTTGTAATTCCAATAGCGATTTTTTGTTTGAACCTAGAACAGAAACAAATCCCGATCGATTTTTGTCTACTTTGATTAAGACTAAGATAAGAGTTACCGACGAGGGGGTAAGATTTCCACGCTACCCAAATAGAAGATTAAGCTTCTTAACTTTTTTACTTCCGTAAAATTCTGGCTAGGGACTTAGTTTTTTTCTAAGCGGTCTAGAGCATTAATTGCTGCTGAATTTTGTGGATCGATTTCAATTGCTCGCTTACAAGATGCGATCGCTTGCTCATTACGACTTAATTTTTCTAATGACAAGCATTTTCCATACCAAGCTTCATAGTTTTTGGGATCAATTTGAATCGCCCGATCGTAAGCAGCAATTGATTCTTCATATTTTTGTAAAAATCTTAACGTATTTCCCCGCCCTGTAGCAGCATAATGGTAATTTGGATCGATATTAAGTGCCCGATCGAAGTATGGGATCGCTTCTGCATATTTCCCAGCTTTAAAGAAAGCTGTACCTTTATTAAACCAATTTAAAGGATCTTTTTCATCCAAAAGAATTGCCGTCTCAAAATCAGAAATTGCCTTGTCATACTGCTTTAATTTTAATTGTGTATCACCTCTACTATTCCAGAATCCCGATGCTGGTTTAGCTGTGAGTTTAATTGCTTGATTGTCAGCTTCTAGCGCTTCTGGATATTGCTGCATATTTTTATGGGCTAGAGCTTTACAATTCCATGCCTTAGCCTCGTCTACATTAACTCCATCTGTTTTATTAGCCTCATTTGATTTAATTTGAATTGCTTTTTCACAAACCTTTAGACTCTCTGGGTATTGCTGCAAGTTACTATAAGCATTTGCCATATTAATCAAAGCTTCATAGTCATTGGGATTTAGTTTAATTACTTCTTCATAAAGTTGGATAGCTTTTTGGTATTCTCTTGAATTTAATAGCTCATTAGCCTGATTGAAAATTCGGTCTGCCCTAGCAATTACTAACTGTGGTATTAAAAAAGCGATTAAACCTCCAACTATAGCACCCACGCCCATTAAGGCAAATAATCGAGGAAGAGTAAGTGGGTTTTTAATGGAGCTTTTTAAAGTATGTAATTCGCTATAAACCAGCAGTGCAGATTCGTAGCGTTTTTTGGCATCTTTAAGCACCATCTTGTTTAAAATAGCCTTAAATCGTGGGCTAACATTTACTCCTTCTTCGCAAGCAAATTCCCCTGTGTGGAGTTCATCTGGTATTTTGCCAATCAAAGCTTCAATAGCCGTTACACCCAAAGCATATATGTCGCTATTAAATTTTGGTTTCTTAAGGACTTGTTCAGGTGGAGCATAAGCTGTAGCGAGCGATTCTGAGAGATTTTTCTGTTCTTCAGGGTTAACAGACAAAGCCATTATTTCTTTAACATTTCCAAAATCAATTAGACAAATTTTCCCGTCTTTTTTTCGGCGTATTAAGTTGGATGGTTTAATGTCTCTATGTATGACATTATTCTGATGAACATAAATTAATACTTCTAAAACATCCTGTAACAAGCTAATAACTTCATCTTCATTTAAGCGTTTACGCTCTTTGAGTTCTTTACTAAGGTCTTGACCATCAATCAATTCCTGAACTAGATAAAATTCTTGGTTTTCCTCAAAGTGAGCTAAAAGTTGCGGAATTTGATTGTGTATACCTAAAATCTCTAAGATTTTTGCTTCATTATCGAAACGTTCAGTAGCTTGTTGCCGAACTTGTTGAGTATTGAGCATGGGTTGGAGTTGTTTAACTACACAGGAAGGTCTGCTGGGTTGATGTAAATCTTTTGCTAAATAAGTTTGACCATAAAACCCTCTCCCCAACTCCTTAATAATTTGGTAGCGCGTTCCTACAATATCTCCTGGATTTAGATTAGACCCTTGCATAATTTTTTTAACTCTCCTAACCTTTGTTCCTCTAGCACTCGTAATAGAACTAACTTGAGGATTTATTATCTATCATCTCTACATTCCTCCTTAAAAAGCTACTCGATCAACAGTATATTTACGGTTATATGTTCTGACCAGCGCGACTCCACTGTGCAAACTCCTTGCAATGCTATAATTTCCAACAGCGAGTTTCGCACAGGCTCTTTTTAGTTCCATCAACATGGATGCTGAATCCAGCTTTCTCTAAATAGGCCATCCGCTCACTACGCGATCGCACTTTAATTGAAAGCAAAGTACCAGCAGGGATGGTGTAGGTTTCCCCAAATGCCAGCCAATTCTAACCTTTAGAACTTAAATCAATTCTCTATGAAGATGCGCTGTACGTAACCCCACCCCAAACCCCTCCCCGTCCACA
>FVAB012216223.1_pt1 | contig 15023 bp, 7 predicted proteins | sample 1520001 | NCBI WGS metagenome assembly FVAB01 (sample SAMEA4475357, study PRJEB15587) | soil metagenome | biome: Soil; feature: Field | place: India | collected 2015-03-11 | depth 0 m
TTATTTGACGATATAGAGATTGAAGCTTGCTATGACAGGTTTTCAAGCTGGGAAGGTTCTATATCTAAGAAAAAAATTCGCGATTGGCTGAATCAGTTTGAAACAACTCTAGAGCAAAATATTGCCTATTTACTCCTGATGAAGTTACAATTTTTATCCAAAAGCGATATTGAATCAGCTACTCGAAGTTTGCAGGAAAAGTTACTAAGCTTACTTCTGACAAAAGATAACCTTTGGAAAGTTTTTCGTGACGATCCTAAAGTTGTTTTAAAGGATAATGAAGGTGAATTTAAAAAATGGCTGCGAAATAAAATTATTAGATATACTGCATTACCTTCACCGCCGAATACATCAATGGAAAGTCAAGACAGGCTTTGGGGGATTTATGAGAGGTCGGCTTTGACAGCCACTAGTGTTCCTGATGGCAAAAAAATCCGACCTTTGAGCGAGTATTTTCAAGCAAGTACAGGAGAGCATGAAACATCAGTTTTTGTGTTTATGGACTATACTAACGGCTCGGGCAATCAATTAACTAAATGTATTCGGGAAATCAATAAGTTACTCGCACAATATCCTGCATATCAACAGTCATTGTTTATTTTTATGTATGTAGTTCAAGCTACATCATTCAACTTAGCTAGTATAGAATTGGCTCCTAAAAACACTGAAATTATCTATTATGAACCAATGCTTGGCTATAAAAGCCAAGAAATTATGGATATTCTCGCTAGCCACCAAATATCTGAATCAGAATATGATGATTTTATAGAAAAATATTGTCTGCGTACTTCTGGAAAGAGTGCTGCTGGATATCGAGACTCTGGTGCTTTAACTTGTCATCACTATAGTTGTCCCAACAATACATTACCTTTTTTCCATAAACCTGGTGAACGCTGGGAAGAGCTTTTTAGAAACAGCCAAACGCCAAGCGCCACTCGCTATAGGCAAAAATGATTTTTAGGTCAAAATTTACACACAATCCCCCGGTCGCCGCAGCACCATAAACGGGTTGGCAGACTCGACCTGATAATTAGGATACTGCGTTTGTGCATCCGCTACCGATGCAATCCACTCAGGATGGTCATCGTTCCATAAAGGATGGCGCAAAATACGGATAGTCCGACGCTGCTGATTCTGGTGTACATAGCCAGTGAGCGTTCCAAACTGCACTGAGGAGCCATAGCCTAAGCGGTTAAGTGCGGCTGCAATTGGGTTTTGGACTAAGTTTAGCCAAGGATTTTGTAAATTCCCCCAAGAAGAGTTGAGATCGACTACAGATGAGGAATTAGATACTAACCGTGCCATATCTAAAGCTAATCGCCAGTCTAATAAGCTGTGATAGGCAAGGTTTTGATAGTCGCGCAAACAAATATTGCAGGAAGCGTCGCACTCACTTCCATGTCCGTGAGGATTTATCCACTGACTGACAATGCTGTTTAAAATTGTTGGGTCTGCTTGAGCTATTAGTTGTTGAAACTCATTCGCTCGAGCCAGAAAGCGACAGTAACCTGCTCCATTTTCCAGTTGGTCGCATAAAAAAGCTTGACCGATTATTGCTCCATTCTGCTCTAGCGATCGAAAACCTGCCTGCAACTCCTGTGCATCCACATCAAGGTGAGCCGCTGCTGCTATCCGTAGCCAAAATGCAAAGGAATACCAAGCGGCACGACCTTCAACTGTTCTGGGGTCTGCAAATACGCCACTAGGCCATTGCTCGATATTTACCAGCAAAATATCAGTTTTTCGGCGAGACAATAACGCCACTCGGTAAGCTGCCCCAGATGTACCTACTTGACTATTACCATCTGGAGATACAGCATACGCACCAGGTCTTGGTCTTCCAAAAACAGTTGCGTGTCGGAAATCAAATCCTCCGTTACCGCCATTATCATTAACTGAAACGATGCTGTCATTAAATGCAGAGACAGAAACATTGAGAATAGATGAAGGCGTGCCAATATTTGCACCGATACTCAAAGAAGGTCGAGTCGATCGCGGTTGCCATTCAAACTGTCCGTCAAAATCTTCTGGCTGTAAATCTGTAAAGAATCCTTTGGGTTCCCTGGCATCTACAGTACGCATCGCATCGACCGCGCAAACTGGGCATTGAACGGTTGGTGGGGCTTGACCCCCAGGTAATGGTTGATTTAATACTGTGTGGGGGTAAACAACTGCTTGACAGTTACTACAAAGTCCAAGAGATTGGTTACTATTTGGAAGTGCCGGAAACAAACCTGGATGAGAAGTAATTGTGTTACCTTGAGGACGCAATTCAACTACACCACAAGCTGTATGAACTGCTTTATCTTTAACAGTTTGTGACCCAGGAGCAAATTGACTGATAGCGACATCCAGATTACGGTCTACAATCCCTGTTTCTGGCGGCCATTGAGGGCCTGGTGAAGGCCAGCGCGTATAAAGCAACCGCACCCGCGTGGGAAAACCAAACATCGGCAATAAACCCGCATTAGCCAAACGTTCGCTCAGTTTATCTTGGGTGTAGGTGGGGTCATTCACAATATTTTGAATGTCGGGTATCAGAGTATTGCGGAGATAACTCAATATTGCGGAATTGTTGGCATTAGATAATGTTGTTTGTTCCCGCAAAATATCCAAAACTGATAAAATCGCTGGTTCATTTGCTGGGTCATTCAACCAATCTGCAATTAACGGTTCGCAATTCCCCCAATTTTCAACATCACCGAATTCACCGTGTACGTTATCAGTTCCACCTAATGATGCACTGATGCCTGTGTCTACAAATGCTTGCCGTAAAACTTCCTTGATGAGGACGCGCTGAAAAATTTCTTGACTTCTCATATCAACATAAGGTGATGGCGGTGGATCGCCCGTGATGCTTTCTGGACGTTGGAAGTAAAAATCATCGTGACTTCTACCGCGACAGAAAGTAACAGCCAATGAAACTCCCGCCGAACGTCTGCCTGCACGACCTACTCGCTGTTGATAATTGAAGCGTCGGGGTGGCATATTTGCCATCATTACTGCTAGCAATGCACCGATATCAACCCCTGCTTCCATTGTTGTTGTGACACTCAGTAAATCGATACCTTGGACTCTAGCAATTTCATTTGGGATAAAGATATCTTGGAACCATCGCTGGCGTTTAGTACGATCGCCTTTATCTGTTTGACCCGTCAATTCTTCAGCATTCAGGCGGAAAGGCTGACCCGATTGTTCTGATAGATAGAGATAGTAGTCAAAGTCAGGAGTTGTCTGCCCAGGTATCAGTTGAATTGTGGTAAAATTCGGATTGTCAGAACGGCGATCGCTGTTACATTCTGGACAAACCCCAGCAGCAGGTTGAAGAAAGAAAGCATTGCATTGCGGACAACGGTATCCTGGGCGAGAGCCATTGATGGAGTTGGGCGGCAAAACGAGATAAAGTCGATCTGGATCGAGTGCAAGTCCGCTACTACTTGATATGCAAGCTTGCGATTGGATTAACTGCTGCTGTACGTCAGCTGGTGCTAAACCTGTTCTATTAATGTACCTTTCAGCAGCCCTAAGTAAATTTGAATCACTCCCAAGACGGAAATAAGGGAAATAGCGATGTAATTTCCGAGTCCCTAATTGCCGAATAACCCCTTCTGTTGCTTCTATTAGCCTTGGTGATGGATTCCCTTGCGGTTGATAACTAACCCAACCCTGTGCAAGTCCTTCAAGCGTTCGGGCAATGTGGGGAAAAAGGGCATACATTAATTCATCAGTTAAAAACGCTTCCAGTAGATCGGCATGATTTCTCTGTGTTTGTGATCCCGGAATAACTCGTGCAATTGGGTTGCTATTCCAGTTGTAGCAATCAAACCAAGGAAACCTTTGTAGTCCACTTCCTTGACCTACTTTATAGTTTTTAGCTTCAAAACTCGACCCCCCTGGACAAATGCCATAAGTTAGTAAAGCATCTTGTACCTTATCCCGTAAATTTAACAGGGGAATTCGCTCTGGGTAACGTTGAAGTAAGCCAAGCCATTCATCACGAGCCTGCTGATTACTTGAGGGCAAATCATCAATCCAGTCTCGCGCTTCATTGCTTAAAGCTTGATTGGCGTTGCGAAATCTGTTACGCCGAACCATATCGTCAGGCTGCTGACTTGCAATAACAGCATCGTGAAGATTGAGATTCAAGGCTTGCAACCTAGCTAGTGCTACTTGATTATTCCCACAACTAATGCGAAGGAAGGCTACCAAGTCATTCCAGTAATCTTGGAATGACTGGATCAGCAGCATCCGCGCCATGTCACGATAATGGTCGCGCTCCATCCCTGCTGCTAACTTGGCAGCATCCTGTCGGCTGTCGGAAAATATGACCAGCTTGCGAGACGATCGACTTGTAGGAGTTGGTGGCGCTGGCATTTCTCTTAACAGTCCACTGGCTAGCACTTGACAAGCTTTCTGAAATCCCGTGCGGTGGAAGCGTAGAGGCGTGGGAAATTTATCTCGCCTGCCGTAGTCGGCATCGCATCGGGGACATTTACTAGGCAGCGCTCGTTGACTGTCGGCAGAGTTGCCTACAACCTGATATAGCCACCCCGGTACTTCACCTGGTTGAGGTTGAGTGTTATTCTGTATTAGCGCTCCTGTAGTCCGGTTGAGCTTGGCGCGAACCCATTTGCGTTTTATTTTGTCAAGTTCCCATTCCAAGTCTTGAGGCTGCGTACTCCAAGCTTGTGTGTCATTAGACAAAGGCCAAAATACACGGTAGTTTCCATAGCTTTGATTGAGAACTACCAGGTCAGGAATTCCTTCTAAATTGGGTTGATCGGGTGTCAAAATATCGACGTTGGTGTTACCTATCTTACGAGTTGTTTTGTAGCCACCAAGAAACACATCTCCACAAACTTCACACACTAGCAAGTCAAGAACGCGGGAGCCACAAGAGCAGGTTAAGCTGTGAGTAGCATGGATAGCACCAACGGTTGGCGGAGTTGGATCGCTTTGGCGACGCTGACGATTTACGGCTGAGTCAGTACAAGCAGGATTGCAGCAAGCCCAAAGATTTTGTAGGTTGTGGAAGAATAAATGACCGCGCACGGGTTGGGGCGATCGCCCTGCTCGTTGAGACATTCCTACTGCTAACAGCAGTCCCCGCATGGCATCAGATACAAAATTGCTACCCCTTGCACCTGGAAAAAGTTGATTATCCAAATCTTGCACGTTGGTTGCACGAACGCTGCCATTGACAGCTTGACAAGCATCCCGTAAGGCATTAGATACAACAATGTCTTGTGGGTTATTGGTAGCACTACCTAAAGTAGCTAAAGCTTCTCCTAGATGTTGCTCTGCACTTAACCCAGATGTGGCAGGCTGCCCCAGTTGTAAAGCCAAATCAGACATTGCATTCCGCACCTGGTTTGAGTTTGGTTCCGGCGGTTGCATTGGCTGGAATGGATCTGCCTGCACTGTCTGGGTGAACTGAGCAAATGCACTTTGATAGGCAGAAAGATTGAACCGCGCTCCTGAAGTGGGTGGTATTTGTTGCCCAGAGATAAATTCAAAATTATCCCGCCCAAAAAATTGCCGCAGAAAGTCTCTACCTTGTTGATTTGGTTCGAGACTGGCTGTAGTCGTCAAAATTCTTAACTGCGGTGAATTTGGTGTCAACCCTAGACGCGAGTACAGCAACCGCAAAATATAAGCTACTTCTGTCCCAGGCGTGCCGCGATAGGCGTGCAGTTCATCAATAATTAGGAAAAATTGATTTTTGGGATTGTCAGCCAGCCAGTCACGAGTAGCATCAAAAATACTGTTTTCGATGCTCCGCATCATCATAATGTTGAGCATCGAGTAGTTGCTAATTAAAATATCCGGCGGACTTTCTTGCATATCCCAGCGAGACCACATTTCACCACCATCAAGTCGCGGGAAATAGTAAGGCAAATCTGGCATATCCTGAAGCAGGGACGGATTATTTTGGATAATCGTATTTATTTGCTGTTGCTGCTGTTCGAGTTCCCTTAATTCATTTTTCAGTCGTCTGATACTATCGTCTTTTTGTATGCCTGAAACTGGCGTTTGTCCAGTGTAGCGTCCAAAGGTAATTCGGTTTCTGCCTCTGTTTTGATCTAACCACTGATGTACTGATCGCGCTTCTAATGCTTTTCTCAGCCGTCGTAACTGATCCTCAACTAAGGCGTTAAGAGGATAAAGAATCAAGGCACGGAGGGCTTTGGGTCGGGATGCGTGATCCCATTGAGAGATCCGCTCGCCATTAGGATTTACATTTGTATCCCACCAGCGATGATTGGTAGGTGGTGGCGGACAGGCAGACCAATTTTGGGGGCGGGAATCTCGTGCTAACTGTGCGAGGAGTGGTAGAAGGAAGCATTCAGTTTTACCCGAACCAGTACCAGTAGTCACAACTATATCGCGGTGATTAACCACAACTTCCCGCAAGCTTTCCCACTGGTGCTGGTAAAGCTGGACTCCCGGATCGAAAATCATTTGCCCCAATTGTGCCAAATCCTGGTATTCGGCAGGCAGTTGACTGGCAGCAGCTGATAAATTCATTCCCGATGAAGGATAAATTGGAACTGGCTCAATTAATGGAGACTGACTCAAGATACCTGGTTGTTGTAGCAGAGTATCCCGTTCATCAGCTAAAGCTCGGTAACGTAATGGAAAAGCACTTTTGATATATAGCTGATAGATTCTATTAAGCCTTTGATAAGCTCCAACTAGATCATGCACGAGTAGATACCTCCTCGCATTTAATGTTAAGTTTATCACTTAGTTGAGCCACTAATTCTAGTCCTACGTTTTCATATAACAGCCATGAGTCCTGGTACTTCGGGAGGAGTCCAGAAGCCAGCACTAAGGCACGTTCGTAAATTTCCGGCCATCGTTGACACACAGGTATTGCTAAACGTTTTGTAGCGCTGCTATAACGTGCAATACACTGTTTTTCATTGTGTTGCAACGCAAGAAATCGCAAACCATACCAGTCACCTTGTAACCAACGATCGCTCTCTTTGTCATAAAAGATCGTGTAGTTATAAGCAGTCATTTCCTTAGACTGCATCCGGTACATCCCTGTCTCTTTAGGAAAGATACAGCTAACGAAGTCATTAACATTACAGTCAAAATGTTGCCATTCGTATAAACTTGGTACAATTCCCTGTAAGCTCCTGAGAGTATACTTCCAGTTTGCCAAGTCAGGTAGGATGGTAGCCAGTTGCAGCGATACTTCACCAACATTAGCGATTGTAAATTGACCACCTATTTGTTTAATTAGCTCAAACAGTTGTTCAGAATCAGTTGCGCTCACACGAATACAAGGTGGAGCCTCTCCTCTCGGCTGGTTTATCACAGCTACCTGTGCATATTTTTTCAGTTCGCTAATCAAATTCAAGCTGCGTTGACCGCATAATATAAACTCTTGATAATTAGATTGTGAATCAAGTTTGACAAGAGTAGTAGGAGCAGTAGACCATCGTGAACCGTTCTGAGAAGACTCAATATGTCCTAGCAATCTCAGCCGCCGTAAAATGCGTTTTGGCTCTTCAAGTTTCAGAGCATCACAAGCTTTTTTGAAAGATTCCCAAGTGCCGTAGCCTTGAGCAGATAGCCAGTATAAAAGTTGTTCATAGCGATGACAAAGAACCTTAATATCCGGTGATGATTGACTTATAGGTGGCGATGCTATTAAATCAAATGGATTATCATAGCCAATTTCCTGTAAAGGCTGGTAAGGAATTGGGTTAGTGTAATCGTAAACATCATGGGCAACACCAACCATAGACTTTATTTGTTCGTAAGTGAAGGTGGGACTACCCTTGATGGGATACTGAAAAAACGAGAGATTCAATAGAGTTGATTGAACTTCAGTTGGCAAAGTGCCTTTTTGGAAAGTTTCAACTGCTAAAAAGAAGTAAAACAATTTGCGTGGTTTTGCTCCCTTTTCTACTCGTAAAAGTGGTATGAATTTACCAAGATTGTTGCGTTGTACTTGCTCAGAAATTTGCTTGACAAGTTCCTTTGGGTTTCCCTTATAAGAGAATCCTTGATACCAGCGTTGTACTTGTGGCATTATACACCTGCGCTTGTTACTGAAACTGGCTTAATGACACTGCCACAAATATAATGCCCAAAACCAATAGGCAATTCTTCACAACGCAAATAATTTTCTATAGGCAACCAACCCCAATCTACAATCTTGACAAAGCGCTGGCTCAATTCACCTCCACAAATCGCCTCTACAAGGTAGTCACCAGGGCTGGGAAAATCTACTGAGATGGGAGTATTTGTATTCACTAGTTCATCTAAAATTTGGCAATTATCCAATAATCTATTGATTTGTAACTGAACTTTTGGAGAGAAACCAAAGACAGTTACTTGAGGACTGTGACCCTTTAGCCACGCACTTATTTGGGGGACTCTTAATCCGCCAGAAAAGCTAATTGATAAGTGTACACTGGGTTGCAGAGCATCCTTAAGTTCTTGATTGTTAATGAAAACTCCATCCCAAGCTTGTGACACAACCATGCACTGATGGAGCTCTACCCAGTTGGAATTATCAAAAACTGGCTGTGGTTCTCCGTGCCACTTTAGTAAACGCTCATTTTGCAAGCGCTCAACATCTGGAAGTAACTCTTTTTTACAAAGTAGGATAAACTGAGAGCCAAGTGATGGATGTCCCCAAGAAGCATAAGCGCCTGCATCGGGGTTATCTGGATCTGGAATTAGTATCCAGAAGTCACGAGCAGGCAAAATCAAGAGATTGAGGTCAGTAGGGCAAGTAATCTGATATCTACCACCGCGTTCTAATTCGCTTATATTGAGTGGGCAATCTAGAGGAAAATACCATCCAGGACGTTCATTCCGAAGTTCGTAAATATTGTTTTTATATTGAATTTGTAACGATTCTAGCTGCTGTCCCCGCAGATGTTTTGGGTAGACATAGTAATCAACCTGATCCAAGAATGGGTCTTCAGTGCGATATAGTCCAGCGAAAATGTGACGAGCGAATTTGCTTGCTCCCAATTTGACTGATGTTGGCTTTCCATCGTTTTGCCACTCTTCATAAACTTCGTGAATTGCTTCAGCAACAGCTTCATAGCGCTGTCTATTGCCAGTTAGTAATTCTTTTAAATGTTTGGAGAGTCCCTGTGCTTGAAGTCGAATTTGAGCAAATAGAGTTTGGGCATCCCATTGGGCTGTCCATTTCTGTTCATGGAATAGTGAGCAGAGTCTATCTTTATCAGCGCAACGGAGTATCGATTGGGAGATTGGGTAATTAATATAGGTAGTCCCGCCACGACCTCGCTGCGCTGATGGTAGGAATCCATGCTGCATTAGCCATAGATTCCAATCTTTCCATAGTGGTTCTTCGGCTGCTTGACCGGATTTCATTCCCGGCAGCCGACCAGATCCGTATAAACCTAAAATTTCTCGTAATCGCTTGAAGTAATTTAATTCTGATATCTTTTCTTCATCTGCCATTTGATAGGCAGCCAGAACAGTTGCACCGAGAAAAGCTACACCTTGGGGTATACCTTTAGAATCACGCCAAAGTAAGTTATTTAAATTAACCTGTCCCTCAACAATCACTTTTTCCCTCACAGCAGCACGGAAGTCGTTGCCCCAGTTATCTCCTGTCGGCTTTCCGTTAAAATCTCGGCCAATACGCTCCAGTACATCATCGTCAACGCTTAAATAGATCTTGGTACCTCGTGGTACACCACTAGTAAAATAAGACACTAATCCTTGGTTCCAATCTCTGTAGCTTGCCATTGCTTTTTTTTTGAGAGTTTTTTTCTTCTTTCAGCTTGCCATCCAAGCCTTTTGTACAAAGTTTATCTAGTATGTATATCTATAGTAGCCAATATGACATAATTTTCATATTACTCGCTACTCAATTTGTTGCTATTTTTAGGAGCTTACTTATAACCAAAATTGGCGATCGCCCTCCAAGATACTCGGATAAATCCCATTTAATCGCAGATAGGCCATCCGATCTGAGCCATAAAGTGGCATTGGCAATCGAGGAGTTTTTAGTGCTCCGTGATGTAATAAAGTGAGTTTAAGAGTCGTTTCTACCACACTCTCAATTGATGCCGGATGTCCTTGTTCATGAACTGTCAGGCGCAGAGGACGAGCCAAACCCACATTTTCAGAAACCTGAGTTGTTACCACAACTGCTTCACGAGATGACACGCGAAGTGCCAACCCCGGTGCTGGTGCGGTCAAAACTTTTTCATTCAAGTTATACAGTCGAGGGATACCAGACTTTCTGCATTCTACTAAAATAAACTTGGCATCGATCGCTTTAGCTCTTGCTAAGAAATTATCAACTTCTTGACCGCAAAATCGCCCATCCCGATAAATTAAGACAGTTTTACCTCCTAGCGTTGCAGATGGGAGTAACCTTTCTAGAAGTCGCTGAGGGATTTCTTCTCCTTCAATTAAATCGCCTTCCAGTCGGTAGCGCAGAAACTCTCCTCGTTGACCGTAAAGACGTATACTGGCACAAGCATTTAAAGTTCCAGGTAACTTTTCTTTAGAAGACCTGGAAATATCCAATCCAATAAAATAGTCAGCAATCGTTAAAGGTTCTGCTAAAACGAAAGGTAAATTCCCCAACTTTGCCAGAATCCCTGGAATCACCTGATTGAGGATGTACTTGTACTCAACATCCTCTAAAGTGTCTTCATAAATAACTTGACTGGCAATCCGACGATTGAGTAACAGCGAGTAAATTTGGTGATAAAAACTGCCGTCATCACTCCGATCTGTGTTGCGATCTTCTTCTGGGAGAAACGTCAAAACAATGTCTGGTGTAATAGTCACTAAATCATTAACAACTCTCTCCACTTCTACTCTAAATTCAGTTCCGTTAAAATTCTTGCTCAATAGGGGTTTTTTCTCAATTATCTGGCTTTTAAATCCATAATCTTTCAAACGTTTCTGAACTTCATTAATAAATGGATCGACCTTAGCATTGCACAGTTTCAAAGCCGCGATTCTAACAAATTTTGAGTCATCGCGATAATCATCATGACGGCGATAAACACCCCCTTTTTTAAGACCCGTAAGGATTTTACTTTGAACTTCATTAACATTGTTACCAAACAGTAGAACGGTTTCTGAAAGGGGAACTGACGGTTGCCAGAATAAATCGGGATGTTGAATGCTGTTAAGACACTTAACTGCTAGCTCAACACCATAAGCGCCTAAAGCATTTTCAGCTACTTTTTTATAATCAAATAAAAGTTTTTGTCGCTCACTATTACGAATTTTAGTTGCCTTGAGGAGTTGCCCATATTCTACTCCAAACTGGCTAGCTGTTTCAGGTGTGATAGCGGGACGGAGAGCAGCCATTGCATAGTGAAACTGTTTTTTATTCTTGCCAAATTGTACAGCTACAAGTGGTTGTTCGCTGGGGGCATTTTTCAAAGCTTCTTTACTAACTGAACCCGTAGCATTATTGATTAACCTTTCTAAATTATCTTCTCCTAGTTCTCCTATTGTTCCTACAAGCTGTGTAATTGTAGCAAAACTTCCTGATTCAATATCTTGTACTTTTAAACCAATCAAAAGTTTTTCAGGCTCGTGTCGGTAGGGATGATTTTGGTAAAATTCAGCTAAATCTCCTTTGAATATGATGCGACTATGAACTGTTAAAGCTAGGGCAGGCTGTAGTTCTCCTTGTAATTCAATAGTTTCTGCCCAAAATTCTGCTTCACGTCTAACTTCAACTCCATTGTCTGATAAAACAGGAACAGGTAAAAAAGGTCGGTCAGTTCTTAGGACTTGGAAAGCCAGTTGAGCCAAAACATAGGGAGTTACTGACGGCTGACGTACCCATTGGAATGACCAGTAGCAATTACTAAAATCTTCCACTTCTTTTTGGATATTTTTCAAAGCCTCTTTCCAAGCATCTGGGCTGGGCATTTGTTGATTTGGTTTCCCTAATATCCAAAACAATTTATCATGCCAACTAACAACTAAATCTGGAAACTTACGACAAAAATGGAAGCTTAAGCGGTTTCCAACTTCTCGGTCAACTTCTGGACTCAATCGAAAGCCCATTAAATTTGGTTGTGGGATAGTAAGCGGGAAAATTTCGCTCAAAAATATGGGAACTTGGGAAACAGGATCAGCAGCAGTCATGCAGAAACCTCAAAGGCAGAAAATTGACAAATTGAGATGAATTGGCAGTATTGGCAGGGAAGTCCAGGATTAGGTGGAAAGATTGTCGCGAAGTCGGCTGAGTTTTGTCGATAACGCCATAAATCCCTTTGATGCTGCTGAGAAATTTGCGCCAGTTCCATCTCAATAGCGTCAAGTTGTGCAGAGGTTGCAGTGATGGGGTCAGACCACTTCCCAGTTTCCAAGTTATAGAATGAAGCAATAGCAGCTTGCTGTGGATAGAGATAGCGGGCAGCTAGCAGATAAATAAATCCTTGTCTGCGGTCAAATTCGGATTTACCTGTCTTCAAATCTAAAATGTGCAGCTTGCCATCTGGTTCTAGAAAAATGCAGTCAATTGCAGCATAAAAATTAAATAGATAATTCCCTTGTTTAATGAGTATTGGTTCTGGAAATCCCTCATCGCCTCGACTCAGTTTGATGATGTTTCTTCCAACTAAAATCGGATTTTTACGGTAGTTTTTTAAGATGAGTGTAACTCGTTTTTGGACTTCAACTGATTCTTGAGTCAATTGAATAATTTCTGCCACTCGTTCTACGCCGTCTGATGAGTCTAATAGCTGGATATCTCGATGAAATTCATAAACTCCTTTTTGTGCTAGCAGTCCAATCTTCTGCCAGATGGTATCTTGTTCCAAAAGAGCTTTTACTTGGAGTTCTTTTCTTCGAGCTTTAGTAAATCCCCGCTTCATATCGCAGTGCCAGTATTCTTGACCCACTGCTGGAGAGAATAAAGACAACAGATTGTAGCTGGCGAACTGCCAAATTTTTGTCATAAATTGAGACTCCGAGCTATTCAGTAGTGAGGAAATTTATTTGGTGAGAATTTCGTAGATGGCTGCATTGGCTCTCTCCGACTTTGACACGCCAGTTTGATTCGCTATTTCAAAGATTTGCAAAGCTTCTAGCATTTGTGCGGCAGCTTTCCTTAGTTGTGGATTACGACTTGATTTTTGCACTTCCTCTATTAGAACTGGTAAGGGTCTACCGATTGAAAAACACAGTTGCTCGGGATTAAACGGCTGTTTTTTCATATTCAAATTCCTGTAAGGACAGTTGTAATTCTGTTTTTGGTTGTGGGGCAGTCCAACCATGTTGGGGGGCTACTCTTTTTAAGACAGCCATAATCGCTCGTGAAGAAGCGGAAGATATCAAAATGCTGGGATAAACGGCACTGCCCCAACTGGGATGCTCTAAAACAGAGCAGCTATTGTGAATGACTGGGAACCCTAACAAAGCTTTAACGGCGGCGGTGTCGTCATGGGCGATTTCGCCGGGAGATGAGAATAGGGGATAACCAGTACGAGGGTCGATTAGGTCTGTTATGAAGCCGCGATCTCGTAGATGGCGGACTATATCTGAACCAAAGCTGAGAAACCTTTCCCGCAAGCGGTCTTTCTCCCTTTTAATATGGGATGCAGTGTCCCCCAAAGGGTAGCGGGATTGTTGGAGAACTACAACCACTCGGCAAGTCGTTACGGGTAAAACCCAGTCCGGAAGCACCCGCTCTAGGTTTTGGGCAACGAATGCACTGCACCGATGAACTGACATCTCAACTGCCTGTCCCGTCTGTGTGACCCACTCTATTGGGGAGTAGTGCTGGGATACCTTCAATCTCGATTTTTCCACATTTAGTGCTTTTTCTCCAGTAGGCTGGGTTACATATACCATATATAGAGCCCTCTCTTGCTGCTACCTGCCGATGCTAGCTTATATGTAAAATTTTAGCAACCAGAATAGAATTTGCAACATAGTAGTTGAACTAATTTATTCAACTTGACTAAATGATTCAACAAACGGTATGGTATAGCTATGTCTTATGCTTGACTGATTATTCTGTGGAGATGCCTAATCAAGGAAATCCTGGCTCCTTGTTGAAATTTCAGGCTTAATTGAACAAGAAATGCTTATAATACTTACTTTATTTGGATTGCATCGATTTTCTCAGTCAATCGGATGTGGATATGAACGAAGAACAGAGTCAAAGCTTTGGCAAGCTTATTTGGCAAGCTCGTAGAAAGAAGGGATGGAGTCAGCGTGAACTAGCGGCGAAAGTGGGTGTAGATTATACCTACCTATCTAAGCTAGAGAACGACCACGTTGAGCCAAGTGAAGAAGTGATTCGAGAGTTAGCCCGTCACTTGGAGTTGAACGCAGAAGAGTTAATGTACCTCGCAGGTAAAATGACTCAGCGTGATGAGGAAGCTCTTAAGGAATTAGTCAAGGCGAACTACAAAGAGATGGCTGCTTTGTTTCGTCGAGTGCGGTCTAGTCCTGGAATTGACTCGTTAGTAGAAGGAGTCGATGAACAAGTCGCAAAACTACAAAAAGAAAATGCTGAACTCAAAGCCAAGGTTGCGAAGCTTGAGAAAAAACTTAGTTTATTCAAGCCATATCGATTTTATTCTAAAGATGAAATTGAGGGCATAGCCGATGAAATTTTAAGGAGTATACAAGATCCACCTAATTATGCGCTGAAATTGCCTATAGATATTACTCGCGTGTCTGATTTTTTAAATCTGAATATTTTGTATGAGACAATCCACCCTAATGATAAAGAAATAATAGTAGCTAAGATTTTACCTTCAAAACGGACAATTATTATTAATGAAGATATTCCAGAACTGCTTGGAGCATTTCACACATCGACAATTGCTCACGAAATAGGTCATTGGGTACTTCACGTTAACCAAGATGCAGTTGAAACTTTATCAGAGAAATTAGAAATAAATCTAACTGCTAAAGGTACAGAAAAAGCATTCTTTTGTTGCAGTGCTAACGAGCAAATGGATAAATATAGTGCTGGTAGTAAAATGGATCAAATTGAATGGCAAGCTCAGTATTTTGCAGGTTGC
>FVAB010729160.1_pt1 | contig 14406 bp, 14 predicted proteins | sample 1520001 | NCBI WGS metagenome assembly FVAB01 (sample SAMEA4475357, study PRJEB15587) | soil metagenome | biome: Soil; feature: Field | place: India | collected 2015-03-11 | depth 0 m
TTGATGATCGCCCGGTTGAACTGCACCCACTGGTATATGTCGTTCACGATGTGGTCGGCCCGTTGCGACAGTTGAAACTTGACCGGTACCCGCGCCCGCGTCTGGTCAAACTCGAATGCCAGCGGGTTGGCTTGTCCCACCCGGCCCGCGCCGGTGAAAATCTGGCGGGTCGCCAAAAACGACAACAACGCGCCCAACACCTGCGGCGTAAACAGCGCACCGCGCCGCATCAGGTAATTCTCATGGCACCCAAACGTCGCGCCGGTGTGATGATCAATGTTGTTTTTCACGAACGATACCCGGTCGGTCAACTCCATTGCCTGAAGCGTGTTCCATAACAGCCGGTCACCGGCCCGGTCGTAGGCCACCAGGTCGCGCACACTCAAACATTCCGGCGTTGCGTACTCGATGTGCCCCATGTCCACATACAACCGCCCGCCGTTGAACAGGAACCCGCCGTTGCCGGGCGGTTCCTCATAATCCCGGTAATGCAGGTCTATCACGCCCAACTGTTGCGTCTTGAATACGTGATTTTTCACCCGATGCGGCATCGCTTCGCCGCCCATCCGATGTTCATCACTCGAAATCAGGCAGCCGTACTCGGTCTCCAATCCCACAATCCGGTTCATAACCCGTCCTTCAATACCGCCCGCAATTCCTTTTCCTCGATCCACCGGAACTTGCCCGTGCCCGGCCCGCTGCGCTCCAATGCCGCCGCCTCCAGGTGTCGTCCTTTGGTCTGCTCCGCCCAAGCTTTGACCGGATCCACCACCGGCGCGCCTTGCCCGGTTTGGTCCGGCTCCCGGTCCTTGCCTGAATCCGACCCGCGCGAAACCATATCCATCCCGACCGCCCACGCGCGCGCTGCCAACTTCACCGCGTCCTCGAATGACCGACGTCCGCGTCCCTCGACCGCGCTGCGGCTCAGCCACTCGTTCATGACAGTCTCGACGTCATCACGCCCGGCCAGCGCGCAACCGGGATTTTTCGCGTCCAACTCAACCCGCGCAAACGAACCGTCATAATCAAGTTTCACGATATAATCATCGGCCGGTGACCCGTTCAACTCGGCCATGATCATCTTCACAATGTGCGGCGCGCTATAAATCTGCTCGAAGGCCGTCTTCAATGCCGGGCTGATGCTGTAACTGACCAATCGGCGCAACGAGACATCCGTCGCCGCCCGGTTGAATCCTTCGACGTGCGCCAGATCAATCGCCGCCAACCGCATCCGCTCGATGTCTGCCGGGTGGCCCAACGCCGCAAATCCGATCCGGTCATAAATTTCGAACACCTTCCGCGTCCCGCGTCCCACGGTGAAAAACAACAACCCGTCATCATACCCGGCCAACACCACCGGACTGCCGCTGGCGAGTTGATCCTCAATGTACTCGCGCCGGTTCGCAATGGCTTCGACCCAACGATATGGCTCCTCGATCATGACCGGTTCAAACCTCCGCCTTGTACACCTTCGCCAAATCCGTTTCCGACATCTCACGTATCCCGTCGCGGGTGATCACCCGCACCAGCGGAAAAATGTTCGATTTGCGGTCATACCCGCTCGTGGCCGTGTCCGTGCCCGCCGCCGTGTCCAACAACCGCAACGCCACAACCACCGCCTCGCTTTCCGCGTACCGCGCCAGCGGTTTCCCCCCCCACGCATTCAGGTAATACAACACGCTGCGCACCGCCAACGAGCCTGACCCGCTCGCGGCATAATCCGCGCCCTCGAACTGCGCGCCCAACGCATCGTAAAAATAAACGCGGCCGCCCCGCTCACCGGCGTCAAACGTCGCAAACACCGGCGCCACCACGCCCACGCCCTGCAACGTCAACGGCAGATTTTCCTTGAGCAACTTCGACAACGACCGCAGCTTGCCATCCGTGCTCATTTCCTGGAGCTGACTGCGTTGAAAATACTTGAAACTGTGCTCCAACACCCGCGCCACCTCGAACGCCATCGCCGGCACACCGGCAATCGCCAAGATCGAATGCCGGTCCAAGTTGATTAATTTCTCCGCCCGCTCGTACATCACCAGGTTGCCCGCCGTGGCCCGACGATCACCCGCCACCACCACCCCATCCTTGAACTTGATCGCCAACACCGTCGTGCCCTCGGTCGCGTATGCGCCGCCGTGTTTATCCATGTCGGCCTGCGCCGCCGCGTGGATCCGGGGCGCCACGTCATGACCGTGCGCCCGCAACACAGCCACGAAGTCGCCGGTCGACACGTAACCCGGCAGGGACGACAAAGATGACACGGGTGTTGTCATGATAAAATGGGGGGTAAATGATTATTCGCCGGTGCGTTGCCGGTAACGCTTGGCTTGGTTCGGATCAACACGACGCATCTTCTTGAGCAATTCCTTCGTGTCCGGCGCGGCCGCGTCCGGCCGACGCGGTCCGTCATCGCCCGCGTTTTTTTTCTCCCAGGGCGCCGGTGTGATCGGGCGTTGGATGCGTTCGGGAAATTGTGTGTGTTGATCGTTCATTTATCGTGGTCGCCTTTCGTGTTGCACCATGCGCAGTAATGTCGCCACATCCGACGCCTTGTCAATGGCCGCATTGTATTTTGCCACCGTCGCATCGTCAAAAACATCCAACAACCACACCTCCGCCTCGTGGCCGCCGCAATCGAACGCCAGCTTGTCCCATTGCACCGAGATCATCTGACGCGCAAACTTCTCGATGCACCGGCCCCGGAAATACGCCCGCGTGTCGGCCGGCGGCTGGTGAATCGCCCGGCTGACCTGCTCATCGCTGACCAACCGTTGCATCCCGTTCTGACGCATCAACGCCGCGTACAATCCATCCTCCCGACACACGTTGTGGTACTCCAGATCGAGCGACGCCAGACTGGAATCATCCCACGACACCTGTTCGGCCTCGACAAACGTGTCCAACAACCATTTCTTCGCCACCCAGTCGAGCCGGTCGCGACACAACACCGGGTCGCGCTCCAAATCATCCAGTGTTTTCGACCATGTCGCCAGCGCCCAATCGGTATCCGCATCCCGATGCCGGTAGCGTTGCGTGGCGGCCGCGCAATAAATCCGCTGCAACTCCAACGCCGTGATCATCCGTCCATCAGCGCGTTTGACCGCGCATCGCAACGACGGATCCCGCGAAATCATCTTCAACGCCCCCACCGGGTCAGCCAACTCCAAATCCATCGGGCAAACGCCCTCCTCCAACAAATCCAAAACCAGCGATGTCGTCGCCACTTTCAACCCGCCGGCCACCTCGCTCATGTTGGCATCGCCCACAATCACATGCAACCGGCGATAGCGGTCGGAATCCGCGTGCGGTTCATCCCGCGTGTTGATGATCGGACGACGGTTCATCGTGTCAATCGAGACCAACGTGCTGAAGAAATCCGACCGTTGACTCACCTGGTATCGGACACCCGAAGGTCCTGCCTCGTCTTCCATGCCCACCTTGCCCGCGCCGGCCACCACCTGTCGGGACACCAGAAACGCCGTCAACCCGCGGGCGATATCGCCAAACGGCACGTCCCGGTTCATCAGATAATTGTCATGACACCCGTAACTGTGGCCCTGAAAATCCGTGTTGTTCTTGAACACTTTCACCGTGCCGTTGCGCGGCTTCCGATTGCGACGTCGCACGCACTCCTCGACGATCCACTCGCCGGCCTTGTCCTGCGCGATGAGGTCAACCAGCCGCCGGCATTCCGGCGTCGAATACTCCGGATGCGCGTGATCATTGTAAAAGCGGGCGCCATTGGACAACGCCAAATCGCTTTTGATCTCCTCGTAGGACAACGCCCGTTGCCGGTCCTGGGTGAAATACCGCGCCTCATCGAAATCCTGCATCAATTCCTCGACGCGAAACCCGCGCAAATCCAGGTGCGGATCCTCCAAGGTGTAATCCCACTTGAACGCCGCATCGCACACCGGCGGCTCGACCCGCGTGTAACTGCGCACCAACGCAATGGACTCGGCCACCACATCCACCGTGTCCGCGCCGTCCACGGTGATGCCGTATTCCGTCTCCAATCCAAGAATGCGATGCATGATCCAAAAGGGTCGCCGGCGGGTGTTCATCCCGAGTTCGCCCCGGCTGTTGTGATGTGCGGCCAGATTAAGCCGGACTCCGCCCCATTTCAACGAATGCCGTCGGCTTTATCCAAGCAACCGGCAGGGGAGGGTTGCCGCGAGCGGCCATGCGATTTCAACAACGACCGCAATAATCGCAGATTCCGTCGGTCAGCTCGATGGTCGTTTCCTTTTGGCGTTTCCAGCACCATCGGCAGGCACTGCCAGCGCGGGTCACGGAGGATGTACCGGAAAGCGTCCAATCCAATCATACCTTTTCCAATATGCTCGTGCCGGTCCACGCGCGATCCGAGCGGCGTCTTCGAGTCGTTCAGGTGAAACGCCGCCACCCGCTCGCAGCCGATCAGCCGATCGAGTTCCTCCACCATCTGGCGGTAACCCGCTGCCGACCGGATATCGTAACCGGCGGCGAAGATATGGCACGTGTCCACACAAACCGCCACCCGTTCGGGATGACGACAGGTCCGGATAATGGCCGCCAGATGCGCGAGACGATAACCAAGGTTGGCGCCCTGTCCGGCCGTGGTTTCCAACGCGATACGCACCGGGCTGTGGGGCGTGGCGCTAAACACGGCGTCTAGACTGCCGGCCACACGGGCCAAGCCTTGGGCTTCACCCGCGCCTCGATGCGAGCCGGGATGCACGACGATGAACGGCACATCCAACTGCTCAGCCCGCCGCACTTCATCCGCCATGGCCGCAATGGAACGCCGCGGGTCAGGCGCCGCGAGGTTGATGAGATAACAACTGTGCGCAAAGACCGGGATGTTTCGCTGCCGGCGGAACAGTCGAACCTCGTCATCCGAGTATGGTTTGGCGTTCCATTGCACCTGGTTTTTGAGAAAAATCTGGATGGCCTCGCAGCCCGTGGCTGCCGCGCGCTCCAACGCGCGGGCCACCCCGCCGGCTATGCTCATATGGGCGCCAAGTCTGGGCATGGCGAGATTGTTCGCACAGAGCCGTCAAAAAGCAACCCGTCCACACCCACTCAAAAGCCCTTGATCTGACGCAATGCCTCGTACAAGACGATGGCCACGCAGTTGGACAGGTTCAGACTGCGCGCGGCGGGATTAAATTGTGGAATCGCAATGACCGCGTCCTGGTTGGTCTCCAGCAACGCCTCCGGCAATCCGGTTGTCTCCCGGCCAAACACCAGATAATCACCCCACCGGTAGCGTGGCGCGGTGTAGCAGCGGTCGGTTTTGTTTTCCACGAAATAAAACCGCGCATCCGACGCCGCGCTCCGCCATAAGGGGGCAAACGAGTCCCAGTAACACCAGGTCACCTGCGTCCAGTAGTCCATCCCGGCCCGTTTCAGTTCACGGTCATCGAGACGGAACCCCAAAGGACCGACCAGATGCAGCGTTGCGCCGGTCGCCGCACACAAACGGGCGACGTTGCCGGTGTTGGGCGGGATTTCGGGTTCAACCAGCACCACGTGCAAAACCGGCCGTGCATCCTGTTGATCATTTGCTGTCATTTCATGGTTCTAAACCTTGACCAGACATTGCCGGCTGTTCGTTGCCGGCACGCACGCCATCGTCCACGGCGACGCCCGTTCCGGCAAGCAAACATTCACGGGTTCGTCCCCGCCATTTCCCGGTTTTGGAAACCCGCTGGCGCACCAAGACCCAAAACCGAATTGTCCAACCCGCCCGCAGGCTCCGCCTTTCAGATCCATGAGGGTTTTGGGATTGGCCCCAAACAAGTGAGACAGATTCGTGCTCGATGGGAATGGGTGGCAGCAAGTGTCCGGACTGAGCCGATGCTGACAGTTCCGGGCAAGGAGCCAAAGGAAGCCAGTCGTTAGCATGGCAAGACAAGGTCTGGTAAGGAATAGACCATCAACGCCGACCGAACGCCTACTTTGGCGCGTTGGAACCCTATAGCTTGGAAGCGGTCCATACGAAAGCCGGTCCGTCTTGCACAGACTTCACCGACAAGAGAGCCGTTCGCCGGTTCGGAGGGACGGGGGGCGAAAACCCGCACTCGATCCCGATCCCTTATCCAAGGACGGCGCCATGTGCATACTGGTAAGATTCGAATCCACCCAGGATGCCCATCTCTATTAATCGCACCCGTCCAGGATGGTCGCATTGACAAATCCTCAAATCCGTCCTACGAAACAAACGGAGCTACAACACAACATGTTGGCGGTCGCACATACCATCACCGAAATGCAGACCCGCGTGCGGGAGCTGAAAAAGCTCCGTAACGCTGTCATCCTGGCGCACAACTACCAAGTGCCGGAAATCCAGGACGTGGCCGATTACGTCGGCGATTCGCTCGGTTTGTCATTCAAGGCGAAGGAAACCGACGCCGATGTGATTCTGTTTTGCGGCGTTCATTTCATGGCGGAGACCGCCAAGATTGTGAATCCAAACAAGAAGGTGATCCTGCCGGACCTCGAAGCCGGTTGTTCCCTGGCGGATTCATGCGATGCCGCCGCGTTGGCCCGATGGAAGCAACAGCATCCCGGTGTGGTCGTGGTGGCCTACATCAATTGCACCGCGGCGGTCAAAGCGCTTTGCGACATCATTTGCACCTCCGGCAACGCCGTCAAAGTGGTCCACTCCATTCCCGCCGACAAAAGCATCCTGTTCGTGCCGGACGAAAATCTCGGTCAATGGGTGATGGGCCGCACCGGCCGACAGATGATTCTCTGGCCGGGATCGTGTTCCACTCATGTGCTGTTCACCCACAAGGCGATTGTCCGTCTCAAACAACAACATCCGGACGCCAAAGTTGTCGCCCATCCCGAATGCGTGCCGGCGGTGCGGATGATGGCCGATGAAGTGTGTTCCACGGAAAAAATGGTGGCTTACTGCCGCGAGTCACCGGCGCCGTCGTTCATCATTGTGACCGAGTCCGGCATGTTGCATCGGCTCAAAAAAGAGATTCCCAACAAAACGTTCATACCGGGGCCGACCGACACCTGCTCCTGCAACGAGTGCAGTTTCATGAAGAAAAACACCATCGAGAAATGCGTTGCCGCGCTCGAACATCTCGCGCCTGAAATCGTGTTGAATGAGGAAGTCCGACGCCGCGCGTTGGTCCCCATCGAACGCATGTTGGCGCTGGGCCGATGAACAAGCCCGCCGCCCTCATCCTGGCAAGCGCATCGCCGCGTCGGGCGCGGTTGATGACCCAACTCGGACTGGCCTTTGAGGTGGTCCTGCCGGCTCAAGTCGAGGAAATCGAACAGGGCGATTCCCCGGAATCAGTGGCCGAGATCAACGCGCGCGCCAAAGCGGAAGCGGTGGCCGCTTTGCATCCGGACCGCTGGGTGATGGGCGCCGACACGGTCGTGGCGCGCGACGGCATTTTATTCGGCAAACCAGCCGACCGGGCGGATGCGGAACGGATGTTGCGCGAATTGGCGGGCCGCGCACACGATGTGTACACGGCGGTGTGTTTGTGCCGACGAGCGGATCAACGGCGGGAAACGTTTTGTGATCGGACACGGGTCTGGATGCGTCCCCTCGACCCGACCGGTATCGGGGCGTACTTGGACAAGATCAACCCGTATGACAAAGCCGGGTCGTATGCGATCCAGGAACACGGCGCGGGGATCGTGGATCGAATCGAAGGCAGTTACACGAATGTAGTGGGCCTGCCGGTGGAGCGATTGATCGAGGCATTGTCACGGCTGGGGCTGATGCCGTACACTGGCGCCCAAACCCAATTTCATCCATGAACATTCCCCAAACCATGTTGGCCGTCCGGTTGCACGGGACCGGATTCGAGAATCTCAAGGTCGAAGAAGCGCCCGTGCTGGCGCCGAACCACAACCAGTTGTTGGCGCGTGTTGACGCGGCCGGTGTGTGCGCGTCGAATCTCAAACTGATGGCCCAAGGCAGCGACCACACGTTTCTCAATGGTTGGGATTTGACGAAGCACCCGATCCAGCTTGGCGATGAAGGCTGCATCACCATCGTGGCGGCGGGTAAAAACCTGCGTCGAAAGTTCCCGATCGGCCAACGTTATTGCATTCAACCGGCGGTGGATCATCCGCCCATCAACCACCGGGACCGATACCGGAACGGCGGCAAGGGCATGGACAAGGTCGCGGTCGGGTACACCCTGCCGGGTCATCTGGCACAGTACATTCTCGTGACCGAGGAAACGGTGGCGGCGGATTGTTTGTTGCCCATCCCGACGCCGAAGATGCCGTATTACGCGGCGGCATTGTGCGAACCGATTTCCTGTGTCATCTCCGGCCAGGCGCGTCATGTGCATACGGCGCAAAAAACGCCGCGTTCGCCGCGCGAACCGCGACTGGGGTTGCGGCCCGGCGGTGTGGCCATGGTGATCGGGGCCGGACCAATGGGACGCATGCACGCCGAAGCCGCCCTGCGGTTCAAACCGCGACACTTGATTGTGTCCGATATCGCCCCCGACCGGTTGGTCTGGGTGCGACGCGTTCTCGGAGCGCGTTGCCGCAAAGGCCGGATCAAACTGCACACGGTGTTGCCGGATCAGTCCGTTCCACTGCTCATGAAAGTCAGCAGCGGTCGCGGCGCGGACGACATCATTGTGGCGGTGGCGGTGCGCGAGGTTCAAATCCGCGCCCAGCAATGGCTTGCCCGAGGCGGTGTGCTGAACTTGTTTGCCGGGTTGAAACGCGGCGAGCATGTAATTGACCTGGACACCATTCGGGTTCATTACGACGACATGAAAGTGGTTGGCTCAAGCGGCGGCGCGCCGTCTGATATTGCCGAGACTTTGCGGATGGTGGCCAATGGCGAGTTCGATCCCGCGCAACACATGACCATGGTGGGCAGTCTGCATGAGTTCCCGCGCGCATTGGAGATGGTCAAGAACACGCAGACCGATGGCAAGATTGTGTTGTACCCGCATATCCGACCCACGCCGCTGACCGCAGCCAAGGCATGGAATGCCCAAACCGAAAAAGCATTCCTGGCCGCGCGCGCCCGGTGATGAGCCGTTTGGGCCGCGCGGTGGTGGTGTCAATGTTTCCCGATCAATTCGCGGCGTATCAATTCGAGCGCGAGTTGCGATGTGAAAAACTTGAACGTCTCACGGTCGAACAACAACACATGCCGTCGCGCAACGGTGGCCGTGGCGGTTGCCAAACCGATGAACACCAACCCGACCGGTTTTTCCGGTGTCCCGCCGGTTGGCCCGGCAATGCCGGTCACGCTCAGGCCAAGGTTCGCGCCCGTCCGGCGTCGAGCGCCCTCGGCCATTTCCCTGGCGGTGGGTTCGCCGACCGCGCCGTATTGCGCGAGCGTTTCGCGGGTCACACCCAGGTCGCGCATCTTGGCATCGTTGGCGTAGGTCACGTAACCGGCCATCAACACCGCGCTGGCGCCGCTCACGTTGGTCAACCGATGCGTGATCAAACCGCCCGTGCATGATTCGGCCACAGCCAACGTAAGCCCGGCAGCGGTCAACTGACGCACCACAACGTCCTCCAGCCGGTCATCGTTCATGCCGTAAATGTTGTCGCCCAGGACAGACCGGATATTGCGTTCCGCAATATCGGCGCGGGCCGGGTCAGCCGACACGATACGGACTTCAACTTCGCCCATGCGGGCGCAGTAACCGAGTTCGACATCGGGAAGATCGCGCATAACCGGGGCAACGCGTTCTTCAATGAGAGATTCGGCCATACCGGCCAACTTGAATACGCGACACTCGAATGGGCGGGAATCCGGCCAACGTTGTTGGAGCATCGGGATCACGTATTCGGTCACCATGGGCTGCAACTCGCGTGGCGGTCCCGGCAACAACACCAGCAGTTTGCCGTCCTGTTCCATCGCCAGGCCGGACGCGGTACCATTGCGATTGACCAGCACACGGGCGCCTTCGGGCACCATGGCCTGCGCCATCACCGAGTCCGGCATCCGCAGGTTGCGTTTGGCGAACCGTTCGCGGATCGCTGCCGCCACCGACTCATCCCGCGACAATTTTCGATTCCATAGTTCGGCGGCCACATCGCGTGTGAAATCGTCGGAAGTCGGCCCCAAGCCGCCGGTCATCAACACCACATCGGATCGTGCCACCGCGTCAGCCAAAGCGGCGCGCATTTCAATGCGGTCATCGGCCACCGCGGTCTGGCGCGAGATTCGGACGCCGATAACCGCAAGCTGGCGCGCCAGCCAGGCGGGGTGAGAGTTCTGCGTGAATCCCAGCATCAGTTCGGTGCCGGTCGTGATCAGTTCCAGCCGCATAATGGCGCAGTATCCGTGATGGCCCTCACGGTGTCAACGAGGTGTCCGGTGATGACGGGCCTTGGATCACCGCCCTCCAACGGAAAAAAAGACGGCAAACGGGGTGTTTACAACACGCCGATGAACTCGGTAAGCAACGCGCGGATTTTTTCCTGGGACGCCCGGCAGACGGATAACACATCTTCGTGCGAGAGACGGCGGCCGGAGATGCCGGCGCCGAGGTTGGAAATGCAGGACAGGCCGGCCACTTCGATGTTGTGATAACGCGCCACCATAACCTCCGGCACGGTGCTCATGCCAACCGCATCGGCGCCAAGCCAGGCGAATGCTTTGATCTCCGCCGGGGTCTCGTAAGCGGGGCCGATCGTGGCCAGGTACACGCCGCGCCAGAGCGGCATCTGGATGCGTTCGGCAACATTGATCAGTTTGTCAAGCAGTCGCGTCGAGTACGCCTGCGACATGTCGGTGAACTTGATCCCACTGCCATTCACACCGCCTCGCAACGGGCTGACGCCGGTAAAGTTGATGTGGTCCTCGATAGCCATCAGGTCGCCGGGTTTGAACCGCGGGTTGATCCCGCCGGCCGCGTTGATCATGATCAGGGTCTTGATCCCGAACGCGTCCATCACATGCACCGGGTAGGTCACGTCGTCAACCGACAACCCTTCGTAGAGGTGGAATCGTCCGTTCATGACCAGCAGGTTTTTGCCGGCGGCGCTGCCGGCGATCAACCGTCCTTCATGACCGGCCACGGAGGTCCGCGGCATGTGGGGCACGTCGGTAAATGGAATAACGATCGGGTTGGTCAATGCCGGTATGGCATCGCCCAGACCCGAACCGGTAATCATGCCGATGTCGGGCTTGAACCCGGCCAGTTTCGACTCGATGAATTCTTTGGATTCCTTGACCGTTGCAATCATGTTGCCTGACTCCTGCTGTGGCGCGACAAATGACCAACCGATGCAATGTGAAGTTTCAGCAAGCCACCGGCGCCGAGCGCGCCATCTTGTGCCGGATTTTTTCCGGCCGCGCAATCTTTTTTCCGGGAAATTTCAATTTTGGTTGCGGCACTACGGCGCTGTGTCACAATGCAGCCGGTTTCTAGAACAAGGAGGTTGATTTCTTGGCGCGGTCGAATCGAATCGGTGTGACGCGAACAGCATGGCTGTTTTTGCTGCCCAATCTGCTGGGATTTGTGTTGTTCACGTCGTTTCCCGTCGTGGCGTCGCTGGCGCTGAGTTTTTTCCAGTGGGATTTGCTGTCCGAACCGCGGTTTGTCGGGTGGTCGAATTTTGCGCGGCTGATGCGGGACCGCGATTTCTGGCATTACGCGTACAACACGGGATTTTTGATGCTGGTGATCCCGATCAACATTGCCGGCTCGTTGTTTGTGGCGGTGCTGTTGAACCAGCGGTTGCGCGGGATCGTGGTGTTTCGGACGGTGTTTTTCATGCCCAGCATAGTGGCCGGGGTGGGCACCTACATTTTGTGGCGGTGGTTGTACAATCCCGATTACGGGCTGATCAATGCCACGCTCAACGCGCTGACACCGGCATGGTTGGAAAGCGCGTTGCAATGGGCGTTGGGCGCGGACAATTGGCCGCCCCGATGGCTGACTTCCGTGCTGTGGGCCAAACCGGCGTTGATGTTTATGTCGTTCTGGACGTTGGTGGGCGGTTACAACATGGTGTTGTACCTGGCAGCGTTGCAGGGTGTGCCGCCGGAGTTGTATGAAGCCGCCAGCATGGACGGCGCCAACGCCTGGCAACGGTTCCGGCATGTGACCTGGCCGATGGTGAGTCCGACTACCTTTTTTATCGTGACGATGAGTTTGATTGGCGGATTACAGAGCGGATTTGAAGAAGCGTATGTGATGACGGGAGGCGGTCCGGCCGGGGCGACGACAATGTTGAGTTTCTACATCTACAACCACGCGTTTGCCTGGAACAACATGGGGTACGCGGCGGCCATGGCCTGGGTGTTGTTCGCCGTGGTGCTGGGGTTGACGCTGCTGAACTGGCGGCTGAATGGAAGGATGGCGCATTCATGATCAGCGCGCATTCCATCGGCCGAACGGCGCGCAAAACGGCGTCGTATCTCGCGCTCGGATTCGTCGGGATTTTCATGATGATGCCGTTCGCGTGGATGTTGGCCACATCATGGCGCGCGCCGGACGAGGTGCTGACGCCCTACGACAATCCGGTGCGGGCGATGATTCCCGACCGATTGCATTTCGAGAATTATCCGCGTGTGTATCAGGCCACGCAGAACATGGGGGGCGGATTTTTGCGTTGGTACATCAACAGCGCGTTGGTGGCGATGATGGTGACGCTCGGTCAGGTCAGCACCAGCGCCTGCGCGGCGTATGCGTTCGCCCGGCTGCGGTTTCCGGGTCGGGACAAGTTGTTTCTGGGATATTTGGCGACTTTGATGGTGCCGGGGGCGGTGACGATGATTCCGAACTTCATCTTGATGCGACAACTCGGTTCGGTCCTGGACACGGTGGCGCCGGTGGTGGGTTGGACGCAGCCACGCGAAATCTGGCTCTGGGGCCGGGCATGGGAGGTGGGTCGGTTGGCGGGGTTGGATTCGTATCTGGCGTTGATGGTGCCGGTGATGTTCTCGGCGTATGGCACGTTCATGTTGCGGCAGTTTTTCATGACCATCCCGCGCGAGTTGGAAGAAGCCGCCACGATGGACGGGTGCGGGTTGTTCCGGATATTCTGGCGGATCATCCTGCCGTTGAGCAAACCGGCGCTGGCCACGCTGACGATTTTCACATTCATGGCCAACTGGCGAAGTTTCTACTGGCCGTTGATCATGGTCAACAGTGACGCCATGAAGACGCTGCCGTTGGGTCTGCAATCGTTCATGGGACTGCACGGAACAGAGTGGACTTTATTGATGGCAGGCTCCATGATGATGATCGCGCCGATGGCGGTGGTGTTTGTCATCGGTCAGAAATGGTTCATCAGCGGAATTCAACTCGGAGCAATCAAAGGCTGACGCCTGACGGAGGTCAACATGACAATGCGAATGCGCAGCGAATTGCACAATCTTCTGGTGCGCGTCCAACGCCGGTTGCCATCGAACCAGCGGCTGGTCCAGGAAGCATTCACGTCCAACCGCCATCGCAAGGTGATGATCCGGTTCAATGAACTTCAGCCGGACACGTTCTACCTGTTTGGCGAGCTGGCGGCGCGGGCGTTTCACGATGCCGTGGTTGAACTGGCGGAAGCGCGCGGGCGCGGTGTGTTGACGGTTACCTATCCGTTGCTGGGCGAGTTTCGTGGACAACGACACCGGATCCAGCGACTGGCCGGCAAACTGGAGACCGTTCGTGTGCTGGCCAACAGCCGGGAGCAGAACATATCGGGGTTGGACAGTAATTTCCGGTTTGTGAGCCTTACCAACAATCCGCTGAACAAATACCGGCTGGCCATCCATGAAACCGCCCAGCCCGTCATGTTTGTCTCGCGTGAAACGACCCGGTACGAGGCGTCGGAAGGCACATTCAGTCTTGGTTTTTTCACCTTCGGCGCCGATCTGATCGAGGAGATGATGGATGACATCTTCGAGATGGAACGAGATTTGTCGTCACACTTGGATACATTTGACCGGCTGGCGTTGTTGCATCAAACCACCCAGCGGATCAACCGCGAACTGGAAAATTATGCGCGACGGCTTGACCAGGCGATTCAACAGGCCCGGCGGCGGCCGGATTTGTTGACACCCGCGCGGTTTGAAAAAATCGTCAACCATGTGGTCGTCAAAATGGAACAACTCAAAACGATTCCCCTGCGCGCGCTGCGTCGGATGGAAAAGAAAAAAAACCAAACTTGATTGAGAGTCGAATTGCGATGTCAGACCAATGTTATTGGGAAGGGCGATCCCACCATCGTGCGCGGGAGAGCCTACACCGTTGACGATGTTGATCGTCCCAACGGCAAGGGGTCGCTCGATCTCCACGATCCAAAGAGTAAAAATGCCGGTATTGGGAATTTGTATTGCGCCTTGTCAGTAACGCGATCGGGGACGTATGGCAAGAGGAGTGCCTGAGAATCGTTTCCGACCGGTTTTTCATCCGGCCATGCCGTTGTTGACGTGTGTACTATGACAGACAGAACGATTGA
>FVAB010122646.1_pt1 | contig 13477 bp, 13 predicted proteins | sample 1520001 | NCBI WGS metagenome assembly FVAB01 (sample SAMEA4475357, study PRJEB15587) | soil metagenome | biome: Soil; feature: Field | place: India | collected 2015-03-11 | depth 0 m
ACTCAGCGCTTGTGTCCGTCTCGAGATCGGCCAGGCCGCCTCGGAACACGCGCAACGCTATTTGCGCGACGCTTTGAACTGCCGGCCCGAACACGTTTACGTCATGCCCGGACCACTCGATTTTGCGTCGTTCATGAGCTTGGCCACCATGCCGGGCTTTGACAACCTGAAGAACGAGCCGTGGCCGCCCCAGCCGCATCCGGACATCCAACCCGGCAGCTCGATGTTTAACGCCATCGCGCGCCGCGACCTCCTGCTGTTTCATCCTTATGAAAGTTTCGAGCCGGTCGTGCGGCTCATCGAACAGGCGGCGGATGACCCCGATGTGCTGGCCATCAAACAAATCCTCTATCGCACCAGCAAAAACAGCCCGATCATCGCCGCCTTGGAACGCGCCGCCAACAAGGGCAAACACGTTACCGTGCTGGTCGAACTCAAAGCCCGGTTCGACGAAGCGCGCAACATCGAATGGGCGCGCGCCCTGGAACGGGCCGGTGTCCAGGTCATTTACGGCCTGAAATGGCTCAAGGTTCACGCCAAACTTTGTTTGATCGTGCGCCGCGAACCCTCCGGCATACGGCGATACTGTCATTACGGCACCGGCAACTACAACGAGATTACCGCCCAACTCTACAGCGACGTGAGTTTCATGACCGCCAACGAAGACTTGGGCGCGGACGCCACCGCTTTTTTCAACACCATCACCGCCTACTCGCAACCGATCCGGTACCGCAAGATCGAGGCTGCGCCGCTGACCTTGCGCGCCAAACTGCTGCAACTCATTGAAAGCGAAACCATCCGGCAACGACAGGGTCAACCCGCCCGGATCATGGCCAAGATCAACTCGCTGGTGGACCCGGAACTGATCCGCGCCTTGTATAAAGCGTCGCAGGCCGGCGTGAAAATCCATCTCAACATCCGCGGCATTTGTTGTCTGCGCCCCGGCGTGCCCGGCCTGAGCGAGAACATCACCGTGACCAGTATTTTGGACCGCTACTTGGAACACGCCCGCATCGTGTATTTCCATCATGGCGGCGAAAAACTGCTCTACATCTCCAGCGCCGACTGGATGCCGCGCAATCTCGATCGTCGCGTGGAACTGCTTGTCCCGATCGAAGACGCCGAATCGCGCGCCCGGCTCATTGAGATTCTGGAAACATCGTTTCAGGACAACGTGAAATCCCGGCACCTGCTTCCCGATGGCCGGTACGAGCGAGTCCGACAGGTTGGCTCCGGAGCGCGCCTGCGTTTCCAGGAATACCACCAACGCCGCGCGGTATCGGCGGCCAAACAAGCCCGCGATTCCCGCTACCAGCAGTTCCAACCCCAGCGTCCCCAATCATCCTGAAACCGCCGAGCGCCCGTCACCTGGTCGCAACGCGCGCTCGCATTCGTTGGGTATTGACAGCAACGATTTGCATCAACTACAATTTTCACTCATGTGTTCGCGACGAGTGGCGCATGGGGTCGGTGTGTTGATGCTGTCGCTGCTGCTTGTGGGGGATTGGACCCTCCTGCAGTCCGTGGCATGGATCAGCATGTTGGCGCGTTATTCCCAGGAAACAACTTTGATCCAAGCAGCTCAAATGACCTTCAGCGGTCATAACCCCTGCTCGCTATGCAAGGTGGTCCAAGCCGGCAAAAAGTCCCAGCAAAAACAGTCCGCCGCAACGATCGAGATCAAGCTTGATTACCTTCTGTCGCTTCACCAATGGATACCGCCTGCGTCAATCGCGAACCGTTGCCGCCTGAAACGAGTTGCCAAACCTGCCGATATTGATACCGCGCCGCCCACCCCGCCCCCGCGTCTGGCCTGAGTGGCCTTCTCCTGCCGACTGAACTGCGCGACGACCCGGATGGGTCTGTCGTATTTTCAACCCGACCATCATACCTTTGGGACTGGTGGTGGCGACCCTTGCATCATCACAACCATTCAATCCAGACTCAACCAACAGAAACCAAAACACAAAAGAGGAATCATCATGAAACACCGGATCACACAAACCATAACCCATACCTGCCGTTGGCTCGGTCTGATCGCGATCGGCCTATCTCCGAGCTTGGCCCGGACCGAAACCAACACCCCACCCGTTCAGCTCCGGGAAATCTTGGTTCAGGACACACGGGAAACCATGTCGTTGACGCAACCCGGCTTGGAGGAAGCGGAGCAGGCGCTTGACCGCATTCCCGGTGGAGCCGGCGTCGTGGACGCGGAACAATACAAACAGGGCCGCGCCGCCACGCTTGAGGACGCCCTGTTTTTTGCGCCAGGCGTTCACGCCAAATCGCGGTTCGGCTCGGATGAAACCCGTCTATCCATCCGCGGTTCGGGCATCCAACGGACGTTCCACCTGCGCGGGATCAAACTGTTGCAGGACGGCATCCCGATCAACACCACCGATGGCAGCGGCGATTTCCAGTCCATTGACCCGCTCGCCCTGCGCTACATTGAGGTGTACCGTGGCGCCAATGCCCTGCAGTACGGCTCGACCACCCTGGGCGGCGCGATCAACCTGGTCATGCCCTCCGGTCATGATGCCGACCGCTTTCAAATCCGAGGTGAAGGCGGCAGCTTCGATTTCGTGCGCGGTCAGATCAGTTCGGGCGATGTGCTTGACGCAATGGACTACTACCTGTCGTTGAGCCATGCCTCCACAAGCGGGTACCGCGCACACGCCGACCAGAGCAACCAACGCGCGTTTGCCAATTTGGGCTGGCGTTTGGCGGACACGGTGGAAACGCGGTTTTACGTCAACACGGCGTTCTCAGACTCGGAACTGCCGGGCAACCTGACCAAGGACCAGTTGAAAACTGATCCACGCCAGGCCAACGCCTTCAATGTCGCGTTCGACCACGAGCGCGACATCCAGTATTACCGTCTCGGCAACAAGACCGTCTTCGACAACGGCCACGACCGTCTAACGCTCGGCCTGTACCTTGCCTACCAGGACCTTGATCACCCGATCTTCCAGGTCATTGATCAGGTCGCGCGCGACGTCGGGCTGTATGTTGGTTACCAGACCGAGGGAGAGTTTCTCGGCCGACGTAACCTCATCATGCTCGGCGGCAACACCGGTTGGGGCTGGACCGATGCCAAACGTTTCCTGAACGTCGCCGGGGCGCCCGGTGCGCTCACCGCCGATGGACGGCAGAAACCGAGCCAGTACGAACTGTATGTGGAAAACCAGTGGTATGCGACCGAGCGGCTGGCGTTGATCTCCGGCGCGCAATTGGTTTGCGCACAACGCAAGTTTGACGACCGGTTCCTGGCCGATGGCGATCAGAGCGATCACCAGGATTATACCGGTATCAACCCCAAGATCGGCGCGCGTTACGAACTCAACGAGCAGGCGCAACTCTTCGCTAATATCAGCCGAAGTTTCGAGCCGCCAACTTTCGGCGAGTTGGCCAACCTCGGCGGCAGCGGATTGTTATCCCTGGACGAGCAGACCGCCTGGACGGTCGAAGTGGGCACACGCGGCCGGATCAACCGCCTCGCATGGGACATCGCGTTCTACCACGCCTGGGTCAGGGATGAACTGCTGGCTTTCAACGTCGGACCGGGCGGCAGCTCGCTCACTGTCAATGCCAACAAGACGTTGCACTACGGCATCGAGACCGGGCTGGAACTCACCGTGGTTGACGGCGTGTTTGAATCCCGCCAAGACCAGCCCAAGGACCGGTTGGTGTTGCGTCAGGCCTACCACTGGGGCGAGTTCCGGTTCGACAACGACCCCGTGTATGCCGACAACCGCCTGCCGGGGTTGCCACCGCGCCTGTATCGCGCTGAACTTCGGTACGAACATCCATGCGGTTTTTACGTCGGCCCCAACCTGGAATGGTCCGTCATCAAAACGCCCGTGGATATGGCCAACCGGTTGTTCGCCGCCCCATATGCGGTCCTCGGTGTGCGCGCCGGTTACCGTTCCCCCAAGGGTGTCTCCGTGTTCTTCGAGGCGAAAAATCTAACGGACAAAACCTATGCCGCCGCCACCGGGGTGATCACGCAACTCACACCGTTCAACGCCGCGCAGTTCCTGCCCGGTGACGGCCGCAGTTTCTACGGCGGCATGGAACTGCGCTGGTAAACACGAAACCGCATGTCCACGTCACGGAGCGTCGCCATCCATGAACATCCATCCGGCCACCGCGCGCGCGTTGCATCGCTGGCTCGCGTTGATCTTCAGCCTCTCGGCCTTGGTCTCCTCGTCCAGCGGCGTGCTGCACATCCTCATGACCTGGACGCAGTCGCCGCCTCCCACACCACGGCCCTTGGTCGCATCGTGGCAGCCCGACCAGTTGCGCATCACGGCGGCCCGGGCCCTGGCGGCGTTGCCCGCTCCGTCAACACCATTGCGTTCCATCAGCATATGCGACATTGGCGGCACCCCTTGGTACCGGATCCAATGCGAGACGGACGATGCGCCGTTCTATGTGAATGCAACCACCGGCGTGGCGGACCCGCGTCAGGACGAAGCCTACGCCGCCCAGATTGCCTCCCGCTTTCTGGGCGGCGCGCCCGTTCGCCTTGTGGCCCGGCTCACGGCGTTTGACCGCGAATACATCAGCATCTTCCGCCTGCTGCCCGTTTACCGGTTTGATGCCGATGACGGAAAAGGCACCCGCGTGTATGTATCCACGCAGACCGGCAGTGTCGCGCGACACACCGACAACCACCGCCAATTCGAAGCAAACATCTTTTCGAATCTGCATAAACTCAGTTTCATCACCCACAAGAAACTCCGCGATTCCATCCTGGCCGCGCTCACGGCCGGTGTATTTGTGACGTCGCTCACCGGCATCGTCCTGTTCGTCGCCACCCGTTCCCCCCGCAAACGTCGTCGCCTGCCGCTTGACAAACCATCCAGCGATTGCTAATGGGCCACAATGCAACGACGCGCCGCCATTGCGTTTTTCTGTGTGCTGATCTTCAGCATCGCGGCTGTGTTGCCATTTGTCCCCCACCATCACGATAACGGTCATCACCGGTGTGACCAGTCCGCGCCGTCGTCATCGTCCCATCATTCCAACTGCCAGTTGTGCGTGTGGAAATCTTCCGTCATCTGGCAAACGCACGATCCATTGATGGTCAGCGCGCCAAACGCGCCGTCTTGGATCACCATGGACGCGCCGAACGCGGTCCACGCTCGCATGGACGTGGATGTGGGACAGGCCCGCGCCCCACCGATATCCTTCCTCTAAACGTTGTGTCGTCAGGTCGTGTTCGCCGCCGGCTTGGAGCCGGTGCGCGATGTTTTCCCGTCTTTGTTTCAAACCAACTCATTCATCATTTATCAGGAGGAAGGAACATGTCGTACTCGAAACTGAAGTTGCATCGTTGTTTGTTGTGCCCGGCTCTGGCCCTGGTCATCGCCGCCGGTCTGCCGGTAATCGCGCGCGGTCAATCCGAGGAGGAAATCCGCCGCAAAGTGATCGAAGACCTCAAACCCATCATCGAACAGGAAGTGCAACGCCGCGTAAAGGAAGCCCTGGCGCAGCCACCGCCTCCAGCCAGCGTCAAATCAGCCGATGCGCCGTCACCGGCCGCCCCGTCCCGATGGTCGCCAACCGATCCATTGCGATTGGTCGAAGCGGGACCGGCTTACGTGAACCTGAGCGCCGTGGCCGACGTGGTGATCGGCTGGTCCACAACACCGGAGGTCGAGGAATTAAACCGTCATCATCACGACCCGAAACAACGCGGGTTCAACCTGACCGGTACGGAACTGACATTGGATGGCGCGGTGGACCCGTATTTCAAAGGGTTGGCCACGGTGTCGTTCGTGCTCGAACCGGGCGGCGAGACGGCGGTCGAACTGGAGGAAGCCTGGCTGCAGACCACGTCGTTGCCGTGGAACCTGCAACTGCGGGCCGGTCAACTCCTGGCGGATTTCGGACGCCAAAACACGTTGCACAACCACAACTGGGCGTTCGTGGACCAGCCGGTGGTGATGACCCGGTTGTTCGGCCCCGACGGACTTCGCAATCCCGGCGCGCGTGTTTCGTGGTTGGCGCCGATGCCGTTTTACACGGAATTGATGTTGGGCGTGTTCAACAGTGACGGCGGGACGGCGTTCAGTTTCCGCGGTGGTGAAGGTCACGCGCATGGTCACGACGGCGAAGAGATTCATGGATCGCCGATCCATGGCGGCGAACCGGTGTCCGGTTCGGTGCGCAATCCGGGCGACTTGTTGTATGTGCCCCGGTTGCAGATGTCGTTCGATCTGTCCGAAACACAAACCGTTCTGCTGGGCGCGTCGGCCGCTTTCGGCCCGAATGATTCCGGATCGCGCGCCGACACGCGGATTTACGGCGTGGACCTGTATTGGAAATGGCGTCCGACCAACGCGACGAGCGGGTTCCCGTTTGTGTCGTGGCAGACCGAGGCGTTGTATCGCCGCTATGAAGCGGCGCGACGCATCCATGAGCATGATGGCGACGAAGAAATCTTGCCGGCCGAGACGCTGGGCGATTGGGGGTTTTATTCGCAACTGCTCTGGGGATTCAAACGCGGGTGGGTGGCCGGGTTGCGCGGCGAATTCGTGTCGGCCGACCCCGGCGAGTTCGTATCTGAATTGCGGATGGACCGCACCCGGATCGCGCCGAATTTGACGTGGTATCCGACGGAATTCTCAAAGATCCGGTTGCAGTACAACTACGACCGGCTTCAGGGCATGGGCGACGAGCACAGTGTGTGGTTGCAACTCGAATTTGTGTTGGGCGCGCACGCGGCTCACAAGTTCTAACCGACATATCAACGGAGGATTCACGCTATGAAACCTGTTCTCATCGCGCTGGCGATGTCGTTGTCAGCCGCCGTTTCATCGGCCGCCAAAGTCAACGCGGTCGCCACTTTACCGGACCTCGCCAGTATGGCGCGGGACATCGGCGGTGACCGGGTCAATGTTGTTTGCTTGGGCAAACCGAGTGAAGACCCGCATTACATCCAACCCAAACCGAGCTTCATCGTCGCGCTCAACCGGGCCGACGTGTTGATCGAGAACGGGCTGGACCTCGAGATCGGCTGGTTGCCGGCCTTGTTGGATCAAACCCGCAACGCCAAGCTCCGGCCCGGTGGTGTTGGTCGTGTGGTTGCCAGCACCAAGGTGCCGGTGCTGGATCTGCCCACCGGCCCGGTGGACCGGTCGCAAGGCGACGTGCATCCGCACGGCAACCCGCATTTCTTGCTGGATCCGGAGGCCGGCAAGATCGCCGCGCGCAATATCGCGGCCGGGTTGAAACGGGCTGCGCCTGACGATGCGGCCGTGTTCGATGCCGGTTTGGAAAAGCTGTTGGCGCGCATTGACACCGCAGAAGCTGAAGCCGGTAAACTGCTCGCGCCGTTTCGCGGGGTGAAGGTTGTCACGTATCACAAGAGCTTCCCATATTTTGCAGAGCGGTATGGGTTGGTGGTGGTGGGCACCATCGAGCCAAAACCCGGTATCCCTCCGTCGCCCGCGCACTTGGCGGCGTTGGGTGACCGGATGCTGGCCGAGGGAGTGAAGGTGATCTTGCAGGAACCGTGGCATGAGACCCGCACCCCGGCCTTGGCCGGGCGCAAAGCCGGCGCGAAGGTGGTGGTGTTACCCGTGCAAACCGGCAGTGATCCTTCTGCGACAGACTATCCGGCCACGATCAAACTGCTCGCCGAAAAGGTGTCATCAGCGTTGCAGTGACCGTTCGGGGAGAAAAGACACGGGGTCATCCCCAGTCGTTTTCTAAAGGACGCACAAATGAACGACCTGATCCAGTTTGAAAACGTGACGCTCGGTTACCGGCGATTCGTGGTGCTGCGCGATTTGAATTTCAGCATTCGCGCCGGGGAGTTCTTTGGCATCGTTGGCGCCAACGGCTCCGGCAAGACCACCATCTTGCGGGCCTTGCTCGGCATCCTGCGTCCGAGGCGCGGCCGGGTGCTCTCGCGGGTCGAGCCGGGAGAATCCGATGCCATGCCGGAGGGCGGCTGGTGTGATTTGCGGGCCACACCGGGCGCGATGCGGTTCGGTTACGTGCCGCAACGCGGGTTTCTCGATGAGATGTATCCGCTAACCGCGCGCGATATTGCCATGATGGGCCGGTACGGCGCGTTGGGGTTGCTGGCCCGTCCGTCAGAGCGCGATCACGAGGTGGTTGCCCAATCGTTGGTCCAAGCGGGGATTACCGAGGTGGCCGACCGGCGATTTGCCGGATTATCCGGCGGCCAGAAACAGCGAGTGCTGATCGCGCGGGCATTGGCAAGCGAATCGCGGGTGCTGGTGTTGGATGAACCAACCGATGGGATGGACATCGAGGGCCAGCGCGGGATCATGGATTTGATCGCGCAATTGCAGAAGAAGATGGGTGTGACCGTGGTGTTCGTGACGCATCGGTTGAACGAACTGGGCCATGTCGCGCAACGATTGTTGTTGCTGCACGAAGGGACGGTGCGAATCGGGCCGGTGGAGGAGATACTCACGGCCGCCGTGCTCACCGAAGTGTACGGTGTGCCGGTGCGCGTCGAACAATTCGACGGGAAACGGGTGGTGCTGATATGAGCAAGCTGCTGGAAATGTTGCAGCAGGATTTCATGCTGCGGACGCTGGCGGGCACGGGGATCGTGGCGGTGTTGTGCTCGTACTTGGGCGTGTTCATCGTCTTGCGACGGGCGGTATTCGCCGGCGCGGCGCTGGCGCAGGTCAGTTCATTCGGCGTGGCGTTGGCCTTGTTTATCTGCGGTTGTTGGGGCGAAACAACGCACGGACAATTGCCGTGGCTGGCGCATCCCATGGCGTTGGCGCTGGCGGTGGGCGCGGCGTTGTTGTTTGCCGCGCAATCACGGGAACGACGGTTGCCGCGCGAGACGGTTATTGGCGTTGCCTATGTGACGGCCGGCGCGCTGGCGATCCTAGTGGTGGCGGTCAGCGCGGGCGCCGAGTCGCAGGTGGTCAACCTGCTGTTTGGCAATGTGCTGACCATCAGCGGCGTTGGTGCGGCGGGGTTGTGCGTGTTGGCGGTGCTGGTGGGCGGCGCGCACGGGGCATTCTACAAGGAGTTCCTGCTCGTGTCGTTCGATTCCGACATGGCGCAGGCGCTCGGATTGCGGGCGCGTTGGTGGAATGCGTTGTTGTTCCTGACCATCGGCGTGACGGTGGCATTTACCATCCGCGCGGCGGGCGCGTTGGTGGTGTTCGGTTTTCTTGTGTTGCCGGCGGCCACCGCATTGATGATCGGACGGAACATGCGCGCCGTGTTCGTCATCAGCATCCTGACCGGCATCCTGTGCGGGTTCATCGGCGTCACGATCTCCTATATCTATGACCTGCCTACCGGCCCCACGATCGTGACGGTCAACACCGCCGCGGCGCTGATGGCGTTTATCGCGGGTTGGCGCCCATAATCGTCCCGTGAAAATCGTCGTCGCGCTCGACAAATTCAAAGGCGCGCTCACCGCGCCGCAAGCCTGCCGGATCGCGGCCACCGCGCTGCGGTCGGCGTTGCCCGACGCCGAGATCATTCTCAAGCCCATGGCCGACGGTGGCGACGGCGCCGCGCAGGCATTGATCGCCGCGCGCGATGGGCAATGGCTCCCGGTACGCGCGTTGGACCCGCTCGGACGCGAGATTGAATCCGGCATTGGCTGGCTGGAGCGCGACCGGACCGCGATCGTTGAAATGGCCGGTGTCAGTGGACTGGCATTGTTGAAGAAGTTCGAACGCGATCCGATGCGCGCGTCGTCATTTGGAACCGGCCAATTGATCGCCGCCGCCATCGAACACGGGGCGGCCAAGATTTGGCTGGGAGTGGGCGGCAGCGCAACGGTGGACGGCGGGGTTGGCGCGGCCACCGCTCTGGACTGGAAGTTTCTCGACGCAACCGGCCGTCCGGTAGGACCGGGTGGCGGCGCATTGCGAACGATCGCCGCCATCCTTCCGTCCAAACGTAAGTTTCCTCCCATCGAAACGCTCTGCGATGTGGAAAATCCGTTGTGCGGCCCAAATGGCGCCGCAGCTGTGTTCGGCCCGCAAAAAGGCGCGTCACCGGCCATGGTGGCGGAATTGGATGCCGGCTTGCGTCACTTGGCCGACATCATCAAGGCCGAACTGGGAAAGGACATCCTCAACTGTCCCGGCGCGGGCGCGGCCGGTGGACTGGCCGGCGGGGCGCTGGCGTTCTTTGGCGCGACTCTCGTTGCCGGTGTGGAGACGATCATGGATGCCGTCCAATTATCCGATGCGTTGCGGCACGCCGACTGGGTCATCACCGGCGAAGGCAAACTCGACCGGCAATCGCTGCAGGGCAAAGTGGTCTCGGGCGTGATACGACGGGCGCGCGCGTTCAACAAACCGGTAGCCATCGTTGCCGGCAGCATCGCGTTGTCGGCGGAAGAACTCGACCGCGCTCATGTCCGCGAAGTTGTTTCCATCTGCGGCGGCGACATCACGGAAGATCAATCCCTGAAAGAACCGGAACAGCATCTTGCCCGCGCGATTCGCGCATTGGCCGCCAGGCTGGCGCGCCGAGCCGTCAGCGACTGACGTTTCACAGGAGCACACGATTTGCGGCGCAAACGAACGGGCCGCCGAGTGCTGATGACGTCATTTCTTCCTTGCCGCTTAATCTTGGGGTGGCCAAGTCACACCCGACAGTTCCTTGGGCAATTGCGTCGGATCGACCGGATAAAACAGCGAGAGGTCCACTTTCGACTTCGATCCCTGGACGAATTCCAACTCTTCCGGGCCACCCATGATCAACCATAGAACCTCGGCTTCCGTGTCGTTGAACACCTGCCGCAACTGTTCCGGTCCCACCCACACACCGCCGTATTTCGGCACGGTCAGTGTTTCGTCGCCCACGCGCATCCGTCCCACGCCTTCCAACACAAAATAGAACTCCTCCGACCGGATGTGTTTGTGAAGCGTGTTCGCGCTTTGGGGCGGCAACCGCCACAGCCGGGCGCCGAGATGTTCGCTGCCGGCGCGTTCCAGATAATCCGCGTTGGGAATCCGCATCAGATTCGAGGGTCACCAATGCAAATCTTCGGGTTTGATCAGACAATAACGTCGGATGAGTTTCATGACCTGGTCCTTGCCGTCGCCCTCGATCAGAGCCGGAGCAAACCGCGAAAGGCGCGGGCGCCATAGTACGATTGCGCGCCGTTGTGATAGATGAAAACGCGGTTGTACCGGCGGTCGACGAAGAGCGCGCCGCCAAGTTGGCGGACATCAACGGGGGTCTTGATCCAGCTTGATGTCTTGGTGTCGAACTCACCAAGTGTTTGCAGGTGACGGTACTCGTCCTCGGTCAACAATTCGACGCCCATGGCGATGGCGAGGTCGAGGGCGCTGGTTTTGGGTTTGTGTTCCTTGCGCGATGCAAGCGCGGCGCGGTCATAGCAGACGCGGGTGCGACCGGCCGGTGTTTGAGCGGAACAATCGCAAAATATGTATTCGCCTGTCCGGTCGTCGCGTCCGATGACATCCGGTTCGCCGCCGGTACGCTCCATTTCGTAAAGCGACCGGAGTTTGGCGGGGTTTGCTTCGAGCCGGATCAGGACCTTGTTCCACTCCAAACCGGTATGGCGGTTCATGTTCTGTTCGAACCGGATCTGCAAGGTGTGAAGAAGTTCGGCGCTTTGTTTGCTTTTAAGACTGTTCATGACGGTGATCAAAAACCAAGCTTGGGACTACCGGGATGAGTATGGCATTGGTGGCGGCATCTGATCCAACGACAAACCGCGCCGAGCATCGCGCGTTTGGTCGCGGCTGTCATGGATCATGGTTTTGCGGGCGCGAGAACGGGCGGGGGTGGACGACGGGCCACTTCGGCGACAATCCTGCCATCAATATTTGCGGGCGGGGTCAACTCGAGAAAAGCCAGCACGGTGGGCATGGTGTCGTAGATGCGGATGACGCGGTTGATGATCTGACCGGCGCGGATGCCCGGCCCGGCGCAGATCCATGGAATGGTGACATTTTCCGGCAGGTCTTCGCCATGACCATAGCCGTGACCGCCGTGGTCGGCTGTCACGATAATCACCGTGTTGGATTCGACACCGGTATTTTTCACCGAGTCGAGTATCCGGCCGATCTGCCAGTCCGTGTCGCGCACTGCATCCAAGTAACGCTGGCTCATCCAGCTCGCCGCGTGCCCGGCGCCGTCCGGGTCGGAGTAATGGATGAAGACAAAAGCGTGCTTTTTGTTCGGCCAGACCTTGACGAAATCATCGGTCAGCTTGGCTGCCGACGCATAGCCTGGTTGACCCGGCACAGCACCGGCAAAATGATCCAGCGTATTGGGAGCCGCCAGTTCCTGTAATTTATCTTTGCCGATCCACAGGCCGACGGAGTGCCCATGTTGTTTGGCAATCGTCATGATGGTGGGATGTTGGACAATGGCGCCACTGTTGTTGTTCCATGTTACGCCATGACGGGTGATATCCAGACCGGTTACCATGGCCACATGGCTCGGCAATGTGTACGAGGGTCGTACCGTCTCGGCTTTGGGACACCAGGTGCCGCGCTGGATCAACGATTGGATGGTTTTGGCGTCGGCGGCGTCAATTGCATCCGGTCGCAACCCATCCACGCTGATCAGGATGACATGCTGAATCTTGGGCGCGTCAGGCGGCTCGGCCGCAAGCACATTTCGCGTGATGAAACCAAACGACCAGACTGCGACGATCAGCATCATCAGGGACACAATCAAACCGGTTGTTGTCGGATAGGCGCGTTTCATGTCGTTATCTATACCAGAAAGGTATCCTCCCATCAAAAACAAATGACGACTGCGAGCGGGCGATGGCGCGGCGCGGCTTGCCGGCGGTGTTTGCGGAGCGGTTGGCGGCCGGGGTGGAACTCGCCGCCAAGGACAAGGAGGTGGCGTGCGCATGTTGAGCCGCCGCGACGAGCGTCGCTTGGTTCGCTGTCTCGAGCAACAACTTTGGTTTTGGGGGCAGGACGTGCTCGCGCCGGTCGGCAATTTATTGGTCGCGCGCGGGTTCACGAAATGGAAGCCGCGCTTTGTGCCGGGCAGCAGTCGCTACCGGCTGGCGTGGCGGGATCGGGTGATCGAGTTGCACAGCTTTTGCGCGGGCATTTACGGCGGCGGCCGGGAGGGGTTTGTGTATGTGCGCGCACACGATGCGGCGTATGGGTACCGAGGGGAACGCCCGCCGATGCCGGACCGATACCGGCAGGAGCGGTTGACGCCGGTGACGGAGCGGGCGGTGGCGGACTTTGCCGCGTGGGTGTTGGAGTATGAAAGCTGGGTGGATGCGGTGTGCGGGACGGATTACCGGCCGGCGGTTTACCGGCGGTATCACCGGCGGTGGCGACCGCCGCAACAGGCTCGGCAGTGGTTGGCGGCGTTGCGGGAATGGAAATGAAATCTTCAGCCGAGGAGGAAAACCGAGAATGAATGTCGCGTATGGGTTCGCCTCGAACATCGCCTGTGCGTGTAAGCTGGCGACGATGATTCTGTCGCCGTTGTATGCCGCGCG
>FVAB010088961.1_pt1 | contig 13352 bp, 9 predicted proteins | sample 1520001 | NCBI WGS metagenome assembly FVAB01 (sample SAMEA4475357, study PRJEB15587) | soil metagenome | biome: Soil; feature: Field | place: India | collected 2015-03-11 | depth 0 m
CTGTGCCCACAAAGACCGGCCCAAACAGGTTGGAAGCGGCATGGAACAAGATCAAGGCGGGTTGCTGCCGCGACAGCGCCGCAAACAACTCCCGGTGCCCATGCCTGAAATGGTCACGAAACGTAACGGAGAGGTTGTGAGGCAACTCAGGAGGACCGGAGACGCTACCACAACTCGTGGCCTCGTTGCTTCGGATGGCGGTAGCCAGCCAGTCGTGCGACCTTTGTTGCATTCCCCAGAGCGATGGGACTAAACAGGTATTCGAGGAACTTCGCCTGTTTCACCGTCATGCGGGCGATCAAGTTGTCGTCTGGCCACGGTGGGCGCTGCCGGTAGAGGACCCAATAAACGACGTTGGCGACCTCCTGCTTGGTGAACCGTCGCTTCGGGCAAGCCGATCTGTTCCTGATCGTAGTCCTTCGCCAGCGACGTGAGCAGGAAGGCAATCTCGTCAATCGTTGATCGCGGCCAAGTGCCTACGTTGCTATGCTCTTGTCAGGTATCGGCCTCCCCCACTGTCGCCCGGCCGTGAATCGGGCAGTGGTATCCACGTGTGGTATCCAATTCCGACGAAGGCGGGAAAAGCAACGCGCCGAATCGCGCGCAACGTGCTGCAAACAAAATGACTGCCTCGCCAACATCCAGCACACTCACAACGGGAAACACCGTTCGAAACCATTGTCCCTCGTCACATTCGCGCATCGGAATCCGATTGCTTCATTCTTCATCATGTCGTCTCCCTTCTTGTTTGAGATGAATCGTACTCAACGAATCGGCGGGCAAATCCACCGCGAAGACATCAGATTCCAATCCCAGGCGCAATGTCGCCGCCTCCGGAAATGGATTGCGGACGACCACGGAGCACATCCCATCGTCATGCTGCGCGGCCACGGTCAGTGGCGTCCACGAACCGGTGGTGACGATCCGCCGGCTACCGGGGCGTAATGCGGTGGCGAAGTGGCGGAGCACCACGCTGTCAGGGTTCCAGATGGCACGGCGAGTGGACGGATCGCACGTGACCAGCGCGTTTTGTTTCCAGCCCCAAGTGCTCTCGCCGCCGGGTTCCAAGGCCATGTTCCACCAGACATAGGCCACGGCGTCGTTGAGCAGATAGTGCAGGATCTGTTCGCAGAGATACCAGGCGAAGGCCCAGTCATTGGCGCCGTTGCCGCATTCGTTTTCGGTCTGCATTAGCGGCAAATCCGGCCAAGCCCAGCGGGTCTTCTGCACCGCGTTTTTCCCTGCCCATTGGTAGCCGATCCCGGCAATGTGACGGCGGGCCCGCGGATCGTGCAGCACCAGTGCGGCGTAGTGGCCGTACTGCGTCCAGGACCAGCGATTGTCGGTTTCCGGCCCGTTCAACGTCCCGAGCCAGATCGCCGCCGGACGATCAGCCCGCTCGAAGACCGGGCCGAGATGATCGCGAATGAAATCGCGCAGTTCCACGCCGGTCATCACGCACGACGGAAACTTTTGCGTGCTGACCGGCTCGTTTTGAACGTGAAGTTGATCCAGCGGCAGCCCCTCGGTCTGATAAGCCCGCACGAAGGATAGAAGGTATCGCGCATAGGCATCGCGTACCGACGGATCCCGACTCAAGGAACCGTAGTTGTAAACCGGCGGCGACTTCATCCATGTGGGTGGACTCCACGGGCTGGCGAACAGCTTCAGATCCGGCTGCCGCCGCAGCGCCTCCCGAATGTATGGGATGAGCATTCGGCGGTCGCGCTCGATGGAGAAATGCTTCAGTTCCAGATCGCCGGGCGTCTCGTCGCACGAGTACCAGTCCAACGCGTAATCGCTGGCGCCGATGGGCACACGACAGCGGATCAATCCGAGCCGATTCGGCAGAAACAGATCGTCAAGCACCGCGTTACGTTCGGCCTCGTCGAGCCGGTTCAGGGCTTGCCAGCCCAGCTCGTTGAAGCAACCGCCCCAACCCTCGAAACGTTGCTCGACCGAATCGCATAGCACAAGGTCGGCCGGCAGCCGGCTTGGCGTCAGATGAAAGGCGCGTTGGTTCCACACGCCATCCTCGCGCGTGGTGAAACCGGAACACAAAATCCGCCGTTGATTTTTCTCCATGGTAATACCTCCTATCCGATCATGGTTCGGCGGGCATGGGGAATGGGCGCAGCGGCCCCTTGGCCAATTCGCCCGTGAGAACGTCTTTGGCCCATTGCAGGTAGCCGCGATTGGGGCCGGCCTTGGTCATCGTGCTCTCCAGTGCGGCGACGCCCTCGACACCACCCAAGGCTAATCCGGCAGCGAGCATGCGTTTCATGGGATGCTCGCCCTTCCAAAAGTCACGATTCGTTGCGAACTCGGCATCAAGCCAGGCCTTGATCGGGGGCAAACCGGATACGCCGGACTCACCCATGCGCCCCAAAGCCCAGCCGGCCATGACCGCCATGCCGCGGTCGGCCTCGACTACATCCTTACCCAGAAGCGGAGCGGCGGCGGCGGCGGGCGCGCCAATGGTTCCCAAAGCGCATGCCAGATCGTTGCGCAGAGATCCGAAGGCGTCTGCATGCTGGGCTATCAAGGTCCGTATCACGACGGCCGGCACTGTCTTCATCGAGGCCAAGGTGGCGATGGCGGCCCGACGACGATCCTGTGAACTTTCCCTGAAGGCCGCGATGATGTCGGATTCGTCCACGGTGCGCGGTTTGGTGCGGTCAACGCTGGTGGCCAGCCGCGCTGCTTTTGGCCAAGCGGCGTTCACGGGAAATGGCTGACTGGAATCACCCAGACACCACGTAGTACCGAAACTGCGAAAGAGAATACGGTTAGCCTGTGCGGTATATTGCCCTTGGCCGAAGAACTTGCAACTCCCACGGTGCGCCCAGCGCAGGCGGAAGTCCGGATTATCGGCGAATTGTTCGTCACGCAGAGGCGGACAGGCGGACAATTTGCCGCTACGCAGGTCCTGTGCGCCAAACTTCTTGAAAAATGCTTGGTGATTATCGGACGGGAATGACGTGATCTCGATCTTAGGGTTGTAGTATCTGGCGCCGATAAAGGCCTGTCCGGCCACAATAGGCCATTCCCACATGACATGGATCCCTTCGCCACCCGCGATGGGCGTGATCTCGCCACTAAGCGGATCAATCAGTCCACTTGGACGCTCCCTGTCCATGATGCCGGCCACCACTTTGCCATCGTATGCAAATGGACAGGAATTGGCGCGATTGTCATGACGCCAAAGAATCGTACAGGTGACGGCGTCGCGTCCGGTGGCCGTGAGCCGCACACCCCAGGCAACTGTCTTCCGTCCGCTCTCGTCGAATTGGTAGATGCCTACGACGGTGTCGCCCCAAGCCAGGAAGATGCGTTTATGGTAATTGTGCGCTCCCATTCGCTTTTCCACTCCGAGTTTTTCCCACGGCAACTCGCCGAGAGGTTTGCCATCCTCCAGTCGGAAAAGACGACTGATCGGATCGATGACCACATCAAGCGTGGTCTTATCCGGCAGGGCAACGCGCGCACGGCTGATGGTGCCGGCCTCCGGATGGGGACGCGAAATCGAGTTGAAGGTCATCCCCTCGTGGCGCCACCGCAGCGCGCCGGTACGTTTATCCACCGCCACGGTATGGGCATCCGCATAACAGACCAGCAGATCTCCATAAAGCTGTGGCGAGGATACGAAGCGTGTATCCAGGGCCGGTATCACAAAATCGTTGGGCAGCCAACGCAACCAGCGTAGTTCACCCTCCAGACTGACGCAGGCGACATGGTTACAAGACAGCCAGACGTACACATTCTCGCCGTCGGTACAGGGTTGCGCGTAGGTTTTGGTGACGAAACCGTACCAGGCTGTCCACGTATGCAGATTGTACAAATTGCGCATGCGTTCGCGCCACTTGTGCCAGGCATCGCGAGTCAGAGGGGCATTGGATCCCGGGCTATGATAGAAAAACTCTCCCGTATTGAGCGCCTTCTGACGCTGATGCTGTTCCAGCAAAGGCGCGGGAATCTGATCGCGTGGAGCGTCCTTGCCTTCCCAGAGTGCCTGCGCCTGCTGCTTGGCGACCTCATCGGTGAGCGCGTCTTTCTGTTTGAAGAAATCCGTGACCACGGCATGCCATCGGCAATACGCCTTGGCCCAAGCGTCGTAATAGGCAACTTCGTCGTCAAAGTTGGCGGCCAGCGGCGGCGGCAGATCATGAGCGGGCGAGAGATTGCGTGTCCACAGGATTTTGCCATCGTGAATGCTGAGGCAGTGTAGATTGAAGTAATCGCCCAAAACAAACACCTTCTCCCCAACCACCAGCGGAGCCGCCATGCTCGGGCTGGGCATGGGTGTCTTCCAAGCCACACAATTCGCGCCCAGCGCTCCGAAATCCGGCGGTGTGGCCCCGGGGAAGTGGCCGTTGCCGTCGGCCAGAAAGCCGAGCGGACGGTTGTGCGATGGGAAGAAATCCGGATGCCCGTAGGGCAACTCCTGCACCGTCCTGACCGACACTGATACCTCTGCTGAGGCGGTCGCCGCCATGCCCAGCACACCAGCCCAAAACCATCCGATTCGATTCATCGCCCTGTTCATCGTTCGGGTCCGTTCATGTTGTTTGGGGTTGTTGATACAGATTTCTGAATTCTGGCTACTTGCATTATTGTCACTTCCCCGCCTTATGGATCACCACAAGCGTCTACTTCACGGCTTCCGGCACCTTGGCCCGCTTGGGTTGCACCATGGATGCTATCGTCTCATGGTTGGCGATTGCGTCTTTCGAAAACTGTTCCTGCGCCTGCAGAATCGCTACTTGCGACCACGATCCCGCCTCGCCCCACTGCGAAACACGTTCGTACCGAAGGCAAGTGTGCATGTTTTTTTTCCTGCTCGTCCGGTGCGTGGCTGAGATGGCGCGGTGGCATCATGCGAATGGCGGTTATTTCGCTCCGATCCATCTGTCGTTGCGCCAGCGGTTGCGTATCTTGGCTATGTTCTCGATGTCACGGCGCACCGCGTGCGTGATGTTGGCCGGCCAATAGGACTCGACTTGCGTCGGCGGGAGACACGTCACCGGGTCGGTCTTCGCGTAACCGTATGCATGGCCGCCCAACTGTTCCACCGTATCCCATAGCGTGTCGGCGTCGTGTTCCGCCATGCCGCATACGTCCTGAATCAGGATCGCATTCTGCCCCATGTGGCGGCGCGTCTCCTGGATGTGATCGGTCTTGGGGAACTCGTTCAGTATCCAGTCGGCCTCGCGCATCAAGCGCGTCCCACCATAGAGCGCGCGTGTCTTGTCGTCATGCACGCCGAAGATGTTCGGCCAGATAATCAGACCCGGTCGTACCGAGTCGGCGGCGGCCCGGATATGCGCCCAGGCCCGTTCCAGCAATGCCCGTTCGTACGCCCACGTGGCCGGTTGGTCGGGATCAGCCGTCGGGAACTCCTCGCCGACGATCTCCTGCCACAACGTCCGTTCCGCCGGGATCCATTGGTTGCGTTTGACCGGTGGGGAAAACCAGTCCACCATAAACCCGTCCATTTCACACGCCATAGCGGCTTCACGGACTTGTGCGCAGAAATAATCCAAATACTTCTGTGTGAGCAACACCGGCATCCACGACTCCTTGAGAATTTCATTGGGATTCGCGCGCTCGTAGATGGGGTTGGCGGCCAGACAGAAATACCCCATCACGCGCATCCCGGCCGCGTGGCCAAGCTCGACCAGTTCGGGCAGGAAATCGTGTTTCAAACCTGGATTGACCGGTGCGGTGCGACTGGCTTTGAACCAAGCCAACCCGTTGTAGCTTACGCAATAAGTCTGGATGGTGTTGGCGCCCAGATCCTGCATCCAACGGAGTTGGTCGCCCGGCACGGCGTGGGTGTAGAGTCCCGGCGGCGCAGGCCGACTGAACGCATCCCAGTTGAAATCAACACTAAATCCCCGTATCGCTTCGTGTTTCATTTGTATACTGTCTCCTGTGAATGACGTCATCATAACCTCATATCGTTATGGTGGCCTGAATAGCGTGGTGGGCAATCAGTGTCACCGCTGCCGGCAGGGTGATGGTGAGTTTTGTTCCTTTCACAGCATGTTGCGCCGTGGTAGGCTTCCCATCCACCAACACGGACGTATGGACGTATGACCGATCCAAGAACCAATACGGCAAGGACGAGTCCAGCCACGTGTCCCGCCCCAACGCTCTCACCCGCCGCTCGGCTAACTCCACTCGGACCGGCACAGACGAATCCCGGCACGTCACCCGCACGATCGGATACAGCCCGCAGATCTCGATCTGCGAAAAACCGTCCGGCCGCAAGGCGCGAAGCTTGTCATTGACCCGAATCGTGGACCGTTGCGCAAAACGTTCCGCGCCGGGTACCCCCTTCCACACCAGCCAACCATAATCGTTGATATCCATCCACTCCGTCGTCAGGCCACCGACCGGCATGTAGATCCGGCGCAAATCCTCATTCCGACACATCAACGGCTCACCACGTTCGTCCAACGACTCGCACCACGCCGGGGCGAGGTTCATTTCCGGCGGCACCCGTGAAGCAAACTCGGACCTGGTGGGTTCCTCCTCCGCCGCCGCACTGGCAGCAATGATCTTGAGGAAGTTGCGCCGGTTCATTGTATCGCAACAACCCAGACAACTGCCGCGCGGAGGGTTTTCATATTGATCGTTTTCATTTGGCCTCCGCACGCAAGTCCCAGCAGTAGATGCCGTCGAGTTGGCGCATAAAGACCCGTCCATCCACCATCGGGTAATGAATCGGATGATGATAACTCGTGGTCGAACTACCGACAGGAGGCTGCCACTGGTCGCCCAACAAACGGATATTGCCGTCCTTGTCCACGCGATACCAACCAGCCTGGATGCCGCCATGCGTGCCGTCCACACGCGCCATCAGCACATCTTCCATGGCTTGCAAGAAACCGCCGTTCATCGGACGCGGTCCCTCGCCACGTCCCGTGACCTTGCCGGTCGCCAGATCAATCACCTGCATGTCGCCAATCACCACATGCCGCCCGCCCACCACCACGGGCAAATGGCTGGTGGCGGTATTCCCGCCAGCGCGCACCGGGTCGCCGCCAATTCGGGGAACCGACCAGCGCAACGTGGCGCCTGCCAGACTCAGGTTCCAAGCCTGAACAACGTTGACGCGTTTTTCCTCCTCGCGCTGGTCGGCTTTTTCGATCACATACGCCACGGCTGTGTCGCCATAAACGACCACTCCGCCCGGGCCGAGACCGCGCCCACCGGAACCGATCGCCGCTGGGGCATTGGGAAATGGTTGTTCCCACAGCTCTTCGCCCGTCAACACATCCACGCACACCAACCCGCCGTTGGGTGCGCCTGTGCCGAAGATCAAATAGTCTTTTCCTTTGTGCGACCAGATTGGAGAGGCGGCATGTCTCGCCCCTTGCGATAGTATCCATAACTGCCGTCCCGTGGCCGGATCGAAACCGGACCATCGTCCATACCACGGCGCAATCACGGCCCCTTTGGCCACAATCACCGCGGCGCTAAGCAAGTTGTTTCCCCACCCTTTGGGGTCTTGATCTTGTCCCGCCGGCAGCATCAACAAATCCACCTCCCACAGGGGTGTGCCGTCGTCCGCCTTGAACGCATACAACCAGCCCGACATGCCGAGGGCATACGCTACGCCATCCTTGACGCCCATCGTCATGTTGAACGGCCCGGCCTTGTGATGTTGCAGATTCACGCCGCGTCCCGGCATCACGGCTTTCCAGATCGTCTTGCCCGTCGCCCCGTCCATGCACAACACCACATCATCGGACAGCCGGTAAATCTTCTCCGCCGCCATCTCCGGCACTTGCGACGGTTCCGTGACGCCGGGCAGCAACGGTGGGGTCGGCCGCTGCGGATCCACCTTGTTGCCTTCTGTCAGTATGTAGGCCCGATCCTTTTCTTCCTCCTCCACATTCACCGTACGCCCCCACGTCTGCTCGCGCTTACCGGAGGTCGGCACAAAGTATGAAAAGAAGACCCGTCCGTTGTCCACCACGGCGCCGGCGCCGCCCGAGCCGGTGCGGCGTCCCAACGCGTTTGCCGGTGCGCCCTGGAACCGCGTGATACTGCCCGGCCCTTGACCGATATCAATCTCCTCGCACCGCCACCGCAACCGGATGCTTTCCGGGTTCTCGATCAATTTCACTCCGGTCGGTTGCGCGCTCATGCCGCCGCCGATTGGCCCCAGAAACATCGGCCAGCCCTTGTCCGCCGGCAACGCGTTGTTCCTGGCCAACTCCTCCTCTGGAACCAACATGCCCCGCACCGTGCCCGGCACATCGCCAATCGTCATCGTGCCTTCGATCGCGCCATCCTTCACGGTCGCCGTCACGCGGATGGTTTGAGTTCCGCGGAAGAATCCATACACACCCATGGCATTGACGTTATACCGGAATGCTCCGCTCAACGTGTCGCCTTTCAACGTCAGTTCGCCGCCCGGGTTGCGCAATCCGATCAGGTCATCCAAAATCATTTTTCCGTCGCGCATTCCGCCCATGTACGTCCATTGACGCCACTCCCGAATCGGGTGTTGCGGACACGCAAAATCCAAACGCACCCCCGCATACCGGCCCGTCCGGCGCGTCACCGCGACGCCCGCCACACCCGGCCGCGCCACCGGCACACCGGTAAGCATGCCCGGCCACGACTCAACTGTCCATAATGCCGGCGCAATGCGCGTCGGCGCCTCCGTTCCCTCCCGCTGCCAGCACAACGTCATCACCACGCCCGGCAGCTTGATGCTCTTGCTCGCGAGTTCCACCGTGATGGGCACATCACCGGCCGGCAATGTCACCGCTTCCTTGGCCCGCCAGACCCAACCCTGTTTGCGACTAACCGATTCGGCCAGCGTGACGCGTTTGTCTCCAATCAACACTGTCATGGTCGAGTTCTGCGGATGTCCCGGCGTGATCGAGTTCTCGAAATAATACGTCCCTGCCGTGGCCACTTTGAGTTGGCCGCTCCAACGCAAGCTGAACCCTTCCTCGAAGGGAATCCAGCGATTGGGATTGAATCGGTCGGTATGATCCAATCGCGCCAACTCCGGCGGCAACCAACCGTCCCACGCCAATTCCGTCACTCGATGTTCGAGAACCTTCTCCGTGAACCCGGTTCCTTTGAAATATTCCATGCGCAAGCCGGGTACGGTTTCCGCCAACGTCACCGCCGTCCCGCAGGCGCCCACCAGCAAACCAATTAGTATCTTGTTCATAGCTTGTTTCGTTCCTTATGGTCTGACCACGATCGTAAATTGCGCCGCATCGGCGCCCCATTCGCCCAACGTGCCGCCGTCGAATATGTCCGGCGCGTCGCCTCGAAAAGTGCCCACCAAAAGCGGGCAGGCCATCGCCACCGGCGGCGTGCCGCGCAACATCCGGGTCTTTTCATCAAACGTAAACCACGCCAACATTTTCCCGCCCTGCCCGTACGCGACACCATCCTTGAGAGTATATAACGGCCCCATGATGCCGCCAACGTGAATGTCTGCCCCGTCCCCGTTCTCCACCTCGATCTTCAACTCAAATGGTTGTCCCACTTTCGCCTCGTATACCGGTTTGAGATTCACGAGGCGCGGGATGGGCGGCCCCTGACGATACGACGCCGTGACCATTCGGCTCGGTTTCAAACCCGCCCGCACCGCGATCGCCTTGAGCGTCTGACCCGGTGACACCATCACCGGCTTGTCGTACATGGGCGAATTCTCTGTCGGGTCCGATCCGTTCACCGTGTAATGAATCGTGCCGGACGGATGCGCGTTGAGCATCGTCACCGGCGTCGGTCCCGGAATCGGACCGCCGTACGGACGCAATTCCGGCGCGATCGCAACGCGGGGATTCTTCACGTGTTCATCGAAGAAGTCCGCAATGGCCCGCGTCCACACCGTTGGCTGTCCCCGGTCATCCACCGCCTCGCTGTCGCCCGGCAGATGCGGATCCGCGGCATACCCATACACCCCGCGCGCCGGCACGCCCAAGGCCTGCAACGCCGTCACCGGATTGCCCACCGCGTCCGGTGCCGGTTTGCTCCCGCCAAACGGCGCCAGCAACGGCGGATCATCCGCCGTCACAATGGTCAGTATCTTGTGCCGTTTCTCGTTCCTATGCTGCAACCAACTGGCACCCCAATCCGTCACCGCTGCCTGCACACGCACCGATAGCTCCGGATGCACCCGTGGACGCGGCTCCATCGCCAAAAACCGGCTATTCCTGTACAAACGCACCCGGTTTGGTCCCTCGAAGAACGCGCCCTGCACCAACCAGCCGCCCGCCGAGTTGCCCATCACGCCAATGCGTTCGCCGTCAATCCCCAGTGCCGCCGCGTGCGCCCGCAAATAGCGCACCGCCGCCGCCCCATCCCAGATGCACTGCCATTCCGGCATCGAACTGTTCAATGCGTAATCCGGTATGGCAATCGCATACCCACGCTCGATCAACGGTTTAACCCAATTCATTGGCACTTCCTTGCCGCCCCAACCGCCGCCATAATACACGACAATGCACGGGTGCGGCCCCGTGCCGGTCTTGGGCGTCCACACGTAGAGACGTTCCCAAGAGCGATGTTCGCCGAGAAACGCGATCGGGCCATGTTGAACGTGATCCCTGAAGTGATTGGCCATCCATTCCACCCCGGATTGATACCGGTTGCCGTATAGGCCTGGCACCATGAACACATCCGGCGGCGTATTGGTGACACTCGGTTGCGCCATGCAATCGCTGCCGATCGCCAACGTCATCATCGCCAGCCACACCATTGGAATTCTCATCATCATGCACTCCCTTGCCTGGGTTCGCGGTTCACATGACTGTTATTCTCGTACGATCAAAGAAAACGTGCTCCGTCACCAAATCCGGCTCGCGGTTCCAGCAGGAGTGAAATGCGCCGTGCCTGTCCGCCCCAAACGCCGTGGATCGCTCGTCCCACGGCATGACCGCTGGTTGGCCCGAATGCGCCGGTTTGATTGCCATTGTCACGTTCCTCCTATGCCAATAGCGCCTGGCCCCAACCATCGCGGGCAATCCGAAACGAAACCACCGCCGGCCGCGGCGACACATGATGTTGTTGGGAACTCGCGCACACCTCCATCAAACACACCGTCGAGCGGAATGTTCCGCCAGATCGCCGCCTTTGACGCGTCGCGAAATGATTCGGCCGCCTGTCGCGTTTGAGCCTTCGCTATTGGCCATCCGCTCATGGCACAGCGGCCAACAGGTTTCTTTTTCCGCGCGCCCTTGCCCGTTGGTGGACGGGTTGGGGTTGGCTTGGGCCGTCCTCCGCCCAGCGGCCGGCCGTCACAGTTTTTTAGTTGTGGACGCCAACTGTACATGCTGGAACGCTAACCTCTGAGGACGCCGACTGTCGATATTATTTTTATCCATCGGGCCATATGCGGTGACTGGTTTGTTGCCAAGCGATTGTTGCCTTGCTAAGGGGCACCACAGTGTGTTTACCATTTCGGCATGATACACGAACTGATCTTGATCGGACACAACCATTGGGACCCAACATGGCGCCGTTGTTTCCTGCGGCCGGCCACGTACCACGGTCAGACCGTCCGCCCGTACATCGAGATGGACAAGACAGTCATTGAATCCTGGCGCACACTGGCGTCAACCGGTTACACGTTCAGCGAAGGCCAAGTGGCCGTCTGGCGCGAATACCTGCGATTGACGCCGGAAGCAGCCGGCGAGATTCGCAGCCGGTTGCGGAATGGGACCTTGGAGTTTACTCGCTGTGGCGAGACCGTACAGGATTCGCAACTGGTATCGGCCGAGGGGTTGATCCGCAATTTTCTCCTGGCCCAACCGTTCTATGATGCCTTGTGCGGACCCGACCATCCCGGACTGCAGATTGCCTGGATGGAAGACACCTTTGGCAATTCGCCAAATTATCCGCAAATCCTGGAGGGCATCGGCTGCAAGTGCGCGGCGCGGTTGAGCTACCGCCGTATCAACGAACCGGTCTGGGTCGGCATTGATGGCACCAAGTTGCCCGTGCTTGACGAGATTCCCATGGCCGTGGTCGGTCATTATGTGAAGTTTCCACCTTGCCCGTCCTGCTGCGGCACCGGTTGCGCGGCCTGCGACAACAAAGGGGTGATCTTTCCCGATGTGATGGGGGGCGAAGCCGGCGTCGAACAGCAATTAACCAAGGTGGTGGAGGCAGTGCTGTGCGCCGTGGAGGCGGATGTCCAATTGGACGGCAACGAAGTGGCCACCGGAATGGCCGGCGCAAAAAACGCCGCGCCCCGGTATGTCATGGTCGGCGGCGAGGAAACACTTCCCATCCAATCGTTGCCGGCCATCATGGCGCGCTTGAACCAACGATACGCGGGCAAAGTCCGTCTGCGGTTTGGCACGTGCTCGGATGTGCTCAACCTGGCGCGCGCCGACTTGGAGAAGGCACGCGCTGCGCGCGACGACTCGCCCTCGGCTGACCTCTCGCCGGCCATGCCGGGTTGCATGGTCACGCGGATCAAGACCAAGCAACGCACACGGGCTTCGGCCTATGCACTGGTCAGAGCCGAGGCGACACTGGCCAACGCACAATGGCGCGATGGCAAACCATCATCCCAACCAGCGGCGTTGGATGAGGCCTGGCGGCTGGTGGCGTTCAACCAGTTCCACGACGCAATCACAGGCACGCACATTGATTGTGCTTACGATGAGTTGATGGATATGCTTGACCGGGCCGACGCCGTGGCGCGCCAACACGGCATCGAACCAATCCCGCCGCCAACGCCACCGGCGGGCACCTTAACCACCGGCGAGCGCCGCCTGCGCTTGGGCCAATGCGATTGTGTTGTGGACCAGCGCGGACTCAAGCAGGTGTTGGTGGACGGAATGGATTTGTTCGGATTGTACAAGCCGGCGCGGTTGCGCGGACCATTGCGCATCGGGGAATTGTGGTTGGAAAGCGATTTTGGCGATGCGTGGGGCACACGCTTGGAGCCCTTGGGCGGCCGCTCCACCTTGTTCAATGGCCTGCCACTGGGCGAATGTCACGACGCGATGTTCGCCGACGGCGACACGGTGACCTGGCACGGTGTCTATGATGGGGGCGACCCGCGAATCCAGCGGTTGCGATGGCGCACCACACTGCGGTCGTCTCCCGACGGCGAACGCCTCGAATTCACCACGATCGTTGACTGGAACACGCGGAGCCGGCGATTGCGCGTGTTGATACCCGTTGCAACCAGCAGCGAGATGGCCCGCTACGAGGTGCCATTCGGATACGTGGATCGCGCCTACGACCGCACCCAGTGGAACTTCAGCAACTGGGAGGCGCATCAAAATGAGTACCCAACCTTGCATTGGGCGCGCCAGCTTGTGCCCGATACCGGCCCATGTGCCGGTGTGGCCCTG
>FVAB011459371.1_pt1 | contig 12642 bp, 1 predicted proteins | sample 1520001 | NCBI WGS metagenome assembly FVAB01 (sample SAMEA4475357, study PRJEB15587) | soil metagenome | biome: Soil; feature: Field | place: India | collected 2015-03-11 | depth 0 m
TGGAACGCTTTTTAGCAACGCCAGAGGCAGTTTTCAAAGGCCCTTACCTTTCCATCAGCCTACCTTTCCGCCCTGGTACAGCAGGTGCAGATTATTTCCCAAATGTACCGATGGCGTTTCCTCCCCACCGTCACCAAGAACAAGCCTTTGCCCGTCTGAAATCTCCCTATTATCAATCAACCTTAGTGGCAACCGGAACGGGTTCAGGAAAAACCGAGTGTTTCTTGCTGCCCATCCTCGACCACTGCCACCAATATTACGGCGAATCTGGCATCAAAGCATTGCTCATCTATCCGATGAATGCCCTCGCTACCGACCAAGCCAAGCGGTTAGCCAATTCGATCTGGAATAACCCCAACCTCAAAGGAAAAATTACGGCTGGACTATTTGTAGGAGAATTGGAGCGAGAACCAAAAGCCATGATGGGGGAAGACCACATCATTACTGATAAAGACATACTGCGTCAGTGTCCCCCCGACATTTTGCTTACCAACTACAAAATGCTCGATTACCTGCTGATTCGTCCGGGCGACCAATCTCTCTGGGCAGGAAATGAGCCAAAAACACTGCGCTACTTAGTTGTTGATGAAATCCATACTTTCGACGGCGCACAAGGAACTGATTTAGCTTGCTTAATTCGTCGCCTGAAAGCCCGATTGCGAATCCCCGAAAAGCATTTAGCTTGCGTTGGCACTTCAGCCACCTTGGGTGGTAGTGGTACAAAAAAAGAAATGTTGGAATATGCTGAAACCGTTTTTGATGAACCGTTTGATGAAAATGCGCTGGTAGAAGAAGACCGCCTTTCTGCAATAGAATTCCTTTCTGATGCTTATATTGACCCCCTCCCCATCCCCGAACCAGATCGGTTACAAATCCTCAAAGCGGGTCATTACCAGGATAAAGATGACTATATTCGCGCCCAATATCAACTATGGTTTGAGCAACCGCTTACTGACTCGTTTGACAGCACTGACTGGCGGATTCAATTAGGCGATCGCCTAAAATCGTTGCCAATTGTCCACAACCTGCTAAAGGTGCTGGATTCTGAGCCAATTTCCCTCACCGACCTCTGGCAGAAATTAAGTCGAAAAATGCGCCTGCCAGATAGCAATGACCCCGTTTATCAATCTGCTCTATTTGATAGCTTAATAGCTCTGTGCGCGATCGCTCGTCGTCCCGGTAAAAGCGATCGTCCCCTTCCTCCTTGGGTTAATATTCGCTTGCAATTTTGGCTGCGAGAACTGCGGCGCATGGTAGCAACCGTAGGTGAAAAACCTGAATTAGTTTTTGCTGATGACCAAGTTTCAGAAGAAAAAGAGCGTACCCTTCCAGTTATGTATTGCCGAGATTGCGGAAGTACAGGTTGGGGTGGGTTGAGAAAGCAAAGTAGCGATCGCAAAATTGGTTGTGACCTGCGCGACTTTTATAGAGCCTTTTTCTCTAGCGATCCTTTAATTACCTACGTTTTTCCGACGCGCGATCGAGACTCATCAAAAGGTTGGATGTCTTGGCTGCTTTGTACTGAATGTTTGAGCCTGAATCGTAGTGACGCTTCTAGCTGCTTTAGATGTGGTAATGAAGAACTAATTTCCGTAGTTGAACCCGAAGAAATTGTTCGTACTGTCAAAACAAAAGGTGGCAACGATCGTCGCGAGTCTAACCATGATTGTCCTTTCTGTGGGAGTAAAGAAGGCTTGGCAATCCTTGGTTCCCGTGCTGCCAGTCTAGCAAGTGCAGCAATTGGAACATTATTTACATCAACTTATAACGACGATCGCAAATTAATTACCTTTTCCGACTCGGTTCAAGATGCAGCACACCGCGCCGGATTTTTTGAATCGCGTACCTTCCGTACAACTCTAAGAACCGCACTTCGTCAGTACCTTGACAATGAAGCATCAGGATGGAATTTAGCAGATATTCGCACTGAGTTTAATAAATATTGGCGAGCAAAATTTTCCACAGATGCTGATTATGTTGCTACTTTTATGCCCTCTGACTTAGAGTGGCTGCGAGAATGGGAAGAACTTCAGAAAACTGGAAAAGCTAAATCTAGCTTAGTAGAATTAATCGATCAAAGATTAGATTGGGAAGTTGTAGCAGAAGTAGGTTTACGAACTAACTTAGGTGGTTCATTAGAACGTACAGCAACCTGTGCCATTTCTCTTAATTCTGAACTATTAGAACCAGCACTTAATCAATTACAAGAACAACTTCGTAATGAAATTGGTGGTCTGGAAAACTTAGACAAAACTACATTACACCGTTTTCTCTTAGGCTTAATTCACCATCTGCGACAACGAGGCGGTATTCTTCATGCTGTTGCTGAAAACTATATTAGCAGCGGCGGGAAACCCTTCCGGTTACAGCAACGATTATTCATGCCTGGATTCGGACCAAGTTCGCTAACTCCTGTTTATTTTGTGCAGAATGGAGGATTCTTTCCTCAATTTGAAATTTTGATTAAACCTTCCGGTAAAGCAACTTGGTGCGAGAACTGGGCATTCAAACTTTTCTCTAGCTACACTCCATTAGTTATTGCACAAGCAGAGAATTTATATCACTTTGTCCTTAGTAATCTCGTTAATCATCAAGTTTTTGGTATTCGATATACTTCAAGTGATACAAAAGTTTGGGGCATAGAACAAACGGCATTAGAATTACATAACCAAGCTTACTCTCTGGCGTGTGAGCAATGCGGACATACCATTACCTGTACTCCACAAGAGTTAGAATTATGGCAGCAAATGCCTTGTCTTAGACCTGAATGCAGAGGACATTATCAACAATCTGAACGCTTCAATCTTGACTTTTATCGCCATCTTTATTCGCACGGAAAAGTCTGGCGGATTTTTGCCAGAGAACATACAAGTTTATTAGAAAGAGATGTTCGAGAAGAATTAGAAAGTCGCTTTATCTTAGGTAAACATCGCTACGATCCTAATCTTATCTCTGCCACCTCCACTCTAGAAATGGGGATTGATATTAATACACTTTCCTCTGTTTTATTATGTTCGGTTCCTCCTGCTCAAGCCAACTATCAACAGCGCGTAGGTCGTGCAGGTCGTACTGACGGGAATGCGTTTATTACTGCGATCGCTAATGGAAATCCCCACGATTTATATTTCTGGGCTGACCCCATAATGATGATTGCTGGAGGTGTGAATACACCTGGCTTTTACCTCAATGCTTCCGCGATTTTACAACGCCAATTAACAGCTTATTGTTTAGATCGATGGGTAGAGAAAGGAATTACTTTAGAAGAATTTCCCGAGCAATTTGGTAAAGTGCTAGACAACGTTCAACAACGTGACCTATCCCATTTTCCTTACAATTGGCTCCAATTTATAGAAAACCAACAATCACAACTATTGCAAGATTTTATTGAATTGTTTGAAAATAAAATTTCTGCTCTTAGTCAAGAACAATTAAAAAGTTTTATTGAAAAAGGTGAGCATGATGAAGGAGGATTACGCTGGCATATTGTCAATCGCCTAGAAGAAGTAGTTGAAGAACGAAAACGTTTAAAAAACCAAATTGAAACGCTAAGAAGACGCATTAAAGATAAAAAACAAGCTGCCCGCAGCCAAAACTATAAAGAGGAACTCGAAGAACTAGAACGAGAACGTAATGGATTACTTGAATTAGTTAAAAGCATCAATAATAAAAATACCCTAAACTTTTTCACCGATGAAGGGCTACTTCCCAATTATGCCTTCCCCGAACCTGGTGTCATTCTCAAATCAATTATCTGGAGGGAAAGAAATATTAAAGGGGATAGCCAAACTGGAAAGTATGAAACCTTTTCTTTTGAATACGAACGACCAAGCGTAATGGCGCTTCGGGAACTTGCACCCTCTGGTGTTTTTTATGCTGAAGGAAATCGTGTAAAAATTGACCAAATTGACCTCAACCTTTCCAAAATAGAAGAATGGCGACTATGCCGAAATTGTGCTTATGGTGTCTCTGCCATTCTAGAAGCGGCAAAACAACCTACTTGTCCGCGCTGTGGGGACAAAATGTGGTCAGATGAAGGACGCAAGCGAAAAATGGTACGCTTACGCCAAGTTATGGCAACCACTAATGCCAGAGACAGCCGCATTGGTGACGACAAAGACGAACGGCAACCAGCCTTTTTTACACAGCAAATGCTGGTAGATTTTGAACCAGAAGTGCGTGAAGATTCCTATGTTATCAATGATGATGAATTTCCTTTCGGATTCGAGTTTCTTTCAAAAGTAACTTTCCGCGAAGTTAATTTTGGAGAAAGCAATTCTCACTCTGAAAACTTTGAGGTAGCAGGCATCTCTCGTCCACGTCCAGGATTTCGGATTTGTCGCCACTGTGGTAAAGTCCAAAGCAGTCAAAGTAAACAACAACACACGCTGACTTGTTCGCGCCGTCCAGACGCTGACGAAAGCGATTTTACTGACATTCTTTATTTATTCCGACAATTTGAATCAGAAGCTATTCGGATTTTGTTACCTGTAGATACTCTAAGTTCCAATACAAAATTGCATTCCTTTATTGCGGCATTACAGTTAGGATTAAAACAGTATTTCAAGGGTAAAGTAGATCATCTAAGAACCCTAGTTAACCAAGAACCTCAAGAGAATAGTCCTAGTCCTAGACTACTACGTAAACCCTTCTTATTTCTATATGATACTGTTCCTGGTGGAACAGGATATTTACATCAATTAGTAAGGAATCCAGATAATCTATTTTCAGTTCTTCAAGAAGCTTTAATTATTCTACGTTCTTGTGACTGTGATGATGGCTGTTACAAATGCTTGTATGGTTATCGTAATAGCTTTGACCAAGACCAAATCAGTCGAAGAACAGCAATTCACTTACTCAATACAATTGTTAGCCGCAAAGATAAGTTAACCAAGAATAATCAAGGGCTTTCTGAAGTTAAACTTAATACTTTATTCGATAGCGTTCTAGAACAACGATTTATTGAAGCATTACATCGTTGTCGCTATGAAGATAACCCAACGATTGTTCGTAAAGAAATTATCAACGGCAAAGCTGGTTACTTTATTAGAATTGGAAATCAAGATTGGAATATCGAACCTCAAGTCGAATTGGGCAGTAATCAAGGCATAGATGTTCCTAGCCGTGCTGATTTTGTTTTTTATCCAGCTAAAACTTCTGCAAATGTATTGCCGATCGCCATATTTACCGATGGGTGGCAGTATCACGCTAATCGTATTGCTGAAGATTTTCTTCAAAGAATGGCAATTGCTAAAAGTAAAAAATATCATGTTTGGTCATTAAGTTGGGCTGATGTTGAATCGCAGTTTTCTAATTTAGGCTCATTTTATACCGACCTTTTAGAAATTGGAGTTAATTCTCCATTTCGGGAGAAAGAAAAAACTTTTTATGAGAAATATAAGTGCGATCGCTTACGTTCTAAGGTTGATAAAAATAGTTTTACTTGGTTAGTTTACTTCTTGACCAACCCGGAACTAGATTTATGGACAAATTTAGCACTTATGAGAACGTCGGCTCAAATCGAGATTAGCAGTTTTAAGACACAATCAACGCGGCATTCTTGGCAAAAACAGGTATTAGATCTCACTAATGCGTCAGTTATAGATGCTTGCCAAGCTACCGCATCAGAACGAGTATTAAGTATAGTTGAATGGCCGGAAAGTCGAGAAGAGTCTTTAATTAAAATTTATGTTTCAGTAGACGGAAAGCGCCATGCAGTTAGAGATAGTACCGGATCTTTTGTTGTTGTTTGGTTAAATGATAAAGGTACTGAATCAGACAAAGAGTTGCAAACAGCTTGGGTTGGAGTTTTACGCTATTTTAATTTGTTACAATTCCTCGACCATAGCTATGTAGTAACAGCAAAGGGAAACAGTTCTGGTTTAAATGCTAAGTTAAATTATCCTAAAAAGTGTCAAGTTCAACCTCAAGAAGTAGTTTCAAATAATGCACCAGCTTGGCAACAATTAGAAGAATTAGTTTTTGATGAACAGACAATTGCTTTACTACAACACATGAAAATTCATGATTGGCCTTTACCAGAGGTTGGTTACGAAATAATGAATGATATGGAAGTAGTTATTGCTGAAGCCGAACTAGCATGGCCAACCTACAAATGCGCTCTCATTTTAGAAGAATCTGAGCTATTCAACTCTGCTGGATGGCAAGTAGCATCGGTTTCTCAAATCATTAAAGAACCTGAAGTATTCCGCCAAAATTATCTCAAATCTAATTAAAGGTAAAAGTTTATGCTCAACCATCAACTAAAACTAGCAATTTCTGCCGATTTCCTAGACGCTTTTAGTAAATTACCTAAACAAATTCAAAGTAAAACGACGGCTTTTCTAGAAAAATTTAAAAAAGGACCAACCAGTTCAGGTATTAATTATGAATCGGTTGAAAATGCTAAAGATTCCAAATTAAAATCAGTCAGAATAGACCTTGCTTATCGAGCTATCATACTCAAACCAGAGCAAGGTAATACTTATACGCTCCTCTGGGTTGATAAACACGATGATGCTTATGATTGGGCTAAACGCCGAGTTTGTAAAATTAATCCAGAGTCTGGCGCATTGCAAATTATTGACGTAGAACAAGTCAAAGTAATTGAATCTGAGCTTACCAGTCGCAATGCTCCTGAAACTCCCGGTCGGTTTAATCATATTTTAGACTCTTATTTGCTGCGTCTGGGAATGCCTGAAGAGTTACTGGGTGCAGTAAGAGCAGTTGTAACTGATGAAGATATCGATCGACTCATTCCCCAACTTCCAGAAGAAGCCGCTGATGCTGTAATAATGCTGGGTGCTGGATATTCAATCGACGAAGTACTTGACCTTCAAGACAAGAAGCACAAACAGATTGTCGATCCCAATAACCTTGATGCAGCTTTGGAGAAAGATGATAGCAAGCGACGCTTCCATGTGATTACAGATGATGCAGACCTTTTAGAAATATTGGCTGCTCCTTTAGAAAAATGGCGCGTTTTTCTTCATCCCAGTCAGCGACGCTTGGTAGAACGAGATTGGAAAGGCCCGGTTAGAGTTCTTGGGGGCGCTGGTACAGGAAAAACAGTTGTCGCCATGCACCGCGCTAAGTGGTTGGCAGAACATCGGTTTACTAATCCAAGCGATCGGATTTTATTTACCACTTTTACTCGTAATTTAGCAGTTGATATTGAAGCTAACTTGCGTAAAATTTGTTCTGCCGAAACCATGCGTCGAATTAAAGTTGAAAATATTGACGCTTGGGTAGCAGCATTTTTGAAGAGCGAAGGTATTACAGCCAAAATTGTCTATGATGACCAATTGGCAGAACTTTGGGAGAATGTTTATCAGTGCAAACCTGAATCTCCATCACTACCACTTTCTTTTTATAAAGATGAGTGGCGCGAGGTAATTCAGGCAAATAAAGTAACCAGCCTCAAACAATACTTAATCATACCTAGAACTGGACGTGGCACGAAGCTCAACCGAGTTCAGCGAGCTGCAATTTGGCCTGTATTTGAAGAATATCGCTCTTTACTTCAACAAAAAGGTTGGAAAGAAAGCGAAGATGCAATGCGCGATGTTTGTAGTTTATTACAAAGTAAAGAGGGGGAAAGTTTACCCTTTAAAGCAGTTATTGTAGATGAAGCTCAAGATATGAGCGAGGCAGCTTTTTGCTTAATTCGAGCCCTAGTTACCTCAAATAATGGCAGTAACGATATTTTTATTGTCGGCGATCCTCACCAACGTATTTATGGTCGTAAGGTAGTTTTAAGTCGTTGTGGTATTGATATTCGCGGACGCTCTCATAAGCTCAGAATTAATTACCGGACAACTGACGAAACCCGAAAATGGGCAACTGCAATCTTAACAGGTGTTTCTGTTGATGACTTAGATGGCGGTCAAGATGATTTGAAGGGTTATCGCTCGCTTTTGCACGGCTCTGAACCAAGCATACATGGATTCCGTAGTTTTGATGAAGAGATTAATTTTATTAGCAATTATTTGCGAGGAATTGAAAACGGCGGAACTGTGTTATCCAACAACTGCATCGTAGTCAGGACAAATCATTTGGTTAAACAGTATAGTTCAGCATTAAACCAAGTGGGGATAAAAACTCGACTAATTCGACGTAGTGAACCAGATAATTTATCTCAACCAGGGGTTCGTATTGCCACAATGCACCGAGTTAAAGGACTGCAATTTAACTATGTTATTTTGGCAGGAATAAATGAAGATGTTTTACCTCTTAAGTCAGCTTTAGGCAGTGCTTCTGATAATGCAGCACGCAATACAGTAATCAATTCGGAACGTTTTCTTCTTCATGTAGCAGCAACTAGAGCGAAACAGGAAGTTGTAGTGAGTTATTACGGTCAATCTAGTAACTTTTTAACTGCATTTTTTACTAATAATTCAACTCCAACCTCTACTGAATTGCTCTCTATACGAGCCACTGATGTTGGAGAATATATCCGTTACCACTCCTGCGATCGCCGCTTTAAGCTAAAGTTAAATAATTACAAAGAAGCTAAAAAATTACCTTTTTTTGAATTGATTTTTGAGACTTCTTTAGATCCAGTATTAGAAGCGGTAGGTCGAACCAAGGAACTAGAGTGGGAGCAGTCTCTAATGCAAAGTGGTCTGGTACCGCTAACTCATGAAGACTCAAGTTCTCAGATTCATGCCACAGCCTGGAATGATTTTGTGGCTCGATTAGCCGACCTTTCTTGCGGTAAAAACGCTTATGGAAGAGAAATTGCTGTTAATGGAATTTTAGGTGCGTTTCATATCAGCGGTCAAATTGATTTTGTTGTCTTACTATGGGATGGCAATCAACCAAAGTTGCGATTGGTTGAAGGAAAAGCCAGCCGTAAAGACCGTACCTATCACCGCGCTCAACTGGCATTGTATTGGATGTTAGTGCGTCAGTTGGTGCAGCTAAACCCAGTAAAAGTTGGCGGACAATTACTTCAAGTTGAGCAAATTGAAGCAGTTGTGGTAAGAATTGACGAACTTACAAATCAAATACAAGATATTCTCGCTCTCGAACCTCTTGATTTCCAAACCTTAGAAGCAGACTTAACACGCCTTCTCGATTCTAATGGCAGATTGAACAAGATTATTGAGCGAGATTTAGATGAGTTAGATTATCAGCTTGATGCCAAGTGTAGCGATTGCACCCTCAGCGTTCACTGTCTGGCAGAAAGTGCCCGCCAGCGACGCTTAGAATTACTAGGCATCGATCCGTCTACCATCCGTGCTTTAAAAGCTGCTGGCATCAATAATATTGATGGTTTAGCAGATCTCGATCTTAGTGGTACAGAAGCAGTTTATATTAGACGAGACATTAGCTTCACCGAAAACCTTGAGTTACTAAAAATTAAAGCAGGAGCGCGTCGCCGTACACTTCCTGGTGGCGATAGCTATATTAATGATTACGAAGTCAAAGAACTAACTAAATATTCAGCACATTCGCAGCAAACCCTACTTCCCTGCCGTATTATTGATGGTATTTCTCTACTCCGGGTTTTCTTATCTGTTGAGTATGATTACGCTGAAAATCGTATTGTTGCACTGTGCGCTCATGTAACTAATAGCCAAGGGGTGCTTGATACTAAGTTTGAAGGAAAGAACGGAAAAAGGCAACCAGCTGCTGTTGTTCAAGAACTAGTAAATATAGAAGGGCAGAAAAATAAGTATCAAGAACGGGAGCTCCGAGGCGAAGATATTATTAGGTTTCAGCAAACAGCTTGGACTGGGAATTACCAAGAAGATACCCAGTCGGAAAAAAACTTAATTCAAGAATTTTTTACCGAACTAGTTAAGGCGATCGCTTCAGTTGCTGGGACTGAAACTGCTCCTATTCATTTCTATGTTTGGTCTAAACAAGAGATGACTCAGTTGATTGAAGGTTGCTCTCGTGTTGGCAGTGAAGTTTTGAGTTGTTTACAGCAATTAATGGGATTGCGCCGAGATTTAGACAACGAACAACTCATCTATACTTGTTTAGACAGTGAAGTAGATCGATGCTATGCGTTGGGATGGACAGGTAGAGATTTAGCTGTAGTTACTTCACTTAACTGGTATGGACATAAATATCATTGGTTGCGAATAGTACAAGGTACTCCAGTTTATCTCGATCGCAAAGAAGCTTTTTTCCGAGATATTTTTGATTTTGTTAAGTACAATTTACATATTAATAACCAAGGTCAGTGGCTCGCTAACCCTGCGGACAACTCTGAAAAACAAAAATTTGAAATTAGACTGCGCTTTTTTAACTCGCTGAGTGCTGCTTATTGGCGTGCTTATTGGGGAACGCTTTCTAGCACAGATAATCTTGAACCTAATTCCAAATTGAAAACTGCAATTGAAGATTACAATAATGCTCAAAAACCTGATTATTTAAAAGAGTATCTTCGCGCTCGTACTCACGCTATACGTTGGATAGAAGAAAGATTTCCTGATTGGTTGTTAAACCCTGAGATAGAAAAACCATCTTTTAGGATTGCTGATTTAAGCAATTTCGATTTGAATGTCAACAATATTGCACAAGCCGCTATTGATTTTCTTCGTTTAGATCACTACGTTAACCTCAACGATTGGATTTCTGCTCATCTTGTACCTCCCCTTTATCGCGTTTCAAGAGGTCGTACACTACCAGTTCGCAATGTGCAGATACAATCAAGTTCATTTTGGAATAGGTGCTTAACAGCAACGATCTATTTGGATAATTATGAAATTAATCCAGAAGTTATTAAAGCTAACTGTACGATTGAAGAAGGTTCTTTTGTTAGAGTTACTCCCTGCTTTGATAATCCTCATAAAGGACAAACTATAAAACAGCTTACTAGCGGCGTAGGTTTTACTTGTGCAGTAGAAAGAATTGACTGGGGTAGTGGATTAATTAAGCTCAAAGTTATACATTCCAAGCAAAACCGATATCAACTTCCAGGCAGTGGTCGTAAGGATACAGGGCTTGTTTTTGAATTTGCTACCCTAGATGAAAGTCCTTCAGATTTTGTAGCACACCGAGTCGATACTAAACTAAATACCAATCAAAATCATCACGTTTATCAATGGTTTGATCCAACAAACCCGCGAATTCCTGAGCAAGTTATTCCGCCAGCAGACGAACTCAATATTTATCAAAACTACTTAGAAAGTTTACGGCTAAAACGAGGGAATGGGAGCGATGAGCCACTTCATTCCAATCAAATAGAGGCAATTATCAAAGGATTGCTTACTCGCATTCAACTTTTACAGGGGCCACCAGGAACAGGAAAAACTGATACAACAGCGATCGCAACATTTTTACGGATTATAACTCGCAGAAATACTGGAGATATAGTTCTAGTAACTGCTTCTACTCATACTGCTGTAGATACTCTACTTCTTCGCATTAATAAGCATTTATCAACATTAAGAGAGTACGCAGATAGATGTGGATTAGCTGTTCCGCCTATTATTCTTAGCCGCGTTGATGCTAAAGAGGAAGAAGGAGAAAAGTTTAATAATACAAGTATTAGATTATTTAACTCTCATCAATGTGCTAATGAAGTTAATCAATTGCGTTCAGAAGGAGTAATGGTTATTAGCGGAACGGTGACAGGAATGTTAAAACTCGCTGAAAGTATGGGTAATCAGTTTCAAGTTCATACACTCATAGTTGACGAAGCAAGCATGATGGCCTTTCCCCATTTCTTATCATTAGCTACTTTAGTATTAGTTAATGGGGAAATCATGTTAGCAGGCGATCATCGACAACTTGCTCCGATTGTCGCACACGATTGGGAAAAAGAAGACCGTCCACCTGTTGTGTTATATCAGCCCTATGTTAGTGCTTATGAAGCTGTACAAAACCTCAAAAATAACTCGCTAACTCCAATAACAGATAGTGCCATTTTGGGTTCAGCGTTAAATCATACTTTCCGCTTACCATTTATCATTAGACATTTAATTGCTGGCGTATATCGACTAGATAAAATTGAACTTCAAGGAGTTCCTGCACCTCAAACTAATTTGTTTGCTCAACTTACCCAGAATCCTTGGCAAACAATTTGGAATAGCGAGCAAGGGCTTTTTTTAGTAGTTCATTCTGAGTCAAATTCTCGACGTAGCAATCTTACTGAAGTTCAAATTATCGAACAAATAATCGCTCAAGCTGAAGGTTTGTCAGAAAAATCTATTGCCATTGTCACCCCTCATCGCGCCCAACGTACACAACTTAAAACTTCTTTAGCAGCTTATAACCATTTAATTAGAGTTGTGGATACAGTAGAAAAACTTCAGGGTGGCGAGTGCCATAATATCTTTGTTTCGGCAACTGCCAGCGATTCAGTAGCTATTGGTAAAAACGTCGAATTCATTCTCGACTTAAATCGCTCTAATGTTGCCTTCTCCCGCGCTCAAAAGCGATTGATCGTAGTCTGCTCTCAAACTCTCCTTGATTATATTCCTGCGGATCTTGAACACTACAAAGAAACCATGCTTTGGAAAGATTTACGTTCTACTTGTTCACAACTTATAGGCACCAAAAATATTAACAGTTATCTAGCAGAAGTTTTTACTGTAGCTCTGTAAGAAGCTGCTTAACTAGCTGCCATTCTTGTGCTGAAATTTTGTAATTTGTTGCATTGGGCTGACGAATTACTGCCAAGCTTTT
>FVAB010203877.1_pt1 | contig 12288 bp, 16 predicted proteins | sample 1520001 | NCBI WGS metagenome assembly FVAB01 (sample SAMEA4475357, study PRJEB15587) | soil metagenome | biome: Soil; feature: Field | place: India | collected 2015-03-11 | depth 0 m
CCTCCTCCACCTTCGGGAGGAGTTGCAGATCGAAGGCGCATCTGCAGATGTAATCGCGCACCGTATCGAAGAGATTCCGGTCGGCCATATTCTCCACAGGAGTGAATAGGCATTCCGGCAGTTATCGTTTCCTGCCGCCTGGAGCAGGGGGGCCTGCCCATGCGTCCCGGGGTCTGCACCGGACGCGGCCCCTCTGATGGCCGGTTATTCGGCGGGTTTGACCACTTCCCCGTTCGTCAGCACCTCGACGAGCTGGAAGGGCTTGCTGAACCAGAAGCGCATCGTCTTCAGGAAACGGTCCGCCATTTCCCTGGACCTGAAGGACTCGAGCACGATGCTGGTGTTCCCGTCGTTGTAGACGATATAATAAATCATACGGTCACCGGTTTAAATAAATACATAAATACATACATAAATATTTTTCGTGCCCACGCCGATGGAGAGTGATTTCCGGCACCTCTCGTTGATGATTGGCGGGAGGAACCCTCCATGCCGCTCACACGCCGATCTCCGCCCAGGGCGGGAGGGCGCTCTCCAGTCCGAGGACCCAGGGGACGAACGTGAAGGCCAGGATGGTGATCAGCACGGAACCGGCGATATTCAGCGCGAGCCCTGCCCGCATCATATCTCTGGTGGAGATCTGCCCGGTTCCATACACGATCGAATTGGGCGGGGTCCCGATCGGGAGCATGAAGCCGAGCGAGGAGGCGAGCGCAGCCGGGATCATGAGGAGGAGCGGATTCACGGATATGCTCACGGCGGTGATCGCGACCAGCGGAATCACGAGCGAGGCGACCGCGGTATTCGAGACGAACTCGTTCAGGAACGTGATCGCGAGCACCATGGCCAGAATGACGAGGACGATCGGGAGTCCGCGGAGTCCGCCGAGCCAGTCCGAGAGGAGGGATGCGACGCCGCTCTTTAAAAATCCCTGGGAGAGGCAGATCCCGCCGCCGAAGAGCACCAGTATGCCCCAGGGTATGCCTTTCGCAGTCTCCCAGTCGAGCACGAATTCGCCCCGCTTCAGATCCACCGGGAAGGAGAAGAGGAGGATCGCCGCCGCGATCGCGATGGTCGCGTCCTGCAGCCCGGGAATGACACTCTCCAGCCCCGGAATGATGAAGGCACCCAGATTCTTATCGGTCCGGAAGATCCATGCGAACGCAGCGAGGAGGAAGACCGCGAGAGTCACACGCTCGCCCCGCGTCATGGGGCCCAGCCTCTCCAGCTCCTCCCGGATCGTGCCCGCCGTCCCCGTGATCCGCTCCGGCATGCGCCGGAACGCAATGCCGGTCAGCCATAACCAGGCGAAGAAGAGGAGCACCGTACTCATCGGGAGGGCGAAGAGGACGAAGGAGAAGAAATCGATCCTGGGTGCCTGCGGGAAGATCCTGCCCAGCTGGGCGATCAGAATCCCGTTGGGAGGGGTCCCGATCAGGGTAGCCATGCCCCCGATCGTCGCGGAGTATGCCACCCCGATCAGGAGGCTGCGGACGAAATCACCATAGGAGGTGCCGCTCCCCTCCGCTTCGCTGCCTGCACCCGCCTGAATCGTGGAGACCACCGCGAGCGCGATCGGGACCATCATCATCGCGGTCGCGGTGTTTGAGATCCACATCGAGATGAAGGCGGTGGCCAGCATGAAACCCAGCACGATCTTCCTCGGTTCTGCACCCGCGTGCCGGACGATGTTCAGCGCGATCCTTCTGTGCAGGTGCCAGCGCTGCATCGTGACCGCTATAAAAAATCCCCCCATGAAGAGGAACACGGTATTGTCTGCGTACGATCTCGCTGCCTCCTCCATGCTCAGCACGCCTGAGAGCGGGAAGAGGACCAGCGGGACGAGCGCGGTCGCGTAGATGGGGATCGCTTCCGTCACCCACCACACCACCATCAGCCCCGTGATCGCGATGGTGATCCGGGCCTGGGCAGGGATCATGAATGCCTCCAGAGGAAGGAGCAGGAGGATCAGGAAGACCGCTGCGCCCGCGATGAGCCCGGTGAACTTTTGCATGTGAAGCTCTTCGAGTTCAAGTTATTTTACCCTGATGAAAGGCGGGGCGAGATCAGGGCCTTTCGGCGGGCTCTGGCGGGGGTGATGACGATGCCGTGGCAAGGGACCCCGGTCCGATCCATGGGAAGGATTTTATGCCGGCCAGCATCAGAGACCCTCCGGGTGGGGTGCGATGCAACCGGTGGAAGACGGAGAGGAGAAGTATGCGTCAGATCAGCCCGGATCGGTACACTACAGGCTCATCGTGGCATCGGGCGGGATCTGCGAGATCTGCGGCAGGGAATTCGAGAGCCGGTGCATGCGGATCCACGTGCTGGAGGGCCGGTTCAGGGATGCGCAGGCAGGCATACTGGTGCTCTGTGCCGGGTGCCATTGCCAGCTCCTGGAGACAGGTGTCCCGCCGGAGCTGCTGAAGGTGATCGTGGCCGAAAGGCCATTGCAGCTCAGGCAACTCTATAGAAAAATCCTGGGGCAGCCACCTCCCACGTTACATGTCCGAAGCGAGCCGGACATGGAGGAGCTGTACCGCACCGCCTGCGGGAGCTGGTCGTTGAACGGATCGGGATGATATCGCACGGAGTGTACACGAGGCGGGTTCGGCGCGGGGGATGGGGGAGAGAAACACCTCCAGCCGGGCAATATTTTTCCCGACCCGCTCCATAATTCAGCATATGCGCATCACGAAGTCGGGAGTCCTGCTGCTCGTGCTGCTCGGACTCACCCACGCGGCAGTCGGAATCCTCGCAGTCCTGAACAGTTCACCGGAGGCGGATCCGCTCGGGGTTCTCGTCCGCCTGAGCGCACTCCTGGGGTTCCTGGCACTCGCGACCGCCACGGCCATGACTCCGTTCCTCACCACGATCCCCCGTCTCTTCGGCAGAGCCTTCATCACGGTCCACCATTACTTTGCTGCGTTCGGCACGGTCATGGTGACCCTGCATCCAGTGGCGTTCGCCGTACGCCTGCTGGATCCGACCGTCTTCATCCCGGTAACGGACTCCTGGGAGGGCTTCTGGGCGGCCGCGGGCAGACCCTCCCTCATCCTGATCTACATCGCGATCACTGCTGCCCTCCTCCGGACCAGGTGGAGCCGCTGGCGCCATGCGCATGCACTGATGTACGCAGCCCTCGTTCTGGCGATCGTGCACGCGAACCTGATCGGCTCGGACCTGGGGGGGCCTGCGATCTGGCTCATCCTGCACCTGGCGTTCGCCGCGGCAGTCGTGGCGCTCCTCCTGAATACGAGGCGGAGATGGAAGCAGAAAGGGAGAAAGCCGGGACCCCCTGCCCCCGCATGATTCACTGCTCCCGGCCACCACAGGGTCCCTGCATCGCCGAGGTGAGGCCCCGGGCAGATGCGGGGCTCCCGCGGGTCACCGCAGAACCGCCCCATATGGCAGCGATAGTAGAATATTAATAACCAAATGTATACAATATTTAACAATTCACGGGAAAACAGAGTGGACCGGCCGATCATGAACGCATCGCGCACCGTGGTGGTACTCCTCATCCTGCTCCTCGTCTCCCTCGCCGGGAACCTGTTCTTCGTGCTGCGACCGGAGACGATCTGCATCCAATCCCCTGTCAGGAACTTCCCGGAGATGGAGAACACCCCTGCGCCTCAGTCAGCAGGGGCCGCCCCCATCGCAGACAGCGGATTGAAGGGTGACGCGAAGCTTCAGGGCCCTGCGGTGATCGAGCGGATGACGAGGGAGAACAGGTGGCCATATACCGTCACGCGTACGGAGCTCGAAGGTACCATGATCGATATCTCTCTGGAACTGCGCGAGGGAAGGGGACGGGTGCTCGTGGAGACGAAGCCCCTGATGGGAGTCGTCTTCCAGGACTCCGCACGGACCGCCGTGAGCGTTGCAGAGAACGTGACCGGCGTGAATCTGGGCGGGACAGATGCGATCTACAGCATCGAGGCGCAGGTCGAGATACCGGCGGTCGATGGGCCCAGTGCCGGTGCATTGATGGCAGTCCTCGCGTACTCGGCCATGACGTCGGCGCACCTCAGGGAGGATGTGACCATCACGGGGACGATCGCAGCGGACGGCCGGATCGGGAAGATCGGCGGAGTGGTGGAGAAGGCCATGGCGGCGAGGGAAGCAGGGAAGGTGCTCATTTTGCTCCCGAGGGAGAACGCACGGATGGTCACCTATCTCCAGAGCACCCGCACCGTCGGGCGCTTCACCTACCAGCAGTCGGTGCCGGTCGAGATCGATGCGAAGGAGTATATCGAGGAGCATATCGGGATAGGGGTGGAGTATGTGGAGGAGATTGGCGATGCACTCGGTTACATGCTGCAGGAGCGGCCCCGGGCACCGGAGGGCTGAGGGAATCATGCAACGAAACGAGACGGGCGAAGCGAACGCCGGAGGGACCTCCCCAGGCCCGCAGCCGGGAAGGTGTGTTTCCCGAGAGGATGCATCAGGGTGGTGCGAGTGAAGCGGAACACCTTCTATGTCTTCTCCGGCATCGTTGCACTCGCCGAGGTCGGGCTCCTCTGGATATCGATCCAGATGAACAATCCCCTTCCTGTACAGCTCGGTTTCGTCGCGGGCATCGTGCTCGTGTACCTGGCGCAAAGGTTCGTCTCGGAAGTGGTGCAGGACGAGAGGACCATTCTGATCTCCCAGAAAGCCGCGCTCCGCACGCTGGAGATCTTCTGGGTGGTATTCTTCCTGATGAGCATCGGGGGAGTCGTATTCGCATTCAACCGCCCCTTCCCGATCCGGGCGCCCCGTCCGCCCGTGCCTCTCGAGGAGACTGCCCACGGTGCCTTCGGCATCTTCTCCTTCGTCCAGCTCGCGCTCCTGTGCGTCATAATTTTCCTTTACGTGGGCTTCCGGATATATTACGCCCGCAAATACGGGGAGTTCGAGCAGGATGAAGAATAGGATCAAGGTCTACCGGGCGATGCACGATCTGACGCAGGAGGAACTGGCGTCGAAACTGAGCGTCACGCGCCAGACGATACTTGCGATCGAGAAGGGCAAGTACGATCCCTCTCTGGAGCTCGCATTCAGGATCGCCCGCTTCTTCAGGACAAGGATCGAGGAGATATTCCTGTACGAGGAGACGAAGGAGTAGTCCGTCATTTCAGGCCGCAGGCTCTCCAGCCAGCATCCACGGAACTGCCAGCCATCGTATCGCAGCGTCAATGGAGAGGATCGGGAATACTCATACCCGGGAGAGATCCGGACTTCGAGAGCGCATCCCGATACCGTTCGTCCCGCTGTATAAGTCGATTTAATTCTACAATTAGTAATCGTTATATAACATATTGGAAAATGTAATTAACAAAATTGCAGTGGATACACAATCCGGAAGAGAGCATGAACTTGAAGCGCTGTTTGATATATACGTGCCTCGGGCTCTGCCTGATGGGGCTCCTCGCCTCTCCGGCACTGGCAGAGAACTCGACCATGACAGGGAGCATTGCAGGGCAGCTGACAGTGAAGAGCGTGGAGATAAATCCTCAGGTCCTGATGCAGGACGATATCGGTATCATCACCGTCACCGTGGCGAACACCGGCACCGAGAGCATCTCGATCCGGGGGGCAGAACTCTCCGGCAAGGAATTCACCACTCTGAACTACCAGATGTATGCGGCTACCACCACGATCGGGAAGGGCAACTCGATGGACTTTACCTTCACCATCAGGGCCGATCCTCCCGAAGGGGTCTATTACCTCCGCTTCTATCTGGATCTCGGGACCGAGAGCTTCCGTTCCTACATCCCCGTCCGTGTCGAGAACACGCCGGTAAAGGTGGCGGTGCTGGACAGGCCGGATGAATTCAGCAGCGGAGTGAAGGAAAAGATCACGATCCTGGTCGGAAATCCTCGCGACAATGCACTCAACGGGGTCACGATCGCTCCATCGGGCGATGGGTTCCTCTCGACCCAGACGGCGGTATTCATCGGGGACCTGGGACCCGGCCAGCTCAGGGAGGTGACGTTCGATGTATCGCCGCAGAGGGAGGGAACGCTCCAGTTCACCGTGAATTACAGGAATGGCATCAACCAGCACGCAGCGAACGTGACAGTTCCCGTGACTTTCGGGACGAACAAGCTGGCCGCGTGCCCGATGATCAACAACATCGAGATCGCCTCGACGGGAACCGCGTGGACGCTGTCAGCAGACGTGACCAATGCAGGCCTGAGCGATGCATGTGCGATCATCGTCACCACCGGCGATCCTGCGGTACCCACGGACCCTTACCCGGTCTACATCGTGGGGACGCTGGAACCGGACGATTTCGCCAGCTTCGACCTGAACTTCAGGGTGGCACCCGGGACGGAGGCGGTGCCGGTGATCGTCCGGTACAAGGATGCGAACGGGAACGACTTCTCACAGACGTACACCGTTAACCTGAGGAACGCCGCCACGAACTCCACAGGGACAGGTCGTTCGGCGGGCACACTGCCGCAGGGCACAGCGGATGGATTCGCGCAGGGCCGAACTCCAGGCCTCTTCGGGGGCTTCGGGAGCGGCCTGGGGAAGATACCCCTCCTCGAGATCGCGCTGGCGATCGTCGCTGCAGCATTGCTGGTGATCGCATGGCAAAAGGGCTGGGCGGGCAGGGTAATATCCCGGTTCCGGCGGTGAGAATGGAGCCGGTGAAGGCTCAGCCTGTGATCGAGCTGGAAAGGGTGACGAAGATCTATCCCCTGCCTGCCGGAGATGTGGTCGCTCTGGACAGGGTGGACCTGGTGATCCACGAGGGGGAATTCGTGGTGATCATGGGCCCCTCGGGTTCGGGAAAGACGACGCTGCTGAACCTGATCGGGTGCCTGGACCGCCCGACCGGCGGAGACCTGCGCATCTGCGGCAGGAGCGTCAGGAGCATGCCGGACCGGGAGCTGACGGACCTCCGCCTGAACCGCCTGGGATTTGTCTTCCAGAGGTACAACCTCATTCCGGTCCTGACCGCATTCGAGAACGTGGAGTTCCCGTACCTGATGAAGCACCGGACACAGGACAGCTCAGGACATGTGCAGCGCGTGCTGGCGTCCACCGGGATCGCAGGGGAACTCGCGGGGCGCACGCCGCGCGAACTCTCGGGAGGGCAGCAGCAGCGTGTGGCGATCGCCAGGGCACTGGTGAACGGACCGTCGATCCTCCTCTGCGACGAACCCACCGGGAACCTTGATTCGAGATCAGGGGAACAGGTGATGGAGCTGCTGAGCGGACTGAACCGGGAGGGGAAGACGATCGTCCTGGTCACCCACGAGCAGGAGATCGCACAGCGCGCCTCGCGCATCGTCCGTCTGAGGGACGGGAGGATCGAATGAGGCAGAAGGATATCATATTCCAGCTCGCTCTCAGGGGGATCCGGCTTCACCTGCTCCGCTCCATTCTTGCGGCGGTGGGGATCGTGATCGGCGTGGTTGCGATCGCGTCCGTGGGGATGATGGGGGCGAACATGACGCTCGCGATCACGGAACAGCTCTCCGACATGGCGAACATACTGGTGGTGCAGCCCGACACCGGAGGCGGGGGCGGCGGGTCTGCGCTGATGAACAGAAACGCCGGAAGTGCGGACGAGGAAGTGATCACTCCGAAACAGCTCCAGGCAATCGAACGGATCGCGGGAAGGTACGGGCGGGTCTATGGCCTGTACAGCACCTCGAAACAGATCGAGACGGGTCGCGAGAGGGGGCGGGCCAGTATCTATGGCCTGGATCCGGAGATCCTGCCCGAGATCCTCGCCCTGCAGGACGGGGGCTACCCGAAGAGCACCACCTCCGTGATCATAGGCCCTGCGCTCGCAGAACGCTTCGGTCTCTCCATCGGGAGCCGGATCGACATAGGTGATCCGGACGAGGAGAGTGTTTTCACCGTGAGGGTGAGCGGAATCATCGAGGAGCGTGGCATGTCCTTCGATATGAATACGGACTCAGCAATCGTGATGAGCGACAAGCTCTTCACAGGTATCTTCGGAGGGGAGGGAGAGTACCGCCAGGTGAACATCGTGCTGATGAACGTGGAGGATGCAGGGACCGTCAAAGCGGCGGTGCTCGGAGAACTGAACAGGAAGGAACAGGCGGTCAGGGTGCAGGACAGCAGCCGGATGATCGAGACAGTCACCTCCTCGCTCTCCACCATGACGATCTTCGTCATGGCGATCGCGGGAATCTCGCTCCTCGTCGCCGCTGTCTCCATTTTCAATGTGATGATGATCTCCGTGACCGAGCGGGTGAGGGAGATCGGGATCATGAGGAGCATCGGGACCCAGAAGGGCGAGATCAGGAGGATGTTCCTGTACGAATCCGCGATTCTGGGGGTCTTTGGTGCAGGGATAGGTGCGATGGTGAGCATCGTCTTTGGTTACTTCTTCGTGCTCGGCATGGTCGGCACCACCGATTACTTCTTCTCCCCCGCAAGCCTCGCCTACGTCGCATGGGCGATTGGAGTGGGGGTGGTCGTCTGCATCCTCTCCGGGGTGTACCCGGCCTGGAGGGCCTCGAACCTGGACCCGATCGAGGCGCTCAGGGCGGAGTGAGGATCCGGGACGATTTATTTTTATTTAAACTCCGGGATGGCATCGGCTGCAGGCCCTCCACCCGGAGCACCGCAGAAATTTCATCCGGACCGGAGGCCGGAACCGGAGCCGGTCCGGGAAAGGCCGAAGCCACGTACCTCCGGCAGCCGGGGATCCCGAAGGCGGGAGAGTACTACCCCAGCTCCTCCTCTGAGAGGATGGCTTTTTCTGCCCTCGAGCTCACGATGCCGCTGTTCCCCTTCGGATCGCGCAGGACGAGCGTGATCTCCAGGCTGCCTGCCTTCACGCAGTCGAGCTGCCGAAGGAGCTCCTCTGCCCGCATCCTTGCCGCTCCCTCCCCGGTCTCCACGAGGCCTTCGAGCACACCCGCGATCTCGTTCAGCACCCCCTCCACGTTCGTGACACTGCCCTCGCATGCAGGCCCCGGGTCTACCCTGATCCCGAGCTCTGGCAGCTCGATCGACCCCGTGCTCCCGCGGACGATCCTCACGGTCAGATCCTCCTCCCCCCTGATCCGGAACGTCCAGCGGACCGGCGCGCTCTCTGCCAGCACCATCGTGTCGGAATGGCGGAAACCGCAGTCACAACGTGCAGAAATGATGAGTATCTCTGAGAAGAAAGGAATATTTTCTGTCTGGTATGTGTATTCGATTTCCTTTTTACAAAGTGGGCACGGTGCTCTGAGGCAGGCCCTCACTAGAGGCCTCCACCGATCTTCTCGCGGGAGATCTTCACGGACATCGGGGTAATGATCACGTATTTCTGGTCTCCCAGCCCGACGATATCCCCGTTCACGTCCTTCGCGACGTCCTTCAGGTCCTTCAGCACGCGCTCGTAGGTGATCCGGTCCATCTTCAGCTTCGTCACGTCCACGATCACAATATTGCCGTTGTACACCTCGTCCTTCACCTTCGGGGTGTCTTTCAGATCGGCGATCGTGGCAACCTTTACATACATGGAGGCGGCCTCCTCCTCTCCCGCGCCCTCGAATGCCTCCAGATCCAGCTCCATGTAGTCGTCTTCCCGGACGGAGGCGCTCCTTCCGATGATGGTGTCCAGCAATTTGCTCATAAAACAATTTTAAGAAGGGTTTTTATATAATAGTATCCTTTAGTGCCGGGTCTCAGAGCTCCAGCGCCCAGACGGGGTCCCCTACGTGATGGACAGTCCGGCAGACCTTCCCCTTCTCCTGTGCCCTGATCTCGGCTGCATCTGCGAGCGCCAGCGCGACTGCGAGGGGCTTCGCGTGTGTCTCTTCCTGCACCAGGACCGGAGCGCCCCGGCGCACGTCGTCCGAGATAGAGACGATGCCGGGCCTCATCACGTCCGCACCCTTCGCGATGAAGGGGATCGCGCCGCGATCCACCACGATCCGTCTCCCCGTGAAGGGGCGGGCGATCGCTCCCCGCAGGGTGGGAAAGACCCAGCCCCCCATCCGCATGAGCAGGGGCTGCCGGTCGATCAGGAAGATCGTGAGGTCCGCATCCGTCTCCACCTTCTCCACCCTCTCCCCCGAGAAGAGGGCCGCCTCGTCCCCCAGCTCCCTGGAAAGATCCGAGAACAGGAGGGCGATCTCGTCCTTCCTGAGGGAATGCCTCTTTTTTATCGATATCCGGCCCATTTTCAGGAAGATATGCGGGTCAATGCTATTAAAAGTGCACTCCTTCCCGGATACATTAAATAGTTCCCTCGTCCAAGTAAGTACCCCGAACGGACGCAGAAAGGTAGTATTAATGACAAAAAGACCACTGGATATTTTGGATCAGGTGCTGAACCGCCAGCCGGTCATCGTATCCCTGAAGGGAGGGAGGGAGATCAGGGGCATCCTCCAGGGTTACGACGTCCATATGAACCTGGTCCTCGACAAGGCCGAGGAGCAGGTAGAGGGGAAGGTTGTGAAGATGGGGACGCTTATTGTCCGCGGAGACAATGTGATTTATATTTCACCAACGCTGGAGTAGGAGGAGAGAGATGTCGAAGGGCACGCCATCGAAGGGGCTCAGGAACAAGAAGACACACATCGCCTGCAGGAGATGCGGGAGAATCTCTTATCACGCAAGACACAAGGTATGCGCCGCCTGCGGTTTCGGAAGGAGCGCCAGGATGCGCAGCTACCGCTGGACCGAGAAGAAACCGAAGATTCCGACCCATTAGGTCAGAGATATGTGCGGGATCGTTGGCATCGTGGATGCTGGCGGTGTCTCTTTTTCCCTTTTTCATGCACTCTATGCCCTTCAGCACCGCGGTCAGGAGGCGGCCGGGATCACGACCTCGGACGGGAAGACTTTTTTCAAGCACAAGGGCCAGGGACTCGTATCAGAGGTCTTCGACGAGGAGATCCTCTCCTCCCTCAGGGGGAATGCGGGCGTGGGGCATGTCAGGTACCCTACGAGTGGTGCCAACCTTCCGGAAAATGTGCAGCCCTTCAATTTCAGGTTCAGGGACCACCTCTTCGCCATCGCCCATAACGGCAATCTGGTGAATGCCAGGGAGCTGAGGGAGGAGTACGAGGCGAACGGGGAGATATTCTCCACCACCTCGGACACGGAGGTGATCGCAAGCACCTTCGTACAGGAGTTCAAGCGCTCGAGGAACGTGGTGGAGAGCATCGCCCACTGCATGCGTACGCTGGAAGGCTCCTACTCCGTCGTACTGATGCTGGACGGGGTCCTGTATGCATTCCGCGACCCGATGGGGATCAAGCCCCTCTGCCTGGGGAAGACGGAAGGGGGGTACATCGTCGCCTCGGAGAGCGTCGCGGTGGATGCACTGAACGGGGAGCTGATCGGAGACCTGAAGCCGGGGGAGCTCCTCCGGCTCGATCAGAACGGGGTAAAGGCGCAGCAGATCGCGATCTCCAGGCGCAAGGCGCACTGCATCTTCGAGTTCATCTACTTTGCAAGGGCGGACTCCATACTGGAGGGGAGGCTTGTGTACGATGTCAGGCGCCGGATCGGGGAGCACCTGTATGCAGAGGCGAAGGTGGATGCCGACTTCGTCTCCCCTGTCCCAGACTCCGGCACCTCCATCGCGATCGGTTACTCGAACTCCTCAGGCATTCCATACCTGGAATCCCTGATGAAGAACCGTTACATGGGTCGGACCTTCATCAAGGTCTCCCAGAAGGAGCGGGAGAGGGCAGTCCGGATCAAGCTGAATCCGATCAGGCAGCATCTGAAGGACAGATCCGTGGTGCTCGTGGACGACAGCATCGTGCGGGGGACCACCTCCAGCTGGATCGTGAACCTGATGAAGGAAGCGGGCGCCAGGGAGGTGCATGTCCGGATCGGTTCGCCCCCGATCATCGCCCCCTGCTACCTGGGCGTGGACATGCCCACCCGGGAGGAGCTGATTGCGAGCAGCATGGGGGTGGAGAGGGTGAGGAACCGCATCGCCGCCACCACCCTCCACCATGTCTCCCTGAACGCCCTCGTGCAGGCGATCGGGATCGGGATCGACGATCTCTGCGTGGGATGCCTGACAGGGCGTTATCCGGTCAGGATCCAGGGGGAGGAGTGCGTCCAGCGGCACGTGGACATCGTCGCCGGTACGTACCAGACGAGGCTCACCGCACCCGGGGCGGGCGGATCCTGAAGCTCCCCATATTCCTTTATCTGTCGAGCGAATTCCTTAAGAAGGAGGACCCATGGAGCATGTGAGGTCTGCATTCGACCGTGTCGCCCGGGAGTACGATGCCCAGCGGGAGCACGTGATCCCCTGCCTGAGGGAGCTGTATGGTACCGCCATCTGGGCGATGGAGC
>FVAB010049379.1_pt1 | contig 12118 bp, 11 predicted proteins | sample 1520001 | NCBI WGS metagenome assembly FVAB01 (sample SAMEA4475357, study PRJEB15587) | soil metagenome | biome: Soil; feature: Field | place: India | collected 2015-03-11 | depth 0 m
TAAACGTCGTATTAATAGATTGAGCCGTTCCATTAATTTGTTGCGAGAACGTTTTAGTCGTATTGATCGTTTGTTTGATACCGCACTGTGAGTATAGTTGGTAACGAATATCAGCATTGATCAACTGCAACGATTTACGTTCAAGAGCCATTTGGGCTTGAAGGTAAGAGCCTTTAAAAGCTGTACGAGTTGTTTTAACGCAAACCCGAGGTCCACGACCACGAAGCGTTTTTAATTGATACTGGTATTCCGTCGATCCAACTTGTGCCAATTGACCAACTGTTCCGCAAGTCGAAGCATCGGCTGTAAATTCTGGTGCAGCCAATGAATGATTAAGAACCGCTTGTTCTTGAACAACTGAACGGACAACTTCGGATACGTTAGGCAGTGTTCCGCCTCCTAAAATATCCATCCAAGGCGATTTTCTCGCCAAAACTTCTGCAATCTTACCAACGATACGATTTGTGTCTCTTGCGGCAAAATCGCTCGCTGCATCGGGGGTAATACAATCTCCCATAAATCTCCTTTATATGGCCGATGGGAGGGTTTTAGGCTCCAACATCGAACCGAGTTTCAAAGTTACATGTTCTTACGAACATCCAATTTCGATTCTCGGCTCAACAGAATCTTTTGCCTTGCGGCGAGCCCGTCTGGGAAGCTTGTTAACCCAGAATTTGTCAAGCTTAATATCGAGAATGTAAACTAGAATATGGACGTAGTAAAATTAAATCTACACTAAATCGATGAGCGCGTATGAAAAGGTCATCTCTAAATCCGCGCATGAAGATGCCATTCTTACTAGGTGAGAATTCGAAGAACGACAATCTCGGTCGTTTACAGCACATCCAAGCCATATTCTTGAACCAATATTTTGCGCCCAGAATCATCTCTCACGCCATGTATATACGCAAGAGTTTTACCATTGCGCAAATCGAACATCTCTTCTCTCGTTACAGAAGGTTTACGATATTCATTTAAAATAATTTCGCTTACCGTCGCGTTTTTAACTAAATCTTCTCCAAAATAAACGTCCCAAGCAAACGCCTCAGGACACCCTATGAGTTGCGGCATACTATCAACCAGGCAAGTATCGATAACCATATTACCATTAATATGTGGCCAATGTTTGTTATGAAAGTAACACGTACTTAAATGGCCGCAAATAGGTTTACCACCTTCTTTCCATTCTCTGCGTAACCTATAATGCCAGTCTTTTGTAATCGGCAGCCCATCGGCTTCGGCCGTTAGAGCACACTCAGACGATATTATTTTTGATTTGCGGGCTAACTTAAGTTGAACCAATAAATCGAACCACATATCCGCGGCGCCGTACGGGTATCCTTCACCGAATCTATTACAAGTCCAAACGAATGTTTTGAATTTCGACTTGACCGCTTGAATAATTTCTCTGTACGGTGAAGCTGTAATCATAATCTGAGATGCTAATTTGCGCGACAGAAAGAAAATAAATTCTGTATCGCCGCATGGAGAATCCTGCATAGCGGCCATAATTCTTGCTAGTTCAAATCCTTCTACGTAATCCTTGTGGCACATTTGAAGGACGATAGCCATTTTACCATGACTATTCATTTTTGGATCCACCACGATTCATCCCCTTCACCCGAGGTTGTATGGAGTGTCAATTTGTTCTTTTTTACAAATAGATCGACAGCCGATTTTACTTCGCACCGGTACGCAGGAGTATCTAAATCATAATAATCGTGACCACCGAAAATTCCACCAGATTTGACCTTAGGCCACCACGTTTCTAAATCGCGGGTAATCTGAGGATTGTGATGATTGCCATCTATATACACGAAATCGAAAATATTCGACCCAGGAATAGTCTTCGCCGCATCGTCTGAGGTCTGGCGTAAAAAAATGGTTCTACCTGGTTTTGCCGACAACTTGTTAATGGCGTAATTGTAAGCCCCATCAAAATCAATCTTTGAAGATCCGTCTATATATTCCGATTCTGACCACGATTTCCATGGATCTACGAGAATCATGCCAAATCCACGCCATACGTTCAAAATAGTCTCACTGTATTCTCCAAAAGCTACACCTATCTCGACACCGAGACCATATAGATGTTTAGCGTTCAATAATTTCCCAAAGTCGTTACGGTGCTTTAAATCTATCAAATTCATAAAAGGGCCTGAATTATTCCGTCAGGCCCATAACGGAGGTTGATGTTATTTTTTCTTTCCGCCGCCTTTTTTGCCGGTTTTGATCTTATTTGTAGCACAAGTTTTCGCCATTATAATCACCTCCTTCCGTTCAGTAAAATTTACTTTCATCGTTTGAATACACGAGAAGATCATTCAATTCATTACGAATTAAATCATTCAAACCTCCCCACGACCAATGCTGTTTGACGCCTAAAGCTACTATTTTGTTTATTTCACCGGGATGCTCCGTATTCTGCCAATGAAAAGCATCACAATGAGTTTTATAACAAAACGCGCCAATAACATTAAACTCGCTGAATTCACTGGCGTGCTTAACGTAATCCGTCATCGACCGACGATGTTTTACAAAACAAAATTGTCGCAATTCGCCTAGTATACGTTTAGGTATAGTTATCATCTGCCGACGCATGAATTCGTATTCTACCCGCTCGCCCATAAATGCTTCAGTAGGTCCTCGCCATGGTATCCCGTCACCTGACATAATAATTGAATTGTACGGTGTAATAGGATAAATTGGTCTCGATTGAACGAACAAATCTGAGGCTTTCAGCACATGAGTGAGAACCGTATCAGAATCAATATATGTTATGAAATCCGACGAAACATATAAATCCGCGTGCAATTTACTTATCTGCTGGTCGAAATATCCACGAGAATCTTCTGTATTCCATTCGTGTACAAACACCGGCAACTTCAATTTTACTCTAGACATTTCAACTTCGAATTCGGCATCTTGCGCTTGTCCGTTTGGAACTACGATACGAACTTCTGAAAATCCTACGGCAAATTTCCTGATGCTCTGCAGGCAATAGTAAAGCCATGGAAAATCATTAGCGTAAGACCGAATAAAAAGAGTCGTCATAGATGGAAAGCGTTCATCGTATCTTGAGTATTATGAGCCGCGTAAGCAGAATATCCTACGTGAAAACAATGTAAACCTAAATCGACATGAGCCGGATGACCGGATTCTTTAGCTCTTTTGCAGAACGCTACATCTTCGCCGTCTTCTTTCAATGGCATAAAATAACTCCAATACGGATATTTTTCCGTAGGAGCTTGTTCTGGAAACGTTCTTTGAATCGCTTCAAAAACTGACCTATGAATAAGCATACAACCAGTGCCAACCCATTCTGTTTCTCGGACTTGGTTAACCGCAGTCCTAGCGGCTCTATTTGCCGCGACCTCGTATAATCCTTCTTTAAACATCGGTCCGCCATTTGTGCGTCGCCCGAAATACGTTGCTCCAATCAGAGTCTTATTGGCACTAAGCAATCTCTGTAAAAAATGAGGTTCCAGCCTTTCACGCGGGTACGTATTTGGAATATTCCCATACGTAATTGTGAAATCAGGCCGGCCAATAGGAGGAATCATATCGTCGTCGATGAACAACGCCCATTGTGACTGAGTCATTGTCATGAAACGATGTGCCAGTTTATCACGAGCATGATAAATCATTGAATCGCCGAACTCGAAATCAAATCGAATTCGTTCTTTCGTAAAATCCAACGCCAAGGCAATAAGACAAGCCGCGGTCATTGGATTCGTAGTCTTCATGCATGGGAAAAGCACACAGATATCGCGACCTTCCCATTGCGGAAGAGTTTGAAGTTTCAATTGCTCAATTTCATCCTTAAGTCTCGCAATCTCTAAGTCTTTCCCGAGGGTATCGACCACTTGAAGAACCTCGCTATTTTGTGGAACGTCAATGACGTCTTGAGTGGGTTCCACGATTTCTGTAGCGACTTCTGTTTCTTCGACTTGTTGTTCTTCATAAGACTCACGTTTCGCCGCGCGTTTGGCCGCGGCCCTTTCTTTAGCTTCTTGGCTCCACTTACCAGCCATATCAATATCCTAATGAAGCGAGGGCACTTTCGATCGCATCTTCGTTTTTAAGTTTAAGTTGGTCTGACACTGTTCTAGGAGCATTAGGTTTTTGGTTAGTAACCGTGCTCTTTGGGGGTGTCTCTACTGCTCTTTGTTTAGAAACGCTATTTGTAAGTTGCTCAATTCTTAAATCGCGTTCTTTAATGACGGCATTTAACTTATCAATCTCTGCGGTCTGAGCGACTGACATCAACGCTGCCGCTACGGTTTCAACCAGCGTCTTTGGATCGCCTGTTTGAAGAGCTTGAAAAGTCGAAACGAAATCTTTCTCAACTTTTTCGGCCATCTTATTATGAGCAGTAATTTGAGCTATTTGATCTGGTGTGGCCCCATTAGGAATTTCTTTTCTATTTGCTTGAGGAAACACTTTTCGAACTCTGTCAATTTCAGTGTTGATTGTATTTTCAAACGCTTTTCGTTTAGTTTTGGCCTCTTTAATCTTAGTCTCACGATATTCTTTAACTCTATTAGGAGCATCCTGCAACGCTTTCTGCTGCTGATCGTTTAAGTTATAAAAGTCCGCAAGCAACTTACCAAGACGCTCTTTAGCGATTGGATTAGATTCATCTAAAGTCGTAAGAATGGTTTTCCAGGCCTCTTCTGAAGTTCCAAGAATACCATTCTTTTTCATGATAGCGACGTTCTCGTCAGTCATTCCTTGAGACTTTAAGAAATCCATCACGCTGTTTTCTAAGTCCGACATGGGCTTAAAATACTTGTCAACGAACTCTTTATCATTAAGCATGTCGTGAGCAGAACGAAAATCTTCTAACTCTTGAACATATTTTTGAAGGTCTTCTGGAATTTGAGGATTCGCCGCTTTTTGTTTCGTCTCCTCCAATTCTTTTTGAAGCGTCGCTAACTGCGGTTCCAATGACTTAAGTTTTTTACCACGCTCTACCGCAAGATTTTGAAGATCCTTCCACTGTGTGGCTTTCGCTGGATTCATGTTCTTAGGCATTTGAATCTTCGCGACCTCTTCGTCAGATTCTTCTGTCTTAGGAACTTCCGGTTGAACTGGTTCAGGCGTGGTTATCGTATTATCTGGGGCCACCGCCGGTTCTTTGGCAGGCTCAACGGGAGTCTCCGGTACGGTAGGCTGTGGAACCGTTGGTTGTGGAACTGGTTCTGTCTTCGTCTCCGGTTTAGCGTCATCGCTAGAATGATCCGCTAAGACCGCGTCTAATAGGTTATCTACAGCTAACGAATCGCTTGGAGCCACCGACATATCGGCTTTTTCCAAAGATGGTTCGTTAAGTTTTGGTGTATTTTCAAGTGCTGGATTGTTGTCCATTGTTTTGCTCTCCTTCTAATTTAGTTGAAAAATCCATAAAGCCAGGGTCTTGTGAAAGCATTGGACCCATTGTCGATAACTGGCGTAGATTCACTATGGCTGTTCTATACCCTTTAATTTCATGAGCCGACAACGCCGACGATTCTATTGATTTGCTATCTCCAACCTCTGGTTCTAATTTGCGCAGTTCTATTTCCAATTTTCCTACAAGTTCGCGTAATTTAGCCGCGTCTGTATGGTCCCAGGTAATCATATATCTTTAGGTCCTTTGCTCAATGGTTTATTTTGAAGAACTTCCATTGGATCCGTAGGCATTGCATTAGGATCCTCAGGAATCATCGGAGTCTCTACATCCGGAGAAGACAACATAGGTTCAGCACCCGTTGGAACAGTCGGTGGTTGAACTGCCAATGGAGATTCAGGCACACTCTTAAGCAACGTTTGAGCCAACTCATTCATCTGAATGAAAGGAGCTAATTCCTCTTTAGAAATTCCTTTACTTAAAGCATTATTCAAATGATTATCGTAATGAATAGAATACGACTTAATCACTGGCAACGTTTCAGGAGTAAGCATCTGCGGTGTCAGATTTTCAAATATCTTTTGACCCTTTTCCGTCATAACTTTAAGATGCACGAGATCATCATCGCTCAAAAGAACTGGCACCGTCTCTCCTGCGAAAATAGAAGTAATTTCAACAATCTGGCGCCAAGTTTGAAACGCTTCCAAAGCATCATCTTTATCGTCGAGGGCTAATCGTTCAGCGACGTCCGATCCGAGTTTCGAAGAAATATCCATCTTCATCAACTCGATTTGGTCTACTTGAGGATTGCCGATGTATTTGGCGACGATAGCGTCGATCATAGCCGTCCGCTGTTGACTCACATCCTGGGCTTTGTCTCTAGGATGAGTATTTGCCAACGTCAAAATATCTTGTTCCGATAATCCGAGTTCTAATAATTCTTTGCAGGATAGAACAGCTTCCCTATCGCCAATCTTCGGCTCTTCACGGGCAACGACACCTTTGCTTGTGAAAGTCGACATGAAAATGTTCTTCAAAGCGGCAAAAACAGTGGATAAAACCCTCGTTCCAGGATTCTGCTTTTCTACAAAGATCATATTTCTGGCTTCAGCGATATTCTCAGCCGAATACAGGCGTTTTTGCATAACGAAAACCATGTCCATGAGTTGATTAAAAAATCTTTCGAGAAGACCATCTTTAATCTGAGTCTCTATGCTCGCGATGTAATTGGTTTCAGCAGCAGTACGTTTTGAGTTCTCGCCGGTTACCAACTGTGATGGCATAAATGCCCCAATTAACAACTCCGCCATCGTAGAAAGATGGCGATCCAATTGTAAAAACGATTGATAATCCGCTTTTAGATCTACTTCAACTATCTCGTAATTCTCAGGAATTAAAGCGAATGGATGATTCGCTATCAACCCAGCACGATTCGTGGCTTTCGAAGTCTTCTTGACCCAAACCATACCAGAAAGATAAAAGTTATCACATGCCATGTTTCTTGCACGATCTGCGGCGATATGAATATTGTAAAGAAGACGACCAGCACCTTTAGAACCTTGTAATTTACCGGCTTCTAATGCGAAACAACTGACGCACTCTTCCATTGAATCGAACATGTCGAGAACTGTTCGAAGTTCATCGCCTGTTCTGGCATTCACCATATAATACGAAACTCGGCCACTCACCTCTTGTGAGAACACTTCATAAGTTTCAATGACTTTAGCCCCATTTTGAAACGATTTACCGACTGACGATTCTCTAACCAAATCTTCGTAACGGCGTGAATCAGTTGTCGTCGAATTCGTAGGCGGTTGAGCCGAATTAATAGCTTTAGCAAGATTCTCTAAATTCCAGCCATTAGCTTTCGATTCTTCCGGGGTCGCTAGGTATTTCGCCAACTCATAAATAAGAAACGAATTCTTAATGACGTATGCCGGCCATTCCTTAGGTAACTGACCTACGTCGTCGTAAAGAAAAAGCTCATCTTGTCTAAAAAATTGAGGTCGCCAATCGTATTTATTTTTCCAACCTACAAATGAATAACCAAAAAGAACATTCTCTAACACGACCAATGAAGTCAAATTAGGCCAATCATTCCAAGAACGAATAGTCTCAGTTGTAACCCGCTTAAAGTGCTCCGATTTCTGTTCGCCCTGACTGCTTTTATCGCGAAGCATAGAATTGGTTAGATACTTCAACGATTTGATTAAATTCATGTACTGCGGTAATGACCGCTTCACTAACGAGGACATGAATCCAGATGAAAAATTATGCCTCCAACTTTCGCCGGCGGCTTCTAACTTTTTAGAATCGTATGGCGGTTCGTCGTTAAACTTTCTCATGATTAACGCGCTCTTGACAACTCTCGATTTCGAAAACTGTTCGAATCGTTTAGCCAATTCATACGCTTCTTCAATTGAATTGATAGCGCGCCGCGTAAACTTTAGCGTAGTCGGATCAACCAATTGATCATCATTAGAAATTTCCGTAGGAGATGTAGTAATTGTTTCCATAAGTTCCTTTAAACCATAACAACCAATTCCATTGCATTTACTCTAGCACAAGCCATCAACAAAAGCACTGAATACTTGTCGCTTCCGTCTATTGCAAGGGTTGACACAAGCCTGTTGCCAGCTGCTGCCGGCTGATCTTGCAGCCATCCAGTTGGCGTGTATGGCGCAAGAATCCTGTTTTTTACGTCAAATCTAAATATCTGGTTCACAGCCGAAGCGGTATAGATGTTTAAATAACCGAAACGCCCATTTTGATCACAAGGCGCATATTTACCGCATGATCCAGTATTAACTGCAACACCGCCGTCAATCACTATGCCAGCCGTCCAAGAGCCAGTTGTTCCGCCCGCAATATCGAATAGATCGACAGTCGCAACGTTTCCACCTCTGAATAAATAAATGTATGAATGTCTTGAATTTTTATCCGCATCAGGGTCTATCCCAAATGACGGAATCAAAACGCACCCTGCACCCACGGCATTGCCAGCAACCCCAAAATATGTTCCACTCCACGCATCGTTTGCAATGCTATTCGTTCCATTGTTAACCGTCGCACCTGAATAGTTGTATGTGTAAACCGTGGAAGTCGCCGTCGATCGACAGAACAACAAATTGGGATATTCGATGACAAACTTTGCGTTCGACGACGGAGTAACAGTCCAGTTCGTTCCAAGCGTGTAAACAGGAGACGCACCAGCCGTATGTGATGCAATAATTCTACGTTGACCGACTGCCGTTGGCGTTGTCGTATCTTCCACGATTCGTATTTGAAAGTTTCGATATTCGTTAGCCAATACACTAGCATCACCCGCAGACGCCTGACCTGTTATCGTTCCAGCAGCCGAAGCAGTAGCCGTCAGACAATTTTTGCTTGTACCATCGTACGTTCCTGCGCCGACCAAGAAACCTTCACCACATTTTCTTGACGCTGGCACATATTGCTCATCTAAAGCAATCATGTCAGTATCCGTACCGACTGTAGCGGGAAGGTTTGCGACAGATAAGTTGCCTGACAATGTATTTGCTGCAACCTCGAATGACTTGAAAAGACCAGCAGCGTTTGTTCCAGCCGATAGCATGAAAACACGACCCCCAAGAATCTCGTATCGGTCGCCATTCGCAGGCGTAAAAGACAAGGCGGAATCTAATACCAACGTTGGAGTAGTTCCGCTTGTATTCGCAACAATCCATCGCTCTTCCGTCTTTCCGCTTCCTCCAGCAGATAAGCCGATAATCCTGACACGATAACCGTAAACATTGCCAGACCTAGAAGCCAGCATATTTGCGCCAACTGACGTAATCGTCGTCGTCGTCACAATCTTCGTAGTCGTACAGCCCGCACCTATTGAACCTGTTAAACCGAGAGATGGTGCAAAAACACAACCTGCACCAGCACCGAACGTTCCAGCCAAAGCCGGTGAAACAACGAAGTTCCACGCTTTATGGATGATGTGATAGCGGTTCAATACTGTAGCCGATGCCAGTTGATAAACAAATGGATTTCGATAAACATCATTTCTTAAATCCGAACACATCGACCCGCCTGCAGCATGAACGTTTGGGGCTGCCGAAACTTGTATCCACGCCTGTCTATCTATTACTTGTTTGAATGTATTAGCCATATTATGTGATCCTATTCCTGCAAAGCAAAGCCCATGCAGTTGCATCCTCGCCTATTGCAGATATTTTTGCTTGATAACCATCTAAATTCGAAAGTGTCGTCACTGTCGTGCAAGTCGTACACGTTCCGCTTGAAAGAACCGCATCCGTCACCGAGGTCGTGGTGCGAATACGATTCAATGTCTTATCAATCAAATCATGGTTGAGTAGCGCATAAAAGAAGTTCTTGATCGTGTTTGTTGCTTCGCTCAAAAATGATAACTGATTTGCGCTCGCATCATCGTAAAAGATTTGCAATTTGTCGGTATCAGCCATCGACGACGTGTTATAGTCAAGCGTCAGTATGTTACCGCTAACCGAACCGCCTTTTGTCGGATCTGCAAAATTATAAATAATGACATTGCTTTCGACGTTAGTTATTAACAAAATACTGTCTAATCGGATCGTAGAATAATCCGAAAACTTGACGGTCTTTGCCGTCTTGTCGAATGTGTAGTTATCAATCTTTATTTTCATAGTGCCACCGCATACGCTAGAGAAGTAGAATCTTGAACATACGAATTGGTATCCACCGCCAACGTTCCATCTCCGCCAGACGTTTTAAGAAATCCATTTGACGTTAAATTCGACAGCTTCACGTTCGATAAGAGAGTATAGAAATTCGTTATATTTTCGTGATAGTAAAGGTTATTTGCATAACCTACCGGCATTGTCCACGGCGTTCCGCCACCCTGATAAACCATATTTCCGTATGTGTCAGAACCAAGAGTTGCGCTTATGCCTTGAGAATTTATGATAGTGGATTTTCGTAAATCGCCTCCACCGCCACAAAACAATCGACCAGAACTATCAGACATGATGATATTACAATAATATCCGACCATCGATTGACCGCTTGGAATATAAAATAATGCGCTTCCACTGGGAATGTTTATATCTCCAGTAACGAATCCACTCGTACTTGAACCAGTAAGAGTTACGAATCGATAATCCGCAGCACCAGAATATTCCTGTCTAACATTCACGGCGTTAATTCTTTTTCCACCGGTTCCAGTTATCTCGATTGAAGATTGAACTCCAGAAGATGCTTGTAATGAAAAATAAACAGAATCTATGTTTAACGCGGCTCCTGCATCAAATCGAATTGCCGAGGCGGCGTTCCCTTGGCACAAGAAACTACTGTCAGAAATACGATGAAGAGTGTTTCCAGTAATAACAGAAAAGGAACGATACGCTGACGAAACGCCTTCAACATTAGTAGCGGCGAGCAACAAAACTTTCGACGTACTATAAAGAACACAATTCTCAATCGTTGAAAGATCCGCTGATACGTTTGCGATCGCAAATTTAGAAAATGTTCCAGTCGTATTGACATCTGAAATATATGGAATGTCGCCCCTTCCAGTAACAGAATCTCTTGCGAATAAAATCGCGCAAGTCTGAGAACCACTCGTATGCCCTATAATAGTTAACCCCTTTATATTTGTTCTCTGCGAACCAGTAAAATCAAGTATTGGATACGAAGACGAAAGGTTTCCAATGATTCGAGTGTATCCTGAGTTTTCTCCAACAATACTTATTCCTTCATATCCAGAAGTCGTGAGAACCGTAGCGTTGATAGAAGCCGTAACGTAATACTCCCCGTTAGGAAAAAACAAAGAATGATGGTTCACTCTCGCAGAATCGAACGCATCCTGAATTCTAGAAGTATCGTCGGCGATGCCGTTCCCAACCACGCCGAATAACTTAACACTAACGTAATTTTTGTATCCATCGACGGGAATACGAGCGTTGCTTAACCGACCATCATCTCCAGCACAAACCGTGCCGCTGGTTGCACCAACATTCTTATAAGCCGCACTTCCTAACGTTGGAAAGTCTGTAATTTGTGACATCGTATGACCGTGATGGCTTCCATCCGTAACTTGCCAAACAGTTCCGCTACCAGAAACTTCTACATCTCCTTTATCCCCATCCGGCACCCCACCACTAATGCTACCATAAAGCGCCGCAATTTGCGAAGCTAAATTGCTAACAAAATCTCGTTCCTCAGCGGACATCGCCATACGCTACCACTTTCCTTTAGGACAAGATTCGTCCGTAAATTGTGTTTTAGCGTTTAACAAACATGTACAAACGAGACACTGAATTCCATGCGAATATTTACAATCATCGCAAACATTCAAACGTAAACGCTGAATTTCAGGAGAAACAAACAAAGGTTTTCGTAAAATAAAACAAACTATCTTTCTCCAAATAGCTGGTATGCCGTATCTAATCGTTGACCAATTAACTATCATATGGATTTTAACCAGCACCCCAACGGTGCATCAGACCGTTTTTGAAAATTAGATTCATTCAACCACACCGCAGTACGGTTGTCGTGATTAAAAAGTGTACATCCACCCAATTTAGAATGATGCTGAACGTCTTTGCCACCTCGTAAAAATGAACCGAGCCTATTAGCGTTCTCAACGCAAGCGGCACAATCATGTCTCCAGTCTTTGTTCAGTGGGCAATTAAGACACGCTTTGGCCCTAATCTCCGCATCATTCTTAAACAACGTTTCTTGCTGGGAACTACGCATTCC
>FVAB010614796.1_pt1 | contig 12098 bp, 12 predicted proteins | sample 1520001 | NCBI WGS metagenome assembly FVAB01 (sample SAMEA4475357, study PRJEB15587) | soil metagenome | biome: Soil; feature: Field | place: India | collected 2015-03-11 | depth 0 m
CATCACACCAGCGGTCGTCGGGTGGGTCAGTACGGAAAAATACGGAAGCCCGGCACGGTCGTGCAGGGCGAGCGCCGCGCTGGTCTTGGCCATTTGCATCAAGCTCAGGATACCCTCATACATGCGGGCGCCACCGGATGCGGCCACCACGATAATCGGTATTCTCAATGCTGTTGCTTTTTCAATGGCGCGCGTAATTTTCTCCCCCACGACCGATCCCATACTTGCCCCGAGAAAACTGAAGTCCATCACGGCTAATGACACATCATGCCCATCAATCCTGCACAGGCCGGAGACGACAGCATCGGTCAACCCGGTCTGTTGACGGTAGGTCTTGAGCCGCTCGTTATATGCGGCCACGCCGGTAAATTGGAGAAAATCCGTGCTGGCCATGTCAGCGTCCGTCTCAAAAAATGAATCGGCATCGGCCAACATCTCGACACGTTCGCGGGCCGACATGGTGAAATGGAAATCGCACTTTTGGCAAACCTTGAGGTTGGCAGCCAATTCCTTGTTGAAAAGCATTTCGCCGCAATCCTTGCATTTGACCCACAGGCCGCTGGGGATCTCATGCTTGCGTGTTGCGCTTTCGGTCAGTCTGGGTTTGTCCTGGTCAAATGCTGCCATTGTCAAATTCCTCGCGCAAGCGTCAAGGCGATGATCCGCTTGGCGCCCGCGACGGCCAACAGACTAGCACAACTGTTCAGCGTCGCGCCAGTGGTAAACACATCATCCAGCAACACCGCTCGTTGCCCGTCACATTTGGCGCCATCACGCAGGGCAAACGCATGGCGCATATTGACAGCCCGTTGATCGGCATCGAGCCGGGTTTGCGTCTCGGTGTCTTTGACGCGCCGTAACAAGTTGAGGCGGACGGGTGTGCCGGTGACCTTGCTCAACGCCAGAGCCAAGTATTCGGCCTGGTTGAATTGGCGATGACGTTTCTTGCGCGGATGCAACGGAACCGGCACAATGAGATCAACGTCCCGCCATGAAATCCATTTTTGGGCCGACCGGATCAGCCAACCGGCCAAGTGCGCTCCGTACTGCATCTGGCCGTTGTACTTGAACCCGATCAACATGTCGCGAACGATACCGGCAGCCCGGCAGGCGCACACAGTGCGCTCAAAAATGAAATCCAGCTTTTTACAATACTCGCAGGTAAACACGTCCGGCGCCTCGCCATCGAACGGCAAGCCACACTTGTAACAGAATGGCGGCTCGATCACCGGAACCCGTTGCTCGCACAGGGCGCACACGTAACCGGATCGGGATGTGTCCATAGGGTGGCTGCAGCCAACGCAATGGCGCGGATAAACCAAATCCAAGCCGGCCGTCACCCAATCACGAATCGCATTCATGAAACTGGTCTAAAAAATTGCCGCGAATGAAGCCAAGCGACGGCGGCCCAAACGGCGATCAGAGCCGGCCATGCAACCGGATGATCGCGGATTTGCCCCAAGCCCAACCACCGGCAAAACTCATTGGTCACCACCCAACCGGCATGCAAACCGACGGACAAATATAACGCGCGAGTCCGGTAATACGCCCAACCCAGAACACAACCGACCAAAAACAACGAGACAAACCCGACCAGCGCGGTCTTGCCATGAAACGATTGCGTCAGCACAGTACCCACATAATCAAACCCGCTCCACCACTCCACCGTCTTGTTCCATTTCGGTTTGAGAAAATGCACCGCCGAATACACCGTGCTGGTGATGACCAATGCCGGCACAAATCCACCATCGCGCTGCATCGCCCCTTGGATACCTCCGCGAAAAAATGTCTCCTCGATGACCGCCACAACACAAGCCACAGCCATGAACCGGAGTAGCGCAACGGCAATTGCCAAACCGGTACGGTCCCACGACAGGGTTTGATGATCGAGCCACACCATGGCCAGCACGGCCAAAACCAATGAGACTGCTCCCATGGCAAAACCGGTCACCAAATGTCGCATCGCGTCGGGATGGCGAAGCCACCCCACGTGATGCCACGAACGCATACGCAATGTTCGCCACAACGGCCATAATCCCACCAGAGCGACAACGAGGATGACCCGATTGAAGACGCGACGAAATGGCTGGCGAGCCAGCCATTGAAAATCGAACGTTTGAGCCAGTAACTGAACACCCCAATAAACCCACGGCGCAACCAATGCTGAAATCAACACGGTGGCAATGGCATACCCCAAAAACGCGCGCGCCGATTTCAATCTGTTCGACACAGCCTGATCCGCATGAAAGGTCGCCATCAGGGGGCCGGTGCCGGCGCTTCCATCCGCCACATGGGAGTATCGGCATCAGGCACCGGTGTCAATTCCGGCACAACCTCGGGTGCAGGTTGGGTGTCCGTCGGGTTGTCGAACCGTTTCTGCAGGTCGAACTCCTTGCCGGCCTTCAACAATTTCGCGCGGCGGCTGGCTTCATCCGTGGCTTCACGGTCGGAACGCAACACAGTAGGCTTGATAAACACAATCAACTCATTGCGAGTCGTAGATGTGCTCTTGCCCTTGAACAGGTTGCCCAAGAACGGAATATCACCCAACAATGGCACCTTCGTCTCCGAATCGGTTTTGTTTTCTTTGATCAACCCGCCCAAAACAATCGTGCTTTGGTTTTTGACCGATACCGACGATTTCGCCTCACGCAAAGTGATAATCGGCACCAGCGTGCCGTTAAGCGGGATATTGCCGCCGACATCATTGATCGTCTGATTGATATCCATGGAAACGTAGCCGTCCGGATTAATTCGGGGCGTCACGGTCAACTCAATGGCAATATCGCGAAACTCGATGTTTTGCCGCACCGCCGTCGTGCTCGACCCGGTAATATCGCTGACCGCCTCAGTGGGCACCGGACGGCTTTCGCCAACCGTGATGCGGGCTTCCTGGTTGTTCATCGTCTGGATGATGGGCGTGGACAACACCTTGAAGTTGCTGCTGGTGGCCAACGCGCGCAATACAGCATCAAGTTTCAGATTGTTGAACGTCGCAAAATACGTGAGGCCTCCCGACAGCGAAGACAAGGCAATCGGCGCGGCATTGGAGAGCGCCGATTGGAACAATTCGCCCGACAAACTGCCCAAGTCCGCTGGCTTTGGCGGCCGTCCTGTGCTGGTCGCTCCTGTTTGAGTAACCTGGCCTTCCGTAAACATGCGTTTGACCATTTCAACACCCAGTTCGAGGCCTTGATCCAGATTGACCTCGGCGATGATCACCTCGACCAACACCTGCGGTACAACGGTATCAATGGTGCGAATCAACTCGCGGAGCCGCTGCATGTCCTTACGCGTGGCCACAATCATCAGCGAATTGGTGCGCTGGTCTGGAATGATCCGAACGCCTTCCGGATATTCCAGGAATCCTTCCAGCGCACCGGCAGCGGCTACTGCCGGCGTGGCTGGTGTTGGCGCCGCGGGTGTGGTGGTCGTGCGTTGTGCTGTCTGCCTCTGCCGTGAGCTCGCAAACCGGGACTGTCGCTGGGTTGAACTGGTTTGCGGCTGCCGCGCGGTGGATGGAGGCGCACTGCCAGTCACCACGGAATTAAGCAGTCCGGCAATCTCCTCGGCGTTGGCGAAATCCAACGGCACAACCTCAATGACCACATCCGGATCAACCTGCATGTCAAGCTCCTCAATGATGTCATCGAAAAACTCAAAGTTTTCCGGTCGGCTCAAAATGAAAATCTTGTTGGTCCGGTCATCCGCCGTCATGATGACTTTGCCTTCCACGATGGATTCCTGTTGTACTTCGCCGATAGGCGCCGTCACGGGCGCTGGCTGTGGAGGTTGGCCGGGAACAGGCACACGCACGGGCATGGGAGGACGCGGCGCGCCGGGAGTCGTACCGGCTGCCTGCTGGGTTTCTTGGATGATGGTACGAAGCTGGCTGACGATGTCCGCGGCGCGGGCATACCGAATCTGATAGACTCGTCGGTCGATACGCAGAGCCGTGGGTTGATCCACATAGGCGATGATGGCAAGCTTCTGACTGATGTTGTGCGCGGTGTCAGTGATCATCAGGCTGTTGGACTTGACCAGCGGGATGATCTGCCCATACGGATGCAAATACGGTTGCACGGCCTGCACGGCTTCCGTTGTATCCACATATTTCAACGGGATAATCTGCGTAATCAACATGTCACGGGCCGGAATGCCCTCGCGTCCCACATTCACGGGCGGTACTTCGGCTTTACCCATGGCAATTTGGACAACTTTTAGAAATTTATCGCCGATGGGCACCGTGGTGATGCCATTAAGAGCCAGCACACTGTCCATCGCTTGGATGGCCTCCTCGACCGTCAGTTCGGTCTGCGCCCGGAACGTGATTTGGCCGGCCAAGTTCGGCGCCGGTATCAACGTCCTCTTGGTCAATCGCGCGTAATATTCCAACACCGCGTTGATCGAAGCATTCACAAAATCAATTTTCCCAAGTTTGACGGTCTCTCCGTTCACAACATCGGATGGCTTTTCCTCACCGGCCGGGGCGGGTGCGGGTGCCGGATTTGGCGTTCGCACAGGCGCCGGAGTGGGCGCGGAACGCTGTGCGATTGTATCGCCGGCAACCAGTGTCGTTGCGATTACGATCATAAATGCCACAATGCCCCGGTAACGTGATGATGTGTTCATAATAATTCCTTTACTTGCGGGTGTTTATCGCGTGATCGGTATCGGAGGACGGCGAATCGGCACCGGCGACGGTGATGGACTTGACGGCGCGCCGGGAGTGGCGCTTGGACTCGGCACGCCTGGCCGGCCGGGCGTTACTGGCGCGACGGCGGCCGCACCGGCCGTCTTCGGCTCAAAATCAAGACGGGCCGCTTGTGTGCCACGTCTCATATGCACGATGATCTTGTCGCCAGCGGGTTCAATTCGATCAATCACAATGTCGTTCAGGACGGTCTCGCCCACAACACTGTAGTACACCAATTTGGATGACTTCGACTCGATGATGGCAGCCAACTGACCGGGTACAATGTCCGCGACCACGGCCGTGACAACCAAGTCCGATGTCCATGCCTGCACGGGTGGTCCCGGATCCACCGGCACGACGACGGCCCCAAACGGATTGCGGTCCACAATGGCCTTGAAACGACCCAAATCCCGCGGCGATTCAGCCTGCGAACCGACCGTTATCATGTGGGTGGATGCAACACCCAAGAGCATCGCGCCCATCATACGAATCCAATTGCTTTTCATGATGACGGTTTCTCCTTCTTGCTTGCCAAAGCGATCACCACGAGGTCGCACTTGAGAAGCGCTGGTTCCTGCGGACGCGGCGGGAAAATCTGTATTTGGTCTACAGTAATCAACCCCGATGCAGTCTGCAGCGTGTGCAAAAACTTGACCAACCCTTCCAGGGAACCCTCGATCGTGCATTGGACCGGCAGTTCGCGGAACACATCGCGCTCGATGACCGGCAGGGTCTTCTTTACCGGCACACTCAATCCGCATTCTTGGCCAACGTCCTCAACCTTCTTGAGCACATCGGCCGTAGTGACAAACACGCTGGCGCGTTCGCCCAAGTTTTCCTGCAGTTTGGCGTACTCGGTTCGCCACTGCGGCGCATCACGATCCAAAACCCCCTGCATCCCGTCGCGCAACATCTGTTGCATGCCGATCTTGCTCTGCACATCACGCCATGATCGAACCAAGGGCAGGATCAATAGCCAGTTGCCAAACCCGAATGCCAACAACAGGACCATCCACAGCAAATTTTGTTCGCGTTTATTCAAACGCATGTCAGTCCGGTCCTCCCGTCACGGTCTTGAGAGTACAAACGATATCGAAACTTGTCCAGCCATCGGGCAACGTGGTGAACTTGCCCGGCGACTCGACCGACTCGAATTGCTCGCTCTTTTGCAGGTTGCCAATATACGTGTGGATCAGATCGAATGATTTGGCCTTGCCCCGCACACGCGCCAGTTTGCGATCTTTGTTGTCAATGCGCTCCGCCTTCAGTGAAAACAAATTCAACTGCACATCCGGCGGTAGTTTCACACTGATTTCACGAATCAATTCCAGCGCGGCGTACTTCGGATCCATCATCCGTTGCGTGGCCAGCAGTTCGGCTTTCAACCGCAACGCCTCGTTGTGCGGCCCCTGCAACGACCGTACCTCCCTCTGAATTTCGGCCAGCTCGTTGCGTTTCAACGTCAACATGCCCAAGAATCCCACCAACCCGGCCAAGTAAACCAGTAACACGCCGATACCGGCCCGGATGATCGTTTGCCGCCGCCGCGCGGCTTGACGCGATTGCCGCCACTCCTCCGGCAACAGATTTAGGCTTGCACCCGAACCGGCCTGCTCCAAACACAAGCTCAACGCCGGTCCCGGCGCCGATCCGTTGTTGAGCAACTCCGCGCGTCCGTCCCATACCCGCGCGATTTCTTCAGCCACCGGCCGCAGCGATTCCTCCCATGTCAATACCGTCAACAACCCCATTTCGCCGTGTGGTTGGTCCGCGCCGGCCGAGACCAATGTACGATGCAATTCAGCCAGCAAACCAGCGAGCGATTCCGCATCGGTCAATATCTCAGCCTCGATCATGACCGACCGCACCGCGCGGGGCTTTTGGTTGCTGAACACAATGATATTGGCCGCCAAGGCGTTCAACAGCAACAGAACATTATACTTTTCATCGTCCGGCACCAGCTTGCGCGCCAGCAACGCGCGGAACACCGCCAGCGCATCAGTCGTCACGGTTTCCGGCGGCAACCCGGCAGTCTCCAGCGCCGCGACACGTTCGTTGACCACGTCCTTGCGCGCCACCGCGACCAGCACCCGTGTTTTGCCCTGGCCGGCCTCCAGCGCCATGAAATCGTACACCACGTCTTCCATCGGCAGCGGCGTGATATTGTCCATTTGCAGATCCAGCATCTGCTTCAATTCCGAGGCGTCTTCCGTTGGCAGCTCGAGCGTCTGGAACAATACATCTTCACAACCAACCGCCGTGATGATCCGGTGATGACCGGGATCAAGCTTGCGACGCAATTCAACGGCCGCCGCCCGAAGCGGCGCATCGGCGCCCGTCTCAATCGGCGTCGTCAATTCCTGGATGGGCTCAACGTTGTTGACACCCGGTCGGGCGGTAACGGTCTTGAGTTCGGTGGGCGTGAAAAACACACCGGCCAAGTTGCGCGAACTGCCGCGTCGGCGTTTGTCCCGTTTGGTTGTTGAAGCGTTCACGTGATTCAATTCCGTAATTGTTGCCAAGTCACGACCGAGATGCGTTGACGATCGCGTTGCACAAGCGCGACGATGGTGCGTTTGACGCCCCCAACTTCGCCTGTGGAGTGGATGGTGAAGAACCGCGAATCAACCGTCAAGATTTGACTGAAAGCCCGACGCAGATTTTGGTCCAAGCCCGGCATCAGTTCCATCGCCTGCTCCACCCGCTGAAAAGGACGGTCGTCTTCCGTCCCTTCTTGGCCATCCTCACCGGCGCGCATGCTCACAATCTGGTCGGCTATCGACCGGTCCACACCCAACCAGGCGCTCAACACCAATGATGACGCCGTATTGATATTCACACGACCGGTCGAGTACGAGGTCAACACATCCCGCAATCCCGGATGTCCCTCCTCCGACTCGGTCGGTTCCGACCCGAGATAAATTTCCGGCGTAACTCCGCGAATGGAAAGCAATTCCTCAATCCGGTCTAAAGGAGCATTCTTGGCCCGGTAAGGCCGTGGCAGGCTCCGGTAATATTCATCCTCCGCTCCGTTGAGCCGGTGCAGGTCGTTGTCGTCTATCCAATCCAAAATCGAGTCCACAATCACGTCGCCGTCCACTTCCCCGATCATGGGCGTCAACCCGATCTCTTCCATCAACCGCTTCAACTGGCTTTCCCTGGCTGTGTTGACCGGTATCTTGCTTTCTTCGTCGGTGATTCTCACCGTGTACGACCCTTCGCCAAGTTGATGATCAACCAGCATGACCGTATTCGTCACCCAACCCTGGTTGCGCGCCACCACACCACGTCCACCCTCCCGGCTGTCACTGATCAGAAGCCAACCAGCCACCTCCAGACCCGAACGAGCCAAAGCATCGGCTTTCATGCTCTTTCGGTTGTAGGAAGCCACCTGCAACTCGACATGCGTCGAAAACGCGAACCCGGCCACCAACAATGAAAGAACCAGTATGACCCACAACGTCACAATCAACGCCACACCGTCACGTCGGCATTTCATGCGTCCACTTCTGGTCGTGGCACAACGCCTTCTCATTTTGTGCCTCCAGGCCCAGCGGCCTCATCGGTCTGGTTGGTGGACGCCCCGCTCAGTTTTTCCGGACGCCGCCCCTTGTTCTCCATCGCGTAGAGCGCGGACGGCAACTGGATCGCCCGCTCAATGATGACCGGTTGACTCCGGTCGTCACGGGGTGCGAACGTAACGGCAAATTCCATCGCCGACGGCAACGTCAACTCCTCGCTCCATTTGTCGTGCCATTCGTTGTCGCGCGGATTCTGAAACCGCACGCTGAACCCGATCACATCGTGCGACAACACATGCCAAACCCGTTCACTCTCACCCAGCGGCAAACCCATGGCCGGATCATTTGATATCGCAAGGTATTTTTCGCCTCGCGGGCCGGTCTCCAACGCAATCGTCACCCGTCGCAATCCAGTCAACAACGCTTCGCGTGGCGGCAGCGCCGCATTGGATGCGGTCACAAAACTGACAGACGAAGCGTCCGTACCGGTATCCTCACCTTTCACCGCGTACATCTCCGCGTCCGTGCCGAAATAAACCGCTGATTCCGTCAGATCCGCCAACGTTTCCATCACCACGCGTTGACGCTGCAACGTGTCGGTCAGCAACGATCCCTCACGCCACGCCACCAACGCGCCGTGCCAGGCGCTGTAGACCACCGTCACCACCAATGCCGTGACGGTCATGGCCAGCAACAGCTCCAACAATGTGAAGCCCGACCGGTCCCGCACCGCGAAACGGGGCGGCTGAGCTGTTGGCCATGTTGACGGACCACGCATCAGTATGGTTTCTCCGGCAGATACCGGTATTCGGTGATGGACTCCGAAACCTCCCGGCCCTGTTCTATCCAGTACACCGTCAGATGCTGAATCCACATCTTGGTTTCCTGCGTGTCCTCCATTTCCTCGAACACCCGCTCCCACCGGTAACCGGGCATGTCCGGGAAATCCTCGTTCAAATCGTCGTAATCATCCGCCATCTCGGTTCGCAATTCGTAGCTCTTGTTCGCCAGCAACGCGCCCACCACGGCGTACTGCCGGATACTCGCCGTCGCCGCAATACACCGGTTCAGACTCTGCATGATGGCGAAAATACCCACCGCCAGCAGAAACACCGCGCACACCACCTCCAACAGCATGAACCCGCCTTGGCCCCGGCCAGTCCCACAGGTCAACCGCAATTTCTTGATGTTGTGGCTGATCATAATTTCACCGGGGTCGCCACCGCCCGCGTCGTGACCGGGTCCAACTCCACTTCCAGCCCTATGCCCGGCTCGACGCCACGCAAGGTCACCACCGCCGAATCACACGTGCCGTTGGGATAAAACACAATTTCACCGGTTTTTCCCGTGGCCGGTATTTCTTCCTCGATGATGACCGACACAATCCGCACGCGCGGATGCAATTTGACCTCCTTGAGCATCGTCTCGGCCTGGTCGCCGTACTCGTTGACCATGGTCTGGGTCACCCACATCCGGTTGTCTTCACGGTCCACAAACAATACCACCGGCTGCTGCCGCATCACGGACTGCAACCGGGCAAATTGACCGGTAATAATCAACGACCGTCCCGCTGAATCCAGCAACGACGACTGGTAGGCCTGCGCAAAATACGGCACCGACACCGCCATCATGATCATGATGATGAACACCACGATGCTCAACTCAATCAGCGTGAATGCCGACCCGCTTCCGCGACGGCGTCGCTTATTGCCAGTTGCCAATGTCGTCGTCATTGCCAGGGATGCCATCCGGTCCCGCGGAGAAAATGTCGCATCCGGACGAGTTGCGCTCTCCGGGATAACGATAGATATATTTCCGATGCCATGGGTCATCCCGGATCACCGGCGGTTTCAAATACGGCCCGCGCCAATTCACCGCGCCACCCGGCGCCGAAATCAACGACTCCAATCCCTGCTCGGTGGTTGGATACGATCCCACGTGCATCAAGTACAACTCAATGCCGGTGTTATAAGTCTGGATTTGCTGACGCGCCGTGGTTTCCTGCGCTTCGCCCAGTCGCGGCACGATATTGATCGCCGCCACCGTGACCAGCATCCCGATGATGACCACCACCAGCAGGATTTCCAACAGCGTGAACCCGGACCGACTCGCTCGAATCTTGTGTCTCATAGGTTTCCTTTTTGTTTTTCTTTCATTTTGCTCAATGACCCAAGCCCGACGTAATGCTGAAGACCGCCATCAGCACGCTTAACACAATGCCGCCCACCAACAACGCCATCACGATGATGATCGCCGGCTCCAGCAAGGTCGTGAACACCTTCAACGAATACGACAATTCCTGCTCGTACGTGTCCGCAATATTCTTCAACGCCCCCGCCATGTCGCCGCTTTCCTCGCCCACCGCCAGCATGTCAATCAACAACGGCGGAAACACTTTTCCCTTGGCCAGCGGCTGCGAAATGCTCGTGCCGTCTGTCACCCGCGTCCGCGCCTCCCGGATTTCATTGGCAATCACCCGGTTGGTCATCGTGTCCTCCACAATCTGCAACGCCGTCAACACCGGCACCCCGTTCTCCAGCAACGTCGCCAGCGTCCGCGCAAACTGCGAAAACGCGTTCGCCCGGATGATCTGCCCCAGCACCGGCAACCGCATCTTCAAAGAGTCAAGCCGCAACCGGCCCGCCTCCGTCTTCTGTTGCGCGCGATAAACCAGAATCCCCACCGCGACCATCACCACACCCAGCCACCAATACCGCACAAACCCGTCGCTGATCCCAATCAAAATCCGCGTCGGCAACGGCATCACGTGTCCCATCTCGCGGAACATCTCCGTAAACTTCGGCACCATCACCATCATGAAAAACACGATCGTTGCCATCCCCGCCAACACAATCACCATCGGGTACAACAACGCTGTCACCACCTTCTCACGCACCTCGGATATCCGCGCCTGGTAAAAACACAACCGATCCAACACCTGGTCCAACGTCCCGCTCGCCTCGCCCGACCGGACCAAGTTGATGTAAAACCGCGAAAACGTCTTCGGATACCGTGAAATACTTTCCGACAAACTCGATCCGCCCACGATGTCGTTCCGAATCCGCGTCAACATCTCCCCCAACGGCGTGCCTTCGGCGCGACGCTCCAACGCGCCCAACGCCTGCGTCAATGACATGCCCGAGCGCAGCAAATTGCTCAACTGTTGTGTAAACCGCAACACCTGACGCTGCGCGATCTTCCCCTTGGACACGCTACCGGGTTTGGCCGCCGCCTTTTTGCCCGTCGCCGATTCCACCGTCAGCGGGAAATATCCCATCCGACCCAACTGCGCCAGCGCCGTCCGACGATCCCCGGCAGCCAGCGAACCGGTCACCAACTGGCCGGCCTGTGTTTTCGCCTTGTACTCGAATGTGGGCATGACAAGTTTTGGACAATTCCAAGCGCGACCCTGTTCAGGTCTCGCTCAGTGTTTCGTCCTCCTGGGTCACACGCCCCACTTCCTCGACCGTGGTCAAACCCCGTTTCACCTTTTCCCAGCCGTCCTCGCGCAACGTCCGCATCCCGCGCGCGCAAGCCGCCTGCTTGATGGACGTGGATGACTTGCGCTCAATCACCAACGGACGCAACGCCTCGCTCATGAGCAACACCTCGAAAATACCCAGTCGTCCCTTGTATCCCGTGTACCGGCACTCCTCGCAACCGCGTCCCCGGAAAAACTTCGCCGTTGGAATGTCATGCGCCGGGAATCCCACTTCGCGCAATATCTCCGGTCCGGGCTGGTACTCTTCCTTGCACGATTCACAAATCGTCCGCACCAACCGTTGCGCCAAGATTGCTTCCACCGACGAACTTACCAGGAACGGCTCGATACCCATGTCCAACAACCGCGTCACCGCGCCGGCTGCGTCATTGGTGTGCAA
>FVAB010137592.1_pt1 | contig 11652 bp, 7 predicted proteins | sample 1520001 | NCBI WGS metagenome assembly FVAB01 (sample SAMEA4475357, study PRJEB15587) | soil metagenome | biome: Soil; feature: Field | place: India | collected 2015-03-11 | depth 0 m
CCCCCGCGAACCTCTCGGGGGGGTTCAGGAAGGAGAGGTCGGAGCGGGACTCCACCAGCCGGTAGAGGGGCACCCCTGAGCGTATGCCGAGGGTCCCGTCCCTCATCGGGGGCGAGCACCGCAGCACGGGGGCGCTCCGGCAGTGGGGATTCCTGAGGAACTGGTTCCCGATCATCTCGTAATAGGCGGCGCCGTGCATCCTCTCGTACGGTGCGTAGTCGCTCTCGAACCTCTCCGAGACCAGGTTCGCCATCACCAGCGTTCTGAATGGGGAGGGGTTGATCGTGACGTGGCCGTAACCTGGTGGGATCAGGACCTTCTCGCCCCTCACGGCGCGGATGCAGCAGACATCCCTGAGCTCCCTGTCCTGCAGGAGGTAGTGCGCCTCCCCCGCGATCACCTCGTAGAGCTCCGGGTATCCCGTGCCCGCCTCGTTCTCGGGATGGTGGTGCCCCTTCGTCTTGATGTACTCCCCGCAGATCAGCCGGGCAGGGATCACCGTGATGTCGAACCTGATCCCTTCCGCGTGCATCCAGCGCCTCTCCTCCTCTGACCTCGCCACTCCGCGGTACATAAGGTACGCGACCCCTGTGCAGGGGCACTCGGGGGAGGCGAGGACCTGCCGGAGCTCGTCCACGCTCCTGGTATCCGGTTTGGGGAGGGGGCCTTCCCACCCCGGAACAGGGTAATACCCCCCCGCCGTATCCTGCCTGCTCCTCCCGCCCTGCATGCCCTGCTCCTCCTTCCCTTCAGAGCTCCTCCACATGCTCCATCTCCGCGATGTCCATCACGCCCTTCAGCGCGAGCGTCATTGCCCTGATCCCCTCCTCCTTCAGGGCCGCCACGGGGTTCGTCCCGCCGACCATCGCGATCCCGAGGTAATGGGGGCTGACAGGCACGCCGAGGAGCGGAATGTTCGGCGCACCCATGTCCAGTATCCCGGTGAAACCCCTCTCCGAGAGGAGATCCAGGAGCTGCGAGACCTGCGGCTCCGCCTCCATGTGCACCTCCCGTATGTTCGCCAGTATGGATCCCCTCCCCGTCCTCATCACCGAAGAGATGGAGGCGAGGTCCTGCGAGGCGAGCACCTGGAGGGGATCGATGGTGGTGTGCTCGTACAGGATCAGATGTATGAAGCGGCGGGCGATCCGGTCCTCGATCTCCACGATCCCGCCCCCTATGGACCGGTGCGGGATGCCGTTCTTGAGCAGGAGGCCGTCCAGGGTGAGCGAGCAGACCGTGCAGATCCCTGCCTGCCCTGCAGGTATCGGCACCCCCGCCACGGACTCACCCGCCTCCGCGAGCCTCACGCGGTCGCTCGCCATGAGCCCTGTTCTGGCGGCATCCTTCAGCACCCGGAGCGCCTCCGGGAGATCCTCCTTCCCCACGAGCGTGAGGTTGAAGATCACGTTCCCCCGGTCCGTGTCGGGACGGTAGGTGACCTGGAGCGCGTACTCCTCGATCCGGTTGCTGATGAACCTGAGAGGGGAGATCATCATCTGATATCCCGTTTTTCAATAGAAAAATTGTTCTATACTGACCGGGCAAACTTATGTGGATGGATAGCGAGATACGGAAAAGAGCCCGGAATGCCATCAGGGGGATTCTTGAGGCTGCCTCGTTCGAGGTGGCGGAGCTCGAGGAGCCGCTGGACCTATCAGGCACGCGGGGGGAGGAGTGCGTCGTGCTCATGTGCTCGGACGCGCCCGAGGCGATCGCGGAGTTCGACCACAGGAACTACAGGTTCAGGAGCGGGAGCGGGGAGATCTCCTGCCGGAAGCTCCTCTTCACCCTGAATCAGGCGGCACAGGTGAGGAGCTGTATCGTGTGGGGCCCGAAGGAGCTCGCTGCGCACGCGGGCGAGGCGGTTGTGGCGGAGGTGCTGGGGCGCACGATCGGGCTGGACCTCTCGCATGCGCCTCCGGCGGCAGCAGCGGAGGAGATGGACGCCTCCGGCCCTGCCCTCCTTCACCTCCCGCTGAAGGTGAACGCCGCCACGGCACTGAAGACCGCGGGAATCGAGGGGGCGCCTTTCTTACGATTCATACCCCACTGGCAGTACTCCGCCTCCTGTGCCGGGGAGCGGCAGTACAAGGGGAAGGGGGTCGTGTTCAGCTGCGACCGCAGGGGTTTCATCAACGCGATCAACGGGCAGCAGGTGGAGCTGGACGCACAGGGGGCCTCGAAGGGGAATGTGCCCCGCGATGCGGAGGTACTGGCCCCGAAGGTGACGAAGGAGGCGGCAACGGAGAGGGTGAGGGGCGAGATCATGGAGGAGCAGGCGAAGAAGATCAGGATCAGGCAGGAGAAGGGGGACGCGATCTTCTACGAGGAGAAGGTCTTCCGGCCCGAGCCCTCGGAGGTGAAGGTCACCATGGAGCTCCTCTATGTGCCGGTGTGGTCTGTGAAGGGGAAGAAGATCGTCGAGGTGAACGGGGTCACGGGTGAGGTACTGACAGAGCCCATGGACGAGGGTGTGGAGGTCTTCTAGCGCATCATGATCCTGGTGATCGGAGGGGGCCCGGCGGGCAGGCTGGGCGCGATGAGGCTCGGCAGGGCAGGGAGGCAGGTCACTCTTGTGGAGCGGGCGAAGGTCGGGGGGCAGTGCCTCCACCACGGGTGCATGGTGGTCTGCGCCCTGAACGACATCGCCAGGACGATCCGGAGCGTAGAGACGCTGGAGCGCCTCGGGATCACAGGAGCACCTGTACGCGTGGATTTCCCGGAGGCGCTCCGGAGGATGGCGGAGATCCAGGGGCGGATACAGGGGGTGCTGGAGGAGGAGACCCGGCAGGCGGGCGTGGAGATCCGTTACGGCGTGGAGGCGGGCGTCGAAGGCCGGAGGGCGTTCCTGGACGGGGAGGAGGTGGAGGCCGAGGCGGTCCTGGTCGCCACTGGCTCCAGGCCCGAGATACCTGAGATACAGGGCCTCGATCCGGGGCAGGTGATCACGCCCCACAACCTGCACGGGATGAGGCGACTGCCCGGGAGGCTGCTGGTGCTGGGCGGCGGCGTGATGGCGGCGGAGTTCGCCTGCATCTTCCGTGCCTTCGGCTCCGAGGTGACGATCCTGGCCAGGAGCACGTTCCTGAAGGCGCTCAACCCGTTCCTCCGGAAGCTGGCCAGGAGGGAGCTGGAGGGGGTGAGGATCGAGGAGGGCGTCAGGGTGGAGCGCGTGGTGCACGGGGGGGAGGGCGTGACCCTCCAGTGCCGGCAGGAGGAGCGCGACCTGGAGTTCGCGGGCGATGCCCTCCTCATCGCCACCGGTCTGAGGCCCAACTCCGAATGCGTACAGGGCGTGGAGAAAGGTCCGATGGGCGAGATCCTGGTGGACGACCGGATGAGGACAAGCGTTTCAGGGGTGTATGCGGCGGGTGACGTGACCGGTCCGCCGTACCTGACGCCCGTCGCGCGGATGGAGGGGATCGTGGCGGCGGAGAACATCCTCGGTGTGGAGAGCAGGGCGGATTACCGCTGCATCCCGCAGTCCCTCTCGCTCGCGAACGATCTCGTGTATTGCGAGAGGGAATCGGATGCCAGGCGCCTGGCGAGCCTCTCCGCCCCGTGCCCCGCGGGCGGCGGATCCTTCTGGCACGTGGCGGAGGGGTATACGGGCGCCTCCAGGCTGACGCTGGATCCCGAAACAGGGGAGCTGGTCGGTGTCGCGATGGCCGCGCCGGGCGCCTCCATCGCGGGCGCGTACCTCTCAGCACTCCTCTCCAGAGGCGTCACAGTGGAGGAGCTGGAGTTCATCAAGGAGGTGCACCCCAGCGACGACGGCCTGATCCCGCTCCTCCGTTTCGCCGCCGAGAAGTTCGGTCACAGGCGCAGGGGAGGCGCCTGAACCGGGGAAGGAGAGCCCGGGGTCACTGTACTGCTATACCCCTGCGGACCACCGGAGAAGAGCATATAAACAGAGTAGCCGGGGGAGCGTCCCGGAGCGCTCTCCAGCCACGCGGGAGGTTACTTGCAGCTGTACCCGTCTGAGAAGAATATGAGTGCGCCGGGCGCCTCCACCTCGAGCCTCTTCAGGAAATAACAGATCAGGTCGTGCGTGGATCCAGCCATCCTCCGCTTGCACCGGCCGACCATCTCCCGCGTCAGGCTCCCCTCCCTCTCCATCATCTCCCTGATCTCCTCCAGAACCTCATCCACCTCTTCCTCCCTTGCCCAGGGACCCTCCCTCATTCCACCACCCACCGGCAGGTCATCTTGGGACCTCGGAAGGATAACCCTTTTCACGCCATACCGTGCCGGGTACAGGGGTGATGGCAGGCTGGGGGCGGGCGCATCCTCCCCATTTAATACATCCGGCCCGAAAGCATCTCCGGGAGCATGAGCGCGAGGAGGGCGAGAAGGTCGCTGGAGGGGGGCATTCAGTACATCGCCTCCATGATGGACCTCTATGATCACTTCGGCCCTGTGAGGATCGGTTTCACCGAGACCGCGAACTGGATGGTCCTGATCACGATCGGGGCGTTCGTCGCGAGCGTCCTCTATGCGCTCCGTTTCTTCATGCGCGAGGTGACGGGCATCTCCCGGCTCGTGATCCTGACGGTCATTTTCTTCGGGATCTCTGCTGCCATCTTCTCCATGCTCCGGGGGATCCTCTTCTACATCCAGTCCAGCGTCGAACGCTCCAGGCAGATGCTGCACTCCATACCACTCGCCTCAGCGCCGGGGGGTGGAGGGCCGGGGGGGACCGTGGCAAGGACCGTGCTGGCGGTGGACCTCTCGCTCCGCGAGTGGTGGACGGCGAGATCGATCACGCTCCAGGTGGTGCTCCTGATGGTCCCTGGCCTCCTCTTCTTCCTGCTCGGCGTCGCGAGCCTGCTGGCGACCATTTTCGGGCTGCTCCTGATGGGGGGCTGAAGCAGGCTTCTGCCCTGATGAGGGCGTTCCTGCTCCTGCCCTGAGACGCGGGAGTGAGTTAATAAAAAAGAGAGTTCAGATGTCCAGGGGCTCGAATGCCTCCTTCCCCACCTTCCCCAGCTCGCGGGTGATCTTCGGATCCAGGCCGCAGACCGGGCAGGTGTAGTCGGAGGGGAGCTCCTCGAACTTCGTGCCCGGCGGGTACCCGCGATGGGGTTCTCCCCTCGCCTCGTCATAGACGTAGCCGCAGGCGAGGCAGAGGTACTTCGTGGGGCTCCACTCCTCGAACCCCCACTTCCCGATCTTCCCCTTCCCCTGCATCCCGCAGACCGGGCAGACATAGGAATCAGGCAGATCCTCGAACTCCGTTCCCTCGGGGATCCCATTGTGCGGTTCTCCCCTGAGCGGGGAGTAGATGTACCCGCAGAGTTTGCACTTGAATCTCCTTATCTTCCTGCTCTTCGCCTTCTTTCTCGTCGCCATCTTCTCACCGCCCCTGAGGGGCACCATGGCATAGCATCGAAGCAGGAGATGATAAGCGTATGCAGGGCGTAGGAACGAGCATCGGGGGTACCACTCCCGAAGGCAGAGGATTCAAAAACATTTTGTGTTGGCTCTGTTGTTATTCCAGCTCTGGTGACTTCTTCTATGAGGACTTTTATGAGGATAGGATCATACCGATAGGTGATTCCCCACTGGTGATGTTCTGTATTGATTCATCAACATTACTCTGGTAATCCACTATCAGTATCTCTCGCAACAGGTCAGCACCAGATACTGGTGATGAGCATTGTTGCTGGTGAGCATGGCTACTTCGGGAGTATTACTGGAATAGAGAGGGTTCCGATAGCTCCGGCCCTTTGGCATAACCTCAGATTCGACTCCTTGTTTGTTGTGGGCATATGGCCACAGGGGGCCGGCTGACCTTGGATTTCATGGTTGAATTTAAGTTAAACGGGGGATTGGAGGTTTTCTACAAAGCCATTTGTTTCCAGGATATTATTGACGATTTTACCGTCGGAAAATTTGTGAGGGATATTAAGGTCTTGTTCTCCCTTCAGACCGGAAAAATTATTTTTTGGCCTGCTGGATCACGATCGATCCGCCGCCAATGATTGTGGTGGGATCTGCCGTGTCAGGCGCGGAAAGCTGGTTGTCGTACACCAGACTGTCGCCGTTGTTCCTGTCCCAGATCTTGATCCGGAATTTATCGTTCCCGTCGGCACCCTTCACCTGACCATCGATGGCCATGAGCATGAAGCCGTAGTTGCCGGCGCCGTTTATCGTGCCTTTACCCTTGAACTGCGCCTTTGCGTTCGTGATCACGAGCCACTCATAGCTGCTCGATTTGAAGTTCAGGTTCGCGACCCTGAACTGGAACTCGGTCTCTCCCTGCGGAAGCGTTTTGCCCTTCACGTACTTGGAGACGAAACCGAAGATCGCCTTTCCGGTGAGAGCCGGGTCTGCGACACAGGCACCGGGAGGCGAGTTGATCCACCCGCCGCCGGTCACGAAGCCCGCGTTCGGGTCGTAGACGGCTACGTACGAGGGGGCCTCCATGCTGGCCGTGAACCCCTTGTTGTTCGTCACGTACAGCGTGATGATGTAAACACCTGGTCTGTTGTATGCATGAGTCGCTCCAATGGGAATCGGGCTATTTAATTGGATGCTGCCCTGCTCGTCCTGTTTACCATCGCCCCACTCCCAGATCGCGGTCAGCGGACTGTTGTCACTCTTATCTTCTACTGTTGCATTGACAGCGATACTTCCCCCGACAGGCAGCACCGGCTGGGGCGGGGTTATCGTGAAGGCCGTGATCTTCGGAAACATGGGCCCTTCAGGCTGAAGCGGCTCAAGCTGGAAGTACAATCTCTCCGGCTCCCGCCAGAGACACGGCGGATTCACCTGCGGACATGGCGGCAAGATGTACACCTGCTGGGGATCTGAGTCTTTATATCCGTCTTTTGTCACCTTCACCTCGTAATCGCCCGTCACGAGACTTATGCTCGCGGCGGTCTCGCCCTGATTCACCCAGTCCGAAGCTCCACCCATCTTCGTCCAGATGGTGGCTCCTGACGGGCTGGAACTGACATCGATCGTGCCAAACGGCGGCCAGTCTTTAAATTCACCGGTGTTCGCATCCTTCGGGATCGGCTCCAGCGACCACTTGTACTGGGATTCGACGTCTTTCGTGACAATTACGTCGTATCTCCTTGGATAATAACCATCCAATGTCACATCGACCTTGCGTTCGCCAGTCACCAGACTGGATATCGTACAGGGCGTCGGTCCGCATCCACAATTCTCATTGACACACGTGATTTTTGCGCCGATTTCCTGGCCGTTCGATTGATTGGTGACGATGAAGTATAGACTCCCAGTACCGGCGGGTTCAGTCTTTACCGTGAAGTAGTTGTCGCTCATGTCGTAAACACTCGAACTGCTGGCGTCGGTCACCCGGATCTTGTAGTTCGTCGCTGCCGTGAGCGAGGGCACGAGGTAACTGTATACACCGGGTGTGGCGGGCACATTGGTCGCGACGGTAGCTACATTGCTCGTCCCTTTGTACAGGTACACGTTCACATTGCCCGGGATTCCCTGCACGTTCCAGGTGATCAGGTGCCGTTCGCCCTTATACCACGTGATACCCGCGGCATTAGGGTACGTGACGGTGATGCTCTTCGTCACCGTGCCCGTGCAGTCGTTCAGGAACCGGTTCGTATCGGTGCCGGCAGGCTGCATGAATTTCTGCGGGTGCTCGATTCCGTTAAAGGGATCCCTGGTCCTGGCGTACTCGAAGCTCTCGGACAGCGAGACCCGTTCGTCGTTGTTGGTATCTGCCCCGAGGTCAGGCGTGAGGAACCGGTCGTGGCCGGCGACGCCCGTGGTCCAGGCGTTCAGGAATCCGCTTCCCCAGGAGGGTTCGCTCCCGTTCGCCGCGGTGATCAATACCCTCTTCTGCGTCCCGCCCGTGACGAACTCGTTGTTGAACCCTCCGCCGTAGCACTGCCCCATCACCATCGTGATGGAATTGATGCTCCCGAACCTGGAGGTGATGTTGTTCACGAAGTCCGTGTCGGAGATGTACTCATTGTTCCAGAGGTAGAGCCTGGAGCTGTTCGCGGTGCCGGACCACCCGCCGTGCGCGGTGGTGAAGATGAGCAGGTTTCCGCTCGCCGGTATGGTAGTCTTCAGTTTGTCCAGCTCTGCGAAGAGGTTGGACCTGTTCGCCAGCACGATTGTCTCCGGAGATCCATCGCCGTTCAGGTCCTTCGGGGAGTCGTCAAGCACGCTGCCACCCATGTTCCGGTCCAGGGCTGTGTTCATCCCGTCCGAGATCAGCAATTTGATGTGGGTGGGATCGTAGCCGTAGTCCAGGAGCGTGGTGTACATGAAGGCGAGATCCTCCCAGTACCGCCTGTAGTTCAGGTTCGAGTTCGTCCCGCCCGAGATGAGGAGCGCCCAGTAGTTCGTGCAGTTCTCGACGCACGCGGGCTTCCACATATCGGGGTCTGAAGGCGTATACAAACCATCCGGAGTCGGCTGCACCCCGTCCACGTAGGTGAAGAGGTAGTTCAGGGCAGGGGAGTAGGTCTCATGGCTATCGATGATCCCTCCATTGCTATCGAGGAAAAAGTACCTGCACGGGTGCTCCCAGTTCGCCTTCGGGTGGTCGTCGACGAAGACGAGCGCGCCCTCGCCCTCTCCGAATGTCTTCTCTCCCCAGGTGCCCAGGAGCACCACGTTCGGGTTCTCCAGCAGGACCGGGTAGGCGGAGATCGTCTTTCTGGTGATATCCTCTCCCAGGGATTTCAGATGGTATTCCAGTTGGGTAACCCTTTCACTCACCTCACCGGATATATCTGGTTCGATCACCGTGAATGCGTCCTCTAAAACTCCTTCCTGTTCACCGGGGTTCAGGACATAGACGTCATAGGAGTAACCGGTGGGTTTATCTGTCAGATCGAGCGTGCACGTGATAAGGGCGTCGTTCACCACCACGACATCAGTTGCATTGATCCTCGCATAATCGGACTGTATGTACACGCTCGCCCCTTCCTGGAACCCGCTCCCCACGATGCGCACCCTCGAGATCGGCCCCGTGTTCACACCGGTGTCGGGCGAGATACTGACAACCTCGGGGGCATCGGAAGGAGGATTATTCGTCAGCGGGAGCCGGTCGTCGATATTGTAGGTGGCGTTTGTGTAAGGGCTGTCGCAGATCCCGTCCTGATCTTCATCAGAGCATTTGAGCGAGAAGTCCTGGCCAGGGGATGCCCAGTAGTTGCCGCCGTAGAATGAGCCACCGATGATATTCAATGCGTCGCCCGCATCCTGTTTTGTGATATTCCATGTATTTGCACCCCCGCCACCGTACACGATGGAGTCCGAGAAGAGGTTGTCGTAGATAGAATTGCTTCCCGTGGAGACAGGATATAATCCATATGTATTGTTGAAGAATTTATTGTGATTGATGATATTACCGGAACAATTGTACAGCAGGATAGCACCAGATCCGGTATTGTTTGTAAAATAATTCTCATTGATCCGGTTGCCTGAACTCCGCCGGTATGCTGAGCCCAGGGACAGTCCTTCGTATGTCATGTTCTCGATCTGCGACAGGCTGATGGTATTGTTATCCCCCTGCACGTCTATGCCTACCATGCCATCGGTGAATGTACACCTGCTGACGAGATTGTCTGTCGCATTCCCAGATCCGAGGTCCCGTATATAGAGTCCGATGGTGTTGTTGGATCCGGAACAGTTTTCAATCAAATTGAGACTCGTTCCGTTGATGAAAATACCGTAGTAAAAATCGCTCGCATCCACAGAGATGATATCGTTGATATGGGATTCGATCTCCAGCCCGTATGTTCGTTGACCCGACCAGTTTGGTTGGACCTTAAAATAGCTCAGACTGACGCTCATATTTTCGATTCGAATTACGCCCTTTGCATCTTCGAATGATCTGCCGCGAACAACAGGTTTGGATTTATAACCTTCGACGGTCAAGCCCGTTCTGTTGACTGTAAACCCTTCATAAGGCCCGTCCCCATACACGTAGACGGTATCTCCATCGGATGCGAGGTTAATGGCAGTCTGGATATTATCGGTGACGCAAGTCAAGCCTTCTGGATTGCCTTGACAGACGAATAAAGTATCGGCAGCAACAGGCGATACTGAGATGGACAGGCAGAGGAGCACAACCCCTGCCATCATCATGGAAAGATACTTTGGTCTCATCCGACTCAACTCCTTGAAGTTATAGCAAAAGATCACCAGTTGGGGACAGGTGAAGAATTGCTACCACAATTTTAATTGGATGACTATCTTAGCTATGTCTTTATAATGATTTGCCATGCAATAAAAGCAATTAATGGCATCTTGAGAAAATTACGTATTTATGACAGGGGAATCCCCTGCGTGCGCCGATCGGGAGACTCCTGAGCGGAAGCTTTTTAAAAGGACGAGGTGAGTGTCTCATATCGTTGTGAGTGCATTTTTTGACTTTATGTCCGCACCCGCTTGTTTGAAAGAGGCAGGGGAGTGAGATGGATTCATTGTGCAGGAGGCCGGGGTGCATGAAAAGGAGGAGAGTGATTCTTCTTCCTCTCTGTATCCTTCTCGTGCTGCTGTTCGCCGTCCGGGTGGACGCCGGCCTGGTGTTGAGCGGAGGCGATGCGATCCGCTCGCCCACGGGTGCGACCACGCTGGTGATCACGGTCACGGACACGGCGATACCGGAGGGGGAGACCATCGGGATCGATACCTATCTGCTCGCGTTCTACATGCAGACCGGGGTCTTCGACGAATCGAACGTGCTCTTGGAGGACGATGCCATGGATGCGACATGGATCGTCACACAGGCGTGGCCCTCTCTCATACTTGCCTCCAGCGATGGAGCCACGGGGGTGGGGGAGAGGGTGAATGTCACCTTCACCGGAGAGGTGAACCCCTGGATCCCGGACACCTTCGGGGAGCAGGTGATCCCGACGGAGGTGTCCAGGAGCGACACGGGCGAGAGCTCCATCTTCGAGCTTAAAATGGAGATCCCCTCGATCCCCCCTACACCGGTTCCACCGACGGGTGGCATCGAGGCAACGGCAGGGGAGAAAGTCACCTCGCCCGATGGGGAGACGACCCTGATCCTCGTTGTTACGGGTGCGGAACTCGCAGAGGGCAGTGGCATCGAGATCGAGGTCTCCGCACTGGATTCTTTCGTCGCCTCGGGCATGATCATGGACACGAATGTCGTGGTTGATGACGGGGCCGCGGAGGCGGACTGGACTTATACGTTGGAGAATGGCGTGCTCACGTTGGCATCGGTGGGAGGGAGCACGGCGGTGGGGGAGGAGGTGATCCTCACCTTCACCGGCGCGGTTGAACCCTGGATCTCTGATACCGGTGGAGAGCAGATTATCACTATGTCCATCACACGGCCGGACTCGGGCGCAACCGCGATCGCAACCCTCACCTTCAACATCACCCCCGTGCCACCCCCTCCCGATGGTGGCATCACCGTGGTCAGCGGGGAGAAGATCACCTCCAGGAGAGGGGAGACATCGCCGGTGATCACGGTCACGGACATGGACATCGAAGAGGGCGGAACGATCAGCATCGACATCTCCGCCCTGAACAGCGTGGTCGCCGGCATCGAGGTGACCGGGGCGAATATACTGGTGGAGGACACCGCAGCAGAAGCGGAGTGGGCCGGTGAACTCGATGGTTACACCCTGGTGCTCACCTCGATCGGCGGACCGACGAGGGTGGGCGAGACGG
>FVAB010241557.1_pt1 | contig 11414 bp, 12 predicted proteins | sample 1520001 | NCBI WGS metagenome assembly FVAB01 (sample SAMEA4475357, study PRJEB15587) | soil metagenome | biome: Soil; feature: Field | place: India | collected 2015-03-11 | depth 0 m
CAAGTCGGCGGAATTGACGCAGGAGACTTCGTTGTTATTGATGTAACTATTCCGATTGCTGGTTGGAGTAGCAACGTTCAGTTGGGAGATAAAGCGTTAGTAGAGTATGCGAGCAACACCAATTCGACGAATGCTTCTTCAGATACAACATCTTTCTATAACGGAATCGATGGAAGCTTGATACCGAACGGAGCTGTCGGCACTCAGTATTCTAGAACAATTCGTTTTCAGAACGCTAGACAGCTCGGTGATAAAATAGAGGTAGAGGTTAACGACGGAAATGGCTTTGTCCCCATCGAGCCGCGTATTGGTCCATGGATTTTAAACGCTACGACTTCATACGGTTTACGCATCACATGGAATAATTCAACCGATATGACCGTCTTGTTTGAGTCCGGCGGCTACGCCCCTGGCGGTGCTACATATGGAAGTAACGGTAGCCCATGGTCATCTTTATCATCATGGCGCTGGCGCGTGAGAAAAGTATCTCCAGGAAGGCCAGCTCTACCTCTTTCTACTGCAAATGTTATTGGTAGAACTGATGGAAACTTGCAGGCGGCCGGCTTTATCGGGGAGACTGTTACGGCTTCTTGCACGAACGTCACCGCTACTTTTGGCGGAGCGTCACCTGTTATTGCATCGATATCTCTAAATTCCGGTGTGTGGTTTATAACATCTGAGTGCCCAGCGTTCAATAACGTTCTGGGCCCAGCCGGCACAGCGCATGCCGCAGGTTGTGAGCTATTCAACTCAACAACTGGTCTCACAATTACCTCTACTCCGTTCCTTGGTCTCGCTCGTGGTACCCCGACAATTGGGGACTCGGGTTATGTAAAATTAAGTAACATTGCTACTATTGTCGTTCCACCAAATACAACGCACATCATTCAGTTTCGAGCATTGTGTACGGGAGTAAGTGGTACTCCAACGGGAGCAACAGTCGTCACAAGACCAAATGGGCAAATGATTGCCATAAGAATTGCATGAAAGGAAAGAAAAAATGGGGATTAAGCAAGAACTCGCAGAGCGTACTCGAACAAATAGAATCCAATTTACTTCGGAGATTCTAAAGGAACTTTCCTTTCACGCGAAGGTCAAGGGCTCAAAAGTTATCCTCACCAGTCAAGCAGAATACGCTTTCACACGCTGGCGTGATGAAGCCAATACTCAAAAAGAAAACTGCGATATTGGGGACTGGATTATAGTAGACGGGACTTCTGTATCGTTCAAAACCCAAGCACAGTATGACGCCATGGCTCTTGGGGATATGATTTCTCCTGACTTAAACAGCGTCATAATTTATTGAGGTAAGAAATGAGCATAATCGACAAAATCGTTGGAGCAATAAGCCCTCAAGCTGGGCTTAGGCGGCAGGTCGCAAAGCGGCAGCTTGAAATACTGAATAGCGGCTACAGCCACCACGGCGCAAGCCGCTCAAAAAAGGCGCTCCTTGGTTGGCTGAGCAAGGGAGGAAGCCCAGACGAAGACGTCGTCGACAACCTTCCCGCTCTTCGCGAGCGGTCGCGTGACCTGTTTATGGGCGGTCCTTTAACTGCGGGGGCGCTGAAAACAATACGAACAAATGTGGTGGGAGCAGGCTTGCGCCTGGACCCACGTCCTGACGCCACGTTGCTAGGTTGGACAGAGGAGCAAGCAAAAGCGTGGGAAGCTCAAGTCGAACGCGAGTGGAAACTTTGGGCCAACTCTGACGTCTGCGACGCAACACGCACCGCGAACTTTGGCGAGATGCAGGGCCTCGCGCTTCTCTCCATGCTTATGAGCGGAGATGTGTTCGCTTTATTGCCGGTCATTCCTCGCAATGGCTCAACTTATGACCTCCGAGTGTGGCTTTTGGAAGCTGACCGTGTGTGTGACCCCATGCCCTTGGAGGCAGGCCGTAACATCAAGGCAGGCATTGAAGTCGGACGATATGGTGAGCCAATTTCTTACTATATCGCGCAAAAACACCCGCTCTCCTCTTCTCTAAAGCGGCAGGAGTGGAAGCGTGTCTCTGCTTTTGGGGCTCAAACTGGGAGACGAAATGTTATCCATCTTTTTGAGCAGGACCGGCCAGAGCAGCGCCGTGGAGTGCCTTTGGTTGCGCCAATTATTGAGTCACTAAAACAACTCACCCGCTACTCTGAAGCCGAACTTATGGCGGCAGTTATTAGCGGAATGTTTACGACTTTCATCAAAAGCACTGCTCCTGAGGGGGCTCTCGGAGAGTCACTGACAGAAGAGGAGCAGTCGCAGGTTCAGTCCGACGACCCGAACGCGTATCAGCTCGCACCGGGTGCGATGATTTCCCTGGCACCAGGAGAGAGCATTGACACCGCGAACCCTGGGAGACCTAACGCGGGATTTGACGCATTCGTGGTGGCAATATGCCGTCAAATCGGAGCCGCTATTGAAGTTCCGTACGAGCTCCTTGTGAAGCACTTCACCGCAAGCTATTCTGCTAGCAGAGCGGCTTTGCTTGAAGCCTGGAAAATGTTCCGAATGCGGAGGGCGTTCATCGCATCAAAATTCTGTCAACCAATATACGAAGAGTGGTTGTCCGAAGCGGTTGCAAAGGGCAGAATATCAGCACCGGGATTTTTTGCTGACCCGCTCATTCGGGCGGCTTATTGCGGCGCTGAGTGGCACGGGCCATCGCAAGGCCAAATCGATCCGCTTAAGGAAGTCAACGCAGCGAAAATTCGCGTCGAAGAGGGTTTCTCGACAAGAGCACGGGAGACCGCAGAACTGACAGGGGGCAGCTGGGACGAGATGCACTCAGTACGTGTGCGTGAGGAGCAGATGAGACGTGAAGGCGGTCTCATAATTCTTGACCCAGGGGCAACGTTGGCGGGCGGTTCCGCTGGCGGCAATCAAAGCGAAGGGAGTAACGAACAATGATGCGGTTTTGGAATTTTAAGAACGAAACAAGCTCAGACAATGCAGAGCTTCTCATCTACGGAACCATCGGGGAGTCCTGGTGGGATGAAGGCAACGACGCTAAAGAATTCGCACAAACGTTGAGCGGAATTAACGCCAAAAAACTCACCGTGAGAATCAACTCAGGCGGTGGTGACGTCTTCGCTGGGCAGGCGATTTATTCAAGCCTGAAGCGTTTTGCAGGCACCGTCGAAGTTTACATTGATGGCCTTGCCGCTAGTGCCGCTAGTGTCATCGCCATGGCTGGGAAAAAGGTTATCATGCCGAGAAATGCTCTCCTCATGATTCATAATCCCATGACCTACGCGGCCGGTGAGGCCGAAGATATGCGCAAGACTGCCGATACCTTGGAAAAGGTTCGCGACTCAATTCTTGCAGTTTATGAGGGTAAAACCGGGCTTTCTCGTGATGAATTGATTGAAATGATGGACGCCGAAACCTGGTTCACAGCCGAGGAAGCCAAGGCCAAGGGCTTTGTCGATGAAATTGACGGGGCTTCTGTTGAAGCCTCACTCCGTGGTAACGTGTTTATGTGTGGTGGGGTAGAAACGGACCTTTCGAAGTTCCGCACTCGGCCCCGTATCGAAAACAGCGTCAGCAAAATGGAGGAGAAAACCGTGACTATGACGCTAGAAAAGCTCAAAGCAGAGTACCCCGAAATCGCGGCGTCACTCAAAGCCGAGGGCGTAGAAGAGGGTAAGGCCGAAGGCATCAAAGCCGAGAGGGCTCGCATTGCAGCTATCGAAGATATTGCGCTTCCAGGCCATGAGGCCGAAGTGAAAGCAGCAAAATTCGATACCGGCCTCACCGCAGAGGCTCTTGCATTGGCGATAATTAAGGCGGAGAATCAAAAGAGAGCTTCTTTCCTTGCCGACCGCACCCAGGACGCCGCCGACGTGGGCAGCGTTGAGCCCTCTGAGCCAGAGGCTAAAGAGGATGCCGAGAAAGCAAAAGAAGCAGCTATCGCAAACGCGTTCGCCCGTGGTGCGAACATGAAAAGAGGAGCTTAATCATGGCCGAGACTTTCACTCCTGACAACCTTTTTGCAGGTAATATTTTCCCCGTTGTTCCTGCACATGTGACCGTCGCCTCTGGCGCTGGCGCTCTTGCCCGTGGGACGGTTCTGGGCAAAATCACAGCGAGCGGAAAATGTGTAGCCGTTGACTCGACACTCAACACCGGAGCCGAAGCTCCTTACGCTGTTCTTGCTCAGGCTGTTGACGCGACAAGCGCTGATGTAGCTTGCGCTGTTTACCTGACGGGCGAGTTCAACGAAGGCGCTTTGGTATTCGGTGGCACCGATACCGCAGCGAATCACCGCGACGCAGCTCGCAAAATTGGCATGTTTTTCAGAACCGCCGTACCGGCTTAACCTGTAGGAGTTTTTATGACAATCTCTATGTACGACACTCGGAAAATGCTTCAAATGCTTGAGCAGATGAAGCCTGCACAGTCTTTTCTGAAGAACACCTTTTTTAATAGCATCCGCACGTTTGACACTGAATATGTGGACATCGACATCGTGAAGGGCAAGCGCAGAATGGCCCCCTTCATTTCGCCAATCATCGGCGGAAAAACCGTTGAGCGCCAAGGGTTCACTACTAATACTTACAAGCCTAGCCTTATCGGTCCCGATATGATTACCACTTCCGAAGACCTTCTTAAGCGCGCGGCTGGAGAGCATGTTTATGGCGCGATGAGCCCAGACGAGCGCGCGGCAGAGCAGCTTGGCAAAGACATGGCGGAGCTTGACGCCATGATCACCCGTCGCGAAGAGTGGATGTGCGCTCAGGCACTGTTCACCGGCGCCATTACCATGACCGGAGAAGGCGTTTCAAATTCTGTCAACTTTGGCTTGACCCACACTAACACTCCAACCAATAAATGGGACGCCGCCAACGGTGACCCTCTCGCTGACCTCAAGAAATACCGCAAGGCAATTCTTCAGGACGCAGGCGTTCAGCCCAACATTTGCATCATGGGAAGCCTTGCAGCTGATGCTTTTATCAATAACGCTAACGTCAAGGCCATGATGAACCTTCTCAAGGTTGACCTGGGCCAGATCCGTCCTGAGTTGTTGCCAAACGGCGTGACTTATCTCGGCCGCATCAATGCTCTCGGCCTCGATATTTATACATACGACGAGTGGTACCTCGACGACAACGGCACTGAGCAACCGATGGTTCCTGAGAAGAAAATTCTTGTGGCTTCTACTCAAGCTCGCACCGATATGCTCTATGGCGCAGTGGTTGACGTAAACCGTGGGACTTTTGCCGCTCCTCGCGTGCCAAAGAGCTGGACGCAAGAGAAGCCTTCTGCGCGTTTTGTGCAGATGATGAGCCGTCCTCTCCCAGTGCCAACTCAAATCGACGGCTTCTATGTGGGCACTGTTCTTTCTTAATGCGCGAGGTTAACCATGGACTTTAAGGCTCAAATAGCGCAAGACTTAGACGTGTTTTTAAACAGCACAGAGTTCGCTGACACGCACAGTTTTGACGGTGTGTCCGTGACGGCCATGGTTGACGGTGACCTGAGCACTGAAAGAGGTATTCGCCAGGACTTTGCAGAGGGAACAAATATTGACGACCTAGTTGTTTTCATCAAAGCAAGTGACCTTCCACAAGTTCCTACTTTTGGACAACGGGTTAACTTTGATGGAACACACTATCTAGTCAATAAAATCTCCGAGTCATCTGGTATGCTAGAGCTAACGCTGAGGATATTTGGAGCATGAAAACAGGACAGACAGCGATTGTCTCTTTGGATAATAGCAAGGGCCTCATTGAGCACGCAATGCGTACTCTGCAAGGCGTCCCAAACGGTGCTCCGGTTGCGCTTTCAAGAGCAATCAACCGGGCCACGGAAGGCATGCGCACCGATATAACCAAGACGGTTACCGAGCAATACGCAGTGCGTGCAGGGGATGTCAGGGCAACAATGAAGCTCGTGAGAGCGAACCCTTCCAGGCTCGAAGCATCCGTGCATATTGAGGGCCCAAGAATACCTCTGATTCGCTTTAAAACTTCTCCAACAAAGCCACCTAAAACAAAAATCCCCACGACCCGAGTGATGACGAGTCGCGCTGGTGGCTTCCAAGGCTACAAAGGCGCTTTTGTGCAGCGAATGGACTCGGGCCATGTGGGTGTTTTCCATCGCAGGGGAGAGAAGCGCATCATGAAAAGCGGAAGCGCTGCGGGGAAAGAACGCCAGCCCATTGCTGAGTGGTACGGGCCCTCTATTGCCGAGATGTCAGGTGCCCCAAGCATCACCCAGGTGATTGAGCAGGGCGCTTATTCTCGCATGGAAAAAACTCTTGACCATGAAATTGGAAGAATGTTGAGAGGTGCCATGTGACTATTTCAATTCTAGTTGACACTATAGCAGAAGCACTTAAACAGGGCCTATCAGATATTAGGCTCAGGGATAAGACAGGAGCGCTTCGGGCGCCTTCAGTTTTTACAGGCTTCCTTCCAACTAAGCGTAGTGGGCAGTTTGACGACTTCCCCTATATTCTTGTGCGTCCCATCGATGGAAAAGATAGCGACTTTGAGGGCACCATGAGGCTGCGCATCATCCTGGGAGTTTATGACGACGGTGACGATGGGCAGGGATTCCGAGATGTTGCGAACCTTATCCAGAGAGCAAAGGGGCATCTAGAAAAAAACCAAGATTTTGGTTCAGCAATCCAGTTGAACTATCCACTCGAATGGACAATCTATGAGGAGCAGGTGTTTCCGCAATTCATCGGAGAAATCGTTACGAGTTGGACACTCCCCATGATAAACATGGGCAATTTTTCCAGTGACGTGGAGGCATACGGTGACTCAAACTAGCGATGGTCCAAAGGTTTATTGTGGTCCTAATATCCCTGGTGGGATGTTGGCATCACACACAGTTTTTTCTGATGATATTCCACCACACATCGAGGTCATTGCTCAGCGGTGCCCGGAGTTGGGTGAGCTTATTGTTCCATTGTCTGAAATGAATTCGACCACTGCTGCATGTATGACTCGAGGGACTCGCGAAAATACCTGCTACGTGGAGATTCTGAAATTTTTCAAGAAATGAGGTGAAACATGGCCTACAAGCATGGAGTTTATATCTCGGAACAGCCCACGGGAGTTGTGCCCCCAACGCGCACCGCCGCCGGGCTTCCAGTGGTTTTCGGCACCGCGCCAATCAACCTTGGCAATGTTGCCAATGTGAACAAGCCGGTTTTGTGCAACACTTACGCCGACGCTGTAGAGGCTTTAGGGTACTCTAGCGATTGGGGTAAGTACACATTATGCGAGTTCATGAAATCACATTTCTCGCTTTTCAATGTTGCTCCTGTTGTTTTTGTGAACGTTCTTGACCCAAGCGTTCACAAAACTGCGGTTTCGTCAGAAGCCGTTACGCTCGTCGCAGGAACAAAAGCTCTTGCGTCCCTGGGAGCAATTGCTTCTACTGTTGTGGTAAAAGATGCAACGGACACCACGACCTACATTCTGAACACCGATTACACCCTGGCTTTTGACGCTGACGGTTACCTCGTCATCACTCGCAAGGGAACCACAATCACAGCAACGGAAACTCTGCACGTATCTTATGACAAGCTAAACCCAACCGCAGTTGACGCAGACGACATCATCGGCGGCGTTTCTGGTAGCGGAGTGCTGACGGGCCTTGAGCTTGTCAACGAAGTTTTCCCACGTTTTCGCCTTGTTCCCGGGATGATTCTTGCACCCAAGTGGAGTTCAACTCCATCGGTAGCCGCAGTCATGACTGCCAAGGCACAAAATATCAACCAGCACTTCAAAGCTATCGCCCTGACAGACATTGATACAAGCTCCGGAGGAGCAGACGTTTACTCTGAAGCTTCCGCATGGAAAACCTTGAACAACTACAATTCTGCTTTCCAGGCAGTGTGTTGGCCAAAGGTCAAGCTCGGCACCGAAACCTATCACCTTTCGACTCAGCTTGCTGGCATTATGGCAAAAACTGACTCTGAAAATGATGATGTTCCCTATGTTTCACCTTCCAATAAGTCGCTTCAAGTTGATAGCTCCGTTGTGGCTTCCGGAGCGGAAGTTTGGCTTGCTCCTGACACTGCCGCATATCTCAATGGAGAAGGTATCATCACAGCACTTAATTTTGTCGGCGGATGGAAACTGTGGGGCAACCGAACCGGTGCTTATCCTGCGAACACCGACCCCAAGGACTCGTTCCTTGCAATTCGTCGCATGTTTAATTGGATTAGCAACACAATCGTCTTGTCGTTTTGGCAGCGTGTTGACGCCCCACTCAATCGCCGCCTCATTGAGACGGTAGTTGATAGCGTCAATATTTGGCTCAACGGCCTCGCTGCTCGTCAATACATCATTGGCGGTCGCGTTCAATTTATTCCAGAGGAAAACCCCACAAGTGACTTGAGCAATGGCATTGCCAAGTTTCACGTTTGGGTGACACCTCCCGGACCGGCTCGTGAAATCGACTTCATTGTTGAGTACGATCCTGCGTATCTTTCAACACTCTTCGGCGAATAATGAGGTGAACCATGGCAAACAGAGTCCCAGAGAAACTAATCAACTTTCGGGTGTTTCTTGACGGAAAAGACCAAATCGGCGTCGCTGATGTTCAGCTCCCATCATTGGAAGCAATGAGCGAAACCGTAAAGGGAGCAGGCATTGCAGGTGAAGTGGACTCCCCAGTTTTGGGGCACTTTGGAAGCATGACCTTGACGCTGAACTGGCGAGTTGTTACTGGAGACCTTATCCAACTCGCAGCACAAAAGAGCCATTCACTCGACCTACGCGGTTCCATCCAGACCTACGATGCCGGTACTGGTTCCTATAAGCCCATGGCCATGAAGGTCGTAGTGCGTGCTATTCCGAAAACCGTGGACCTTGGGAAGCTTGACGTAGGCGCTACCGCTGATAGCTCCACCGAGCTTGAGGTCTCGTACATGAAGGTTTCACTCGACGGAAAAGACAGGATTGAACTGGACAAATTCAACTTTATTTATAAGGTTGATGGAACCGACCACCTGTCTGAAGTTCGTGCCAACCTTGGCCTCTAATCACAATTGAGGGGCGTTCATTCGCCCCCTTTCTCTCATAAAGGTATCAATATGGAAAAGGTAAAGTTCGCAAAGCCCTTCACCTGGGAAAACGAGACAATCGAAGAAATCGAGCTTGATTTTGACTCCCTTACAGGCGAGAGCATGACCAAAGCTCAGCGTGAATGCCTAGCGATGAATCGCAACCCAGGAGCTTTCCCAGAAGGTGACAAAACATTTTTGGCACACATTGCCTCTTATGCCTGCAAGCGTCCCGTGGATTTTCTTCTCGCACTGCCCATCAAGGACTTCGCACAGGTCACGATTACTGTACAGAATTTTTTGTTAGGACAGGGTTAGCGCGTGGTGACGTAGCGAAAATGCTACGCACTACAGCAGCGGCCCTTGCCGTGAATTTTCACACGCCCGTTCCATATTGGCTCAGTATTCCTATTCGTGACCTAATCGATTGGGCGGAACTCCTGCCAAAAAAAGCATGATTGAACAGCCCTCCCGAAACGGCTACGATAGCGAAGGAGGGATTTTTTTATGGCTTCAAAAACTTTCGAGATGGCCTTTGAACTAGGCGCTAAACTTTCATCAGGTTTCAGGTCAACTTTTCAAGGCGCAGCAGCGCAATTGCAGATGTTCGACGACAGAGTAAAGTCGCTTGGACAGACTGCGGCCGTGGCTCAAAAGTTCCAGGCCCTGCAAAACAGCATGGGGACCCTTGCGACAGAAGCTCAAGCGGCAAGAGCAAAAGTCGCCGCACTCCAAGCGTCCCTGGAAGCCCAGGGGAAGGGTGCCCGCGACTCCTCTGGGCGCTTCGTTGCAGGCGCAGGAGAGATGCGAAAAGAGCTAGCCGCAGCCGAGAAACAAATGCAGAGGTTGAACAATGCCGAGGCCGCACAACGTGCAGAGCTTGAGCGCCTGGGCGGGACTCTAAGAGGAGCAGGGGTTGATACCTCTCGCCTGGGAGCAGAGCAGCAAAGGCTCGCTAGAGAGCTAGACAGAGCAGCTTCTGCACAGAAAAGAATGCGAGAAGCTCAGGGAGCTAGACAAGCAGCAAGAGCGAACGTCGGGGAGGCAAGAGGGAGACTCTTCGACGCCGTGGCAATCGGAGCTACAGCGGCAGGCCCGGCAGCAGCCGCGATAAAATTTGAAAGCGCAATGGCCGATGTGCGAAAAGTAACGAACCTTGAGGGGAAAGACCTTCAAGCGATGAGCAACAAGATTCTGGAGATGTCTAGCAACATTGCTATGAGCGGAGAAGGAATTGCTCAAATCGTCGCAGCCGGTGGGCAGTCTGGCATTGAAAAAGACCAACTCTTGGCGTTCGCTCAGGACGCAGCGAAAATGGCCGTGGCCTTCGATATCAGCGCTGAATCAGCCGGTACATACATGGCAAAATGGCGCACAGCGTTTGGCATTGGGCAAACGCAAGTCGTTTCACTAGCCGATGCCGTGAACGAGCTATCCAACACTCAAGCATCAAAAGCAGATGAAATTGCAAACGTTCTTTTCAAGGTAGGCTCAGCAGCAACGGCGGCAGGCTTCAAATCGGAACAGGTGGCAGCCTTTGGTTCTGCCATGATTTCAGCCGGTGCAGCTTCGGACGTGGCAGCTACCGCAATGAAGAATTTCTCGATTTCTCTGTCTCTCGGTAACAGCGCGTCCAACACGCAAAAAAAGGCTTTTGAGGCCCTTGGCATGTCATCAACTAAGGTCGCAAAGAACATGCAGAAGGACGCTGAAGCCACGTCTTTGGCAGTTATAAAACAGCTACAAACGCTCCCAGAATACAAGCGCATCGAGGTCGCGGAGTCTCTCTTTGGACGTGAAAGCTTAGGTGCTATCATGCCCTTAATTCAGAACACAAAAACTCTTGAACAGGGCCTAACTCTTGTCGGAAACAAGACGAAAACAGCAGGCTCCATGGCGGCCGAGTACGCGAACAGAGCAGATACAACATCCAACTCCCTTTTGCTGCTTAAAAACTCAGCAATGGCACTGGTTATTCAAATCGGAACCGCTATGCTCCCAGCAATCCGAAACGTTGCAGCGGCCTTGGCTCCTGCTGCTCAGTGGATTGGGAAAATGACGCAGCAGTTCCCAACACTGACAACAGTGATTGCGGTAGGAACTGCGGCGACCGCGGCGCTAGCCGTTGGGGTAGCAGCTCTCGGCTACGCTTGGTCTCTCATTTACGCAGGTTGGACTAGTATCGTTGCCCTCTACACAACTATCACGACCTCCACCTGGGCTCAGGCACTTGCAACAAAGGCCGCAACCGCAGCAAGTTTTCTCTGGGCGGGCGTCACAAAAGTCATGACCGCAGCGCAATGGCTGTTTAATGCTTCACTTTATGGTTGCCCTGTCTTTGTAATCATCGGAGCTATTGCCGCAATTGTTGCGGCTGGAATTTGGATGTATAAAAATT
>FVAB010324702.1_pt1 | contig 11112 bp, 9 predicted proteins | sample 1520001 | NCBI WGS metagenome assembly FVAB01 (sample SAMEA4475357, study PRJEB15587) | soil metagenome | biome: Soil; feature: Field | place: India | collected 2015-03-11 | depth 0 m
CGGTCTAGTCCATGCGCCGAGCGATGAGCAATAGCAGGATCGAGCCGCCATCGTTGCTGGAGCGTACGTCGGAAAAATCGGGGATGATGGGCTTGGAATAAAGTTCGGGTAAAAAGGACAGACGGTTGGAGATGGTTGGGTACGGGGAACATTTGTGATGGATTGATTTCATTCCTGTTTTTACAGGGTTTCCAGCAAACTACCCCATCGTTTTGCCCTCGTCAGTTCACTTTCTCACGAATCATGCGGGCTATGGAGTTGCCATGGGGACATTCGCATGGAGTTCAGACACCGCTGGACATTTCGTCCACACGCGAATTTGGAAATCCACGTTGCATCACCGGACACAGTTGCGTTAGCATACCCGCGCGATGGTTGGAACTAGTTGGACGGAGTATTACATATTAGAACGGATCAACCGGGGCGGCATGGCCGACATTTTTCTTGCCGAAGACCGGCTGGGGCACCGCTATGCCTTGCGCGTCATCTTGGCGGAACACCGATTCCGATGGATTCGCCTCCGGCAATTTCAATGGGGTTGCAATGTTCTGCGACAACTCGATCACGCCAATGTTGTCCGCTTCCATTCCAATGGCAAGTTTCGCGGCCTGCATTACGCCGTTCTCGAATTTGTTGACGGTCCCAACTTGCGCGACAAAATTTTACGCAGTGACCCCATGTTGCGCTCGTATGCCATCCCGATTCTCATCGGCATGGCTGCGGGTCTGGCCCACATTCATGACCGCGGATTCGTTCACATGGATTTCAAACCGGAAAACGTGCTGATCCCGTCGTCGTATGAACCCAAGATCATTGACCTCGATTTGGCCATTCCCCGCCCGGCTTCGCCCAAACGCATTTCGGTCATCTCCGGTACACCGTCCTATCTGGCGCCCGAACAGCTTCTGCGCCAACCTGTTGACGAGCGTGCTGACGTTTTCTCTTTTGGCATCACCGCCTACGAAGTCATGACCGGACGCAAGCCGGTCACGGGCGAATCTTGGGAGGAAATCATCCAAAAATACACCAATTTCCGCGAACACTTGCGTCCGCTAACTTACTACGAACCTCAAACGCCTCCCCACATCGAGCGCGTGATTCTCAAATGTCTTGAACCCAACCCCGCCCAGCGTTACCCTTCGCTCTCGTTGGTCGTTCGCGACCTCCAGAAATGAAACGAATATTTTGGGCGTTATTGTCGTTGACACTGGTTGTCGGATGCGAACGCGCGCCGACAACCACTGAACCTGTTCCATCGTCTGCTCCCGTGACGACCACGTCTGTATCCGAAGCAACCCGACCGGTTCAAGGTACGCCTTCCGCACCTTCTCCCGTCGTCATGAATCCCGAGCAGGAACAAATCCACCAGCAAGCTCTCGCCCTTAAACAACAGGGCAAACTCGCTGATGCCCGCGCCCTGCTCGATCCCATCGCCAACACACCCAATCCACCCGATCAAATCCTCGAATTACTCGGCGACATCAACACCCAGATTCTTTTTACTCCCGTACCGGCTCCCGAAAAAACCGATTACACAATTCAACCCGGCGACAGTCTCGGCAAACTGTCCCGTCAATTCGGCGCCACCATCGAGCTGATCAAAAAATCCAACAACCTTGCATCCGACCTCATCCGTGTCGGCGACCGGCTCCGCATTTATCAGGGCCAGTTCGCTGTGCGTGTCAACAAAACGGCCAACACGCTCACGGTCACCGATCACGACCGTTTCCTCAAACGTTATCGTGTCGGCACCGGTGAGTTTGGCAAAACGCCCGTCGGCGCATTCAAAATCACCGACCGGATTGTTCATCCACCTTGGTATCGGGGCGACGCGGTCATCCCGTACGGCGACAAGGAAAACATTCTGGGCACTCACTGGCTCGGATTCGACATCCGCGGCTACGGCATCCACGGCACGTGGGACAACAGTTCCATCGGCAAACAAGCCACCGCCGGTTGTGTGCGCCTTGCCAACCAGGATGTGGAAGAACTCTTCATCATGCTGCCGACCGGCACCCCGGTCACCATTCACGAATAACCCCCTGGTTCCACCATGAAAATGTTCATCCTCGACTTTGAAAAACCCATCCTGGAACTCGAAACCACCTTGGAAGAACTCCGCAAACAAGCTCACGATCAGCAAATTGATCTCTCCCCCCAAATCCTCGCCATCGAACAAAAACTCGATGCCACCCGCAAACAAATTTTCTCCAACCTCAACCCGTGGCAACGCGTCCAACTCGCCCGTCACCCCTGTCGTCCCTACATGCTCGATTACATCCAACGCATGGCCGTCAATTTCATCGAATTGCATGGCGACCGGCGATTCTCCGATGACCGCGCCATGGTGGGCGGTCTGGCCACCATCGAAAACCATCGGGTGATGGTCATTGGACACCAAAAAGGGCGCGACACACGCGAAAACCTCATGCGCAACTTCGGCAGCGCGCACCCCGAAGGATACCGCAAGGCGCTCCGCCTCATGCGGCTTGCCGAAAAATTCGACCTGCCCGTCGTCAGTTTCATTGACACCCCCGGCGCATATCCCGGTGTCGGCGCGGAAGAACGTCACATCGCCGAAGCCATCGCCGTCAACCTCCGCGAAATGACACTGCTCAAAGTCCCGCTCATCGCCGTGGTGCTCGGTGAAGGCGGCTCGGGCGGCGCCCTCGGCATTGGCGTATCCGACCGGGTGCTCATCCTTGAAAACGCCTATTACTCCGTCATCTCCCCCGAAGGTTGCGCGGCCATCCTCTGGAAAGATCGCGCCAACGCATCCCAAGCCGCCGCCGCCCTCAAACTCACCGCCAAAGACCTTGCGGAATTCAACATCGTGGACGAAATCATCCCCGAACCACTCGGCGGCGCCCACAAAGATCACGATGCCATCGCTGCGAGCCTTAAAAAAGCCATTCTGAAACACTTGGAAGACCTCAAATCACTCAAGACCGGCGAACTGCTCGATGCCCGTTACCAGAAATACCGCAAGATGGGAATCATCGCCAAAATCGAATCCAAACCCAAAAAACGCGCCACCTCGCGCGCCAAATCCAAAACCAAATCCGCGCCGGTCATCCCCGCCTCACCGGCTTGATCTCATTCAGCGAAGCTGTCACTCCGCAAACCAACCTGCCCGCCATTACCGGGTCTTCTCACGCTCCATTCGAAGGTGGCGAGATTGCCGCGCCAATAACGGCCTGTGCTCCCGTTGTTCCGGCTCATCCACAGCGCGCATGGCCTCCGCTTCACCCATTCCCTTCTGTTCAACCAAGTACCGGCACACCAACCCGCGCAGTCGAGACAATGCGATGCCATGCGTTGCCCGTGTCTGATCATGCAACCAATCGGAAAATCGCATGAACCCATCAAACGGACTGGTCCCGCCCCAAATCATCGGCACTGCCTCAATGAATCGTCCACTGTTGCCCACCAAATCCCAATACCGGGCAAACCGTCGCAACTGCTGCATCCCCTCAAATCCAATCAGCTTCGTCCGCAACACCTCATAGGGCGGTTGCGGACTGTACACCATGCCCCACTCGATATCGTGTCGCGCAATCGGCGCCCCACGCAGCCGCTTCAACATCCCCACCTGGATTTCATGAGGTCGCAGCGCCACCAACCGATCGAATCCGCGCCCAAAACTCGCCCTGTCTTCGCCCGGCAACCCCACAATCAAATCCGCATGCAAATGCGCTCCGGTATTCTCCCGCAACCAACGCAGGTTTTCCTCCGCTTTCACATTGTCCTGCCGTCGGCTGATCAACCCGGCCACCGTCTCATTGAACGTCTGGATGCCCACCTCGATCTGCATCGAACCGGGCGGGAACCGCCGGATCACATCACGCAATTCCACCGGCAACCGATCCGGTATCATCTCAAAATGCGCAAACAATCCCGGTCTCATCTCTCCCAACAAAAATTCCAAAATCGCGCGGCTCGTCTTGATGTTCAGATTGAACGTCCGATCCACAAACTTCAACTGTCGCACCCCGCGCTCCAGCAAACCTTTTAGTGCCCCCAAAAACTCCTCCAATCCAACCGCCCTGACCGGCACATCCAGCGATGACAAACAAAACTCGCACGAAAACGGACATCCACGCGACGCTTCCACATAGATCACCCGGTGGGCAATGTCCGATTCCGTGTATTCGTCATACGGCAACCGCAACGCCGCAAAGTCCGGCAATGGCGCCGCCATCACTTTTTGTGTTGGACGCTCTCCCGCCAACAGTCGAGAACACAACTCCGCAAACAACCGGTCGCCCTCGCCCGTGATGGTGTAATCAGCCAAAGTCACAATCTCCTGTTGATCCGTTTCGAAACTGACCTCCGGCCCACCCAACACCACCACGATGTCCGGCCTGACCCGTTTGAGCAAGGCCACCACCTCGGTGGCTTGTCTGACGTTCCAGATGTAAACGCCCATCCCAATGATGCGCGGTGACCGCGCCACCAACGCCTCCACCACATCCACCGGCCGCTGGCTGATCTCGAACTCGATCAGTTCCGCCCGCGATCGCAACCGGCCCAGGTTGGCCGTCAAATATCGCAAGCCAAACGCGCAATGCGCATACCGCGCATTCAAAGTTGTCAACACAATGTCGAACATAACTCAGCCCGTCATGCTACGGTCTCAACGCCCGTTCGCCAAGCCGATTGCTCGACCAATCCCAGCTCACTCCTCCCACAACCCGGCAATGGGCCGGCAGGATCGTTGCCAACCTACGGGTGATTTGATACCCTGCCCCCTGTCATGGAGAAAATCATCCGTCAAATAGCCGGGTTGTTGCAGCACACCGATGGCATGCGCCGTTGTGCCGGCGCCATGGTGTTGGCCGAACTTGCCCCTAAAGACCCGTTGGTCGTCAAGGCGCTGGCCGATGCCATGAAAGATGGCAGTCAATTGTTGACCAAGTACATCCTCGACGCCTTCGAAGCCATCGGCACCAAGTCCGTCGTCCCGCATGTCCTGCCGCTGCTGGAAGTTGACGACGTGGAACTCAAATTGCGCGCCGCCCGGATTGTCGCGCGCGCCGGCGACGAAATGCTCGATGTATTGAAGAAACAATTTGAGACCTCGTCGGCCATGCAAAAACGGGTGCTCATTGACATCATCGCTCGGATTCACACCAAGTCCGCCATGCAGATCATCCTCGACACCATGTTCGATCCCGATTACGACCTCGTTCGTGAGGCCTGCTCGGCCGTCCGCCGTCATATCACCCCGGCATCCCCGGCCGATCGCAAAACCCTCAGCAAACAGGTTGTTCGATACATGACCACCGAGCGCGTCAAAAAGAGTGAGCGCGTCCTCATGTCATGTCTCGAACTGACCGGTGCCATAGGCGCTCCCGACGCCCAACAAGTCCTGCTCCACTACAGCGCCCCGCGCAACCCGATCCCGGTCCGCCACTGTGCTCTTCTCGGTCTCAAAGGCATGGCACTCACCGGTTCTGACGCCATCAAACTGGCCAAGTCACTGTTGCCATACCTGGATGACGCCGATTACCCACACATCGTGCAACCGACGCTCGATTTGATTGAGCGACTCCCCCTTTCCCCTGCCTTCTCCACGCAATGGAACCACTTGCTCAAAAACAAGCACACCGCCGTCCGTGCCTTTGCTGCCCGCAAGCTCGCCGCCACGGATGACCCGTCCGCCAACAAACAACTCATCCGGCTGCTGGCCCACCCCGACCTCGATCTGAGCGAGATTGCCGCCGGTGGCCTGGCCCGACACAAGACCGCTACACCGTTGCTCCTGGCCGCATTGATCGCCGAACGCAATCCCGACAAAGCCCATCGTCTCGCGCGTATCCTCAAACCGCACTGCGCGCGTGTTGACAAAAAAACTGTCGCCAAGATTTCCACGCTCGCCGCCAACGCGCTGGCGGACAACAATCCGCGCGACGACGCGCTGCTGTATTTCCTCCGCCATGCCGATCCTGCCGCCGCCGATCTCGTCCTGCGCGATTCCGGTCTCAAATTCAAATCTTCAAAAAAATGGGCGCAGGCGGTTCGTTGTTTCAAACAACTCGGTGCTTCCAACCTGTTCGATGCTTCTCTCCGATACGACCTGAGCGTGTGCCATCTCAAGCTTTCCACCAAAAACCTCTCCACTCACGCTCGCGCCGATGATTACGCCCTGCGCGGATTCCATTCCCTATTGCAAGATAAAGCGTTCAACCTCTTGGAACGTCTTCTCAAAGACAAATCACTCGATGCAAACGACCTCTTTTATGTGGGCTTCCATTTCAGCGAACAGACGAGCCCCGAACGCGATTTCGGGCTGCGCCTCCTCGAACACGTTGCGAAAAAATGGCCCGCCAGCAAGGATGGCAAAGCCGCCAAAAACAAACTCAAACTTCTGGCCACCCAACCCGCATCATGAACGAAATCGGCGGGTTGCCATCTGGCGGGGCGAACTCCTTTGAGCCCACGTCATTGACATTCCCGTCGCGACCACCACGTTGGCGCGCATAACCAATCAGCGATTACCGCCCAGTTCATTGGCCAAGCGAATCCACTGCTCCAAACTGAGTTGCTCGCCGCGCGCTTGACTGGCTATGCCCAACCGTTCCATCGCCTCGTCCAAGCCGTCATATCGCGACAACAATTTCCGCAACATCTTCCGACGATGGCCAAACCCCAACCTCACAATCTCGTGGAATGGCGCGCCTGCGACCAACTTCACCCGTGGTTCACGCCGATCCAACACCACCACCGCGCTCTCGACATTCGGCACCGGCCAGAAACAACGCGGCGAGATCACATGCTCGATCGTCGCGTGATACCGCAACTGCGTGTACAACGTCATCGCCCCATAATCCTTGTGTCCCGGCTTGGCCGCCAATCGCCCGGCCACCTCGCGTTGCACCGTCAACACCATCGTCCGCGCCCGCCCCGACTCCACCAACGCCGTGATCAACGCCGAGGCCACCGAGTAGGGAAGATTCGACACCACCTTGAAGCTCTCGCCCAACATGGTTTGCGACGTTTCCTCACGCAACCAGTCCAGCGCATCAGCCTCGATCAATTCCAATGCCGGCAGTTCCCCGCGCAGATAACCGGCCAATTGCGCGTCTTTCTCCACCGCGATCAACCGGCCGGCCTGTTCGAGCAAGGGCCGCGTCAACACACCCAATCCCGGCCCGATCTCCAACACCGTTTCTGCCTTCCGCGCATCCGCTGCCGACAAAATGATCCGCGCAATGTTTCCATCCACCAGGAAGTTCTGACCCAACGCCTTTTTCAAACTCAACCCAAGACGACCGGATATCTCCCGCGCTTCGGATTGGCTCATCAAACGCAACATGGTCGCCCTACCGGCGGGCTGCCAATTGCGCCGCCATCTTGATGGCCGCCATCATCCCGTCAGGCCGCGCCACTCCCTTGCCGGCGATGTCCGGCGCCGTGCCGTGGTCCGGTGAGGTTCGCGCGAAAGGCAATCCCAATGTGATGTTCACGCCATTGTCAAATGCCACCAGCTTGAACGGCGCGAGTCCTTGATCATGATACATCGCCACCACGGCGTCGAACTCGCCATGATAGGCACGGTAAAACAACGTGTCGGCCGAACACGGGCCGGTCACGGCATACCCGTGCCGACACGCCCAATTCACCGCCGGACGAATGATCCGTTGCTCCTCTCGGCCCAACAATCCGCCCTCACCGGCGTGCGGATTCAAACCCGCCACCGCAATGCGCGGTTTCCGAATGCCCAGCCGGCGCACATGATCGTGGGTGAGCTTGATCACCTCCCGGATCTTCGCGCCGGTAATCCGTCGCGCGACCAGCGAAATGGGAACGTGTGTCGTCACCAGAACCACACGCAGCCGGTCGTTGGCCAACATCATGGCGAACTTCTTCACGCCGGCCAGATGCGCCAACAGTTCCGTCTGCCCGACAAATGGATAGCCGGCCTGACGCAACAAATTCTTGGTAATCGGCGCCGTGACCAGCGCCGCCAAATCTCCCGCCAAACACCGTTGCGCGCCTTCCACCACCCAATCGGCCGCATCCGCTCGTCGTCGTGTGTTGCGTTCCCCAATTATTTCGTAATCGAACGTTCCCGGCAGTTCACCCGAACACAGCGCCTTGTCCACCACCTCGGGACCGATGCCGGTCACATCGCCCAGCGTGATGCCAATGCAGGGACGGCGGCGCATGTCACACCGGGTTGGGTTATTGTTTGCGGATGCGAATGAAGGCGTCCGCGCGCAAATTGCGCAGCCATTCATCCTGCACCCGCGCGCGAATCTCACGCTGTAAAATCCGCTCGATGTCGTCCCGCACTTCGGACAACGGTTTGGTGTGCGCCGGTTGAAAGTCGTCCACCTGCACGATGTACCAACCTTCCGCGGTCTCGATGACCGGGCTGAACTCGCCCGGCTTGAGCGAAAAAGCCGGTTCATCGAGTTCCTTGCGCAATTCACCCCGGCCCGTCCATCCCCATTCGCCACCCTCCGCCGCGCCGCGTCCATCCGAATATTGGCGCGCCAACGCGTCGAACGTCTCGCCACCCGCCCGTTTGCCATGGATTTCGTCGGCCAACGCCCGCCGCGGATCGGCGACGCCGGCATCAAGGTTGGCCGTGCGTTTGATGAAGATCATCCGCAACTTGATCCGATCACCGACCTTGAACGCTTCGATATTGTCCTTGTAGTACTGTTCCATCTGGTAGGGCGAGACGACGACTTGACTCTCGGCCTTGCTGTTGCGCATGGCTTGCACAATCGTGCGATCCCGCAACCGTTGCCGGTATTGAGACAGGGTGATGTTCTGACTCTCAAGCGTTTTGATGAACGCGACCCGGTCGCCCTTGAATTCCTGCGCGATGACCTCTTCCAACTGCTGCTCGAATACCCGGTTGGGAATGTTGTACCCGCGCGTCTGGAATTCATCCAAGACCAACGCCCGGTCAATCAGCGACTTCAGCGCATCCAGTTGCGCCTCGCGCAACCGCATCCGCAACTCGGGCCCTTCATAGTCCCGCACCAATTGCGCTTCCACCGGCCGCACCATCTCCCGCACATCGCTCAAGGTGATGATCTGTTCGTTGACGATGGCCACCACGCCATCGAGGATTTCCGTAGCGCACGCCGCTCCCGCTAACCCCATCCCCATCAACAGTCCCGCGCATAACCAACATTTTGTAAAAGTTGCCATGCGCCCACCATATCCGATTCGCCCCCGCCAAATCAACATCTGTGCTTGGCGTGTCCTTCCGAATCATGCTTGACGAATGCGGTTGCCTTGACTACCGGATGATGTCATGTCCTCCATGATTCCAGAGGGTGTGGCGCCTCCGGATTGGAACGAGTACTTGCTCCAAACCGCCGTGCGTCACGAATGGTTGAACGCGCAGCAGGTGCAACGCTGCCGCGAGGCAATGCAGGTTGACCCGTCCATCTCCGTCGTGTCCGTACTGGCCTTGAATGCCTGGATGCGCGAAGACCATCTCGAATGGCTGGAAAACCAGGCCCGTCTCCATTTCGGCGTCAAACCGGAGGCGGAAACCGACGATCACGCCTTGTCGGTGGTCGAAACGAATGAAAAATTTGATCCAGTGCCACAAGACATGGATGTCCCACTGGATGCCGATGGCGCCTTCCAACACATCAACCAATATCTCTGGCTTGGCCAGTATTATGGCGCTTCCGATGTTCACATCGGCGTCGGCGCCCGTCCGATCATGCGGCGCCATGGTTGTCTGCAGCCGATGTGGCCGACGGCGCCGTTTTTCACCGCTCAACAGACCAAACGGCTCATGTTTGGGTTCATCACCGAACCGCAAAAAAAACGGTTGCTGGAGATCGGCGACCTTGATTTTTGCTACGAAGTGCCGCAAATGGGACGGTTCCGCACCAGTGTCGTCCACCAGCGACTCGGCTATGACGGCGTGTTCCGCGTGATCAATTCGAAGGTCCGTACCCTGGATGAATTGAACCTGCCGGAACAAATCCGCGCGTTGACCAGCTATCACAACGGATTGATCCTGGTCACCGGACCGGTCGGTTCCGGCAAATCCACCACACTGGCCGCGCTCGTCGAGGAGGTCAACCGCTCGCGCAAAGAACACATCATCACCTTGGAGGACCCGATCGAATACGTGTTCACACCGCGCGGTTGCCAGATCACGCAACGCGAGGTGCATCTGCACACCGCGTCATTCTCCACCGCCCTGCGCGCCGCGTTGCGCGAGGACCCGGACGTCGTCATGGTCGGCGAAATGCGCGATTTGGAAACCATCTCCCTGGCGATTACAGCATCCGAAACCGGCCATCTCGTTTTGGGCACGCTGCATACCGGTAGCGCCGCCCGCACCTTGGACCGTATTTTGGATGTGTTCCCCGTGGATCAACAGGCGCAAATCCGCACCATGGTCGCCGGTTCGCTGCGCGGCGTGATCAGTCAACAACTCATTCCACGCGCTGACGGCCAAGGACGAGTGCTGGCGCTGGAAATCCTCATCAACACTCCGGCATCGGCTTCCGCCATCCGCGAGGGCAAAACCTTCATGATTCCCGGCATCATGCAGACCACCCAACGGTTCGGGTGCCAGTTGATGGATGATTCGATCATGGAATTTCTCGAAGCCGGACTGATCACCGGTTCCGATGCCTATGACGCGGCGCATGTCAAAGCGCCGTTCCGACCTTTCCTGAAACAATGAACCCCGCGCTTTCACACGATTCTTACTGCCATGGCCGAGATTGATGCTTATTTTGATTTTATGATGGAACTGGGCGCGTCGGACCTTCACCTCCAGGAAGGTCAACCTCCCAAAGCGCGCGTTCATGGCGACGTCGTTTCCATCAGTGACGACATTCTGGATCATAAGACCATCTGCGATCTGCTCAGCGAGATTTGCGGTGAAGACCGCTGGCAGTCTTTCCTTGAAAAAGGGGACCTCGATTTCGCCTACGAGAAAGATGCCGCGTCGCGGTTCCGCACCAATTATCTCAAACATATCCACGGTATCGGCGCCGTGTTTCGACTCATCCCGACGGATATCAAACCGCTCGAATCACTGGGCATTCCGCTGGTGGTCAAGGATTTCGCCCGCGCCCGGGGCGGACTGGTGCTGGTGACCGGGCCGACCGGCTC
>FVAB010539223.1_pt1 | contig 10816 bp, 2 predicted proteins | sample 1520001 | NCBI WGS metagenome assembly FVAB01 (sample SAMEA4475357, study PRJEB15587) | soil metagenome | biome: Soil; feature: Field | place: India | collected 2015-03-11 | depth 0 m
CGGGGGTACAAAATCGGAGTTTGATTTAATTGATGAAATGGTTGATGACGGGATTGTTTCTGCACTTGAATGTCAGTTTACTTTGGTTTAAACCATTGATAACAAACAAGCTGAATATCTTCTTCTTTAATGATATTAATTGCCTTTAATTCTGCTTCCTCTTCAAGCTGATAGTACTGATCTTGGTCAACAAATAACTCATCAAGCTCAGAAACTAATAAATTTAAATCTTTGTGAGCAACATATTTTTTCCAGATTGCTTTTAGATCGCGATCGTAGATCCGAAGATCAACCTTTGTAATCACCTTTAACACCAGTTCCTTGGTTTCTTCCTCGATGGTATTATCTGCTATCTCGTGGGACAAAGCATAGTAAATGTTTTGTAAAACCTTGATCAATTTAGGTTTGATTTGCCCGCCAGTTTTCTGCTTTTTAAAATATACCATTAAATTACTTACAGCAGCATCTAAAATATCAAAAATTGTGTCATCAAACTTCACTGGTAACATTTGGTCAGGAGATGGAAAATCTTCTGCTTTGCACTTCAACCAGTTAAATATTTGCCGTTTGTCACTGATTAAATTATCTGGTTTTACCGAAATGACACCATCAATGTAGGGGTAAAAGTGCCAAAAGTGTTGCTCTTGAGCATGAAACGCCAGAAAAATTCCTCCATTTTTAGCTTCGGGAATAGAAAGATAACGGGTACTGTGAATTCCCAGTGGAATTTCCTCAGCTGCTTCCTCACCTTCTTGCTTGAAAAATTCTAATAAAGGCAACCGCATTTCATCAAGAGAAACTAAATCAACAGCTTGTTCTAATTCCTGTAAAATTGCTTCTTTATCTGCATCTGTCTTTGCTTGCTTAATTCGGTATAATTCTTCTATAGATTTCTCGGAAATAATTTCCCCTAAAACGCTTGCATCTAATCCCACTTCTTTATCAATTATCGCAATCCGCGTTTGCAATCTTTTCACTAATCCAAGCAACGCTTCTAAACCTTCTTCGGGAAAGCAATTATAAATAAATAATTCCTCATAGTTAGTACCCAAACGGTCAATTCTACCAGCACGCTGAATCATCCGCACAGGATTCCAATGCAAGTCATAGTTAACTAATACGCCAGCATCTTGTAAGTTTTGTCCTTCCGATAAAACATCAGTACAAATCAGAATATCAATTTCCTGATTTAGCTGTTCCGATTCATTTTGAGAGTTAGCTTTAGGTGCAAAACGGTTAACTTTTTCCTCTCGTTGTTTGCCGGGAGTTTCACCAGTTATTTTATCAATTATAGGCGATCGATCCTCTACTGCCATCGACTTTAACCATTTCTCATCTGAAAGCAACTGATTGTATAAATAATTCGTGGTGTCTTTAAAATAACTAAATACCAAAACTTTTTGACCTTTTAGTTCAGTGGTAAGTAGTTTTTTGAAGGCGGCTAACTTGCGATCGTAGTCTTTTCCCAATTCTACATTTTGCTTAATTTGTGTTAATTTATTTAAGATAATATTGAGCAGATTAAGGTCAGATTCAATTTGCGATCGCATTTGCTCGATCTGGTAATCTTTAGGGTCAATTTCCGGCAAAGATTCTATTAATTCTTCTACCGAACTACTCTCCTCTTCATCTGTTTCCGTTACCAGAATTTTGCGAAAGTTATTACTATCTAACAGTTTACCTCTTTCTAATAAACTAAAAAACCGCTCTTGAAAATTTCTTTGATTACGAATACTGGTTTCAAACGCAATCAATGAACTTTCTAATCGCTTCAAATACAACGTTTTCATCAAAGCCACAATAGCTGCGTTTTTCTTAACTTCAACTTCATCTGACTTTTCCGGCTTTTTCTTAAACGCCCTAATATTATAAGGTGCTAGGTGCAATTCATCAATTTGATTAGCTATTCCCGCGTAAAGTCCCTGAAAGCTAGCCTCAAAGTTATAGGTAAATTGTTTTAATTGACGTTTGGGGAAGCGAATCTTTTTCCCATCGATATAAATTTCTTCCCCAGCTTCTTGTCGCTTAATCACATCTTGACGAGAACGCCTCACCATTGTTTGAAACAGCAGTTCAGTAGTTTCTTTTCCTCCTTTAGCTAAAGCTTCAAAGTAAGTTTTGAGATGGGAAATTCCCGATTCGCGGTAATAGGTATCATTATGGCGAGTCAGTAGCATAATTTGATGATAAAGGTCATATATGCTAGTATTAATTGGTGTCGCAGTTAGCAGCAATACCCGCTTATCTCGCTTGCCGCTACCAATCAGTTTTTGGAGATTTCTATATCGGTTTGTAGCTGAATTACGAAAGTTGTGTGATTCATCTATCAGGATAATATCGTGCTTGTTATAGCGGCGAATTTCAAAGTTTTTCCGGCTAATTTCTTCTTGGGAAAGTACATCAGCTTTGATACCGTAATCATTTAATTTTTTCAACCAAACTAAATCTCTTAATTGGGCTGGACATACGACGATCGCACGGGGAACATAACCCGGTTTTCTCTCTTTAATTAAGTAGTGTTCCAGCACTCTTAAGCCGATATAAGTTTTCCCCAAACCTACGGCATCTGCAACGATACAACCTCCATGTTTTTGGATTAACCTAATAGCTCGTTCAAAGCCTTCTTGCTGGAAACTGGCTAATTCTACAGAAGCACCACTGCTTCCTTGTAATAATCTATCTTCTTTAAATAGTTCATAAAGTGCTTTCAAAAATACCTGATAAGGAGTATAAGGTTTGCTGCCAAATTTAGAGGCATTCAAAGCATCGATTAACTTGGCTTTATAATCTTTATCAACACTTTGGTCATTCCAGAATTTTTCAAACCAATTGTAGCGTAAATTTTGGGCAATATTTCTTTGTTTATTTAGGACGTTCAATTCTGTGTTACTGCACAATCCTGCCGGAGTGAAATTGCTAGAACCAATAATGCTATAGTCATCAAAAATATAAGCTTTGGCGTGAAGAAATTGTCCGCCATTGCCAACTGCTCCATAGAGTCTAACGTGGATATGTTCTTGCTGTAAATAGGCAATTAAACGGTCAATCAACTTTTTATATTTCTGCTTGAACTTTTCTTTTCCTAGTTCTTCTTGAACCTCGCGACGTAAATATCGAATTAGGTCAATGCGATCGCTTTCTGCTGGTCGAATTGTCGGATCGCGACCTATTAGTAAACGCAAACTTTTTAGGGTATTTAATTCATTTTCTAACTTAGCCCATGCTTCGATCCGGAAAAATCCGGTAGCAATATCCAGGTTAGTTTGGGTTTCGTGGAGAATGAGCGATCGCAAAACTTCTTCTAGTTTATTATCTTTACTGTTGTCAATGTAATCGGGCAGTTCCATAATTTACCAATCTCCATTTTTAAATTAGTTAAGTAGAAAGACTTAAGAAACCGGGTTTATCAATTTAAACCGAAATATTTTACGTTTGATAGTTGGGCATAAACCCGGTTTCTGGCGATGTTGCAAGAATTAAAAAACCGGGTTTATGAACGAAAAATCAAATATTTTAGATTTGATAGTTGGGGATAAACCCGGTTTCTGGCATGGTCTACAAATTTTCAGTTTCCCATAGATTGCAGAAGAGAACCAACAACAGGATTAATCCGCCATAAGTCCTTGCCATCTTCCTTACCAGCAGGACTCGCAAGACTTAGCAAATCTGCCCATCTGAGAACCTTATTAATAAGTTCAGCCGGGATACCATCTGTTAAATCAACTAAATCATCAGCAGAGACTTTATCATCAGGGAATTGGCACAAGTCTGCTAAAGCACGCAAGACTTTCTGTTGCTCTTGGCGGTCAATTCCTAACAGTAATACCTGCTGACGCGCCGTTTGGGAATCATGGAATGAATCTTTCAATTTTTGGAGATGAGATTCCCAGCGATGGATGTCAGATTTAGAATTTTGGTAAAAACGCTGAAGCAGTATCGGCCAATTTCCTGTAACTGCGGTGATTTTTTCACAGGCTACTTGATCGTTGGGGAAATTAAAATCTTGTAGCCATTGCCGCAGCGCCGCAGCGTGCCAAGGTTTTAAACCGATTGACAATGCCTTAACCGAATCAAACTCTGTGCTATTCTTACTAATCAACTGCCATGCCTTTTGAGCGTCAGCAATGAAAACAACCCGCACAAATTTTGTTTTCGATCTCAATTTTTTAACTTGCTGAATTGTCTCATCAATCCAGTACTGATTCCAAGGGCATGAGTCAGATACAAAAATAACTGTTGTACCATCTTTCTGCCGATTGCGAATACTTTGCAAAGCTTGGATCAGATCCGCTTGAGAGAGGATATCATCGCAGTAGTTAAACAATGGCTTTTTCTGACTGAACATTGATTCCAGAAAAATCTTTAAGTCGTCAAGTCCTGCTGCTTTGCAGCCAAATATAATCGAAACCCCGTTTTTATTGCTTTGAAGTTGTGATTCCTGTTGGGCTGTTAAGGGATTGCGCCGAGAATCAGTATTGATACCAAGAGAAGATCGAAAAGTAGCAGGTTCATATACCAGAGAAACTTCACGGGGTTTCAAGAGTTCTGCTTCAATCTCTTGTCGAGTTCCCATCAGCTGCAATAGGTTAGGGGTTCTGAGTGTAAAGCACCCACCATTTGTTTCGCGTAAAACTCCTAACCCGACCATTTCTTCTAGAAGAACCTGAATTTCATCTAATGACAAATCGCGGAACCCTTCATCCCACCAAAACAGAACTTCCTGGCGAATCCAAGACACCGAGAAACCATCAACTATACCCTTTTCATCATCCATATTTCCCCAAGCAATGGAGTAGGCAATTACCGCGTAGCGCTGATCTAAGTGTAGGGTCAGCATAAAGCGATCGCGGATAACTTTACGAAGGTCTTGGTTATTGTAAGCGTCATCAACCTGCGTTGAATTAATTACATAAGGAGGACTATGTTTGTCATCAAAATTAGCTACATCAGGGTTAGTAACGTGCCTGAGCAATTGCTGACAATAAAGTTGAATCAGACTGGGATAGTAGTTAGTTCGCCAGAGAATACGGCTGATCAAATCATCGGTTTCAAACCGATATCCAATGCTAGCAAATGGGCGTTTGATTAAATTTATTGCGGCACGGATTTCGCCATTATTTAGCAGTGGGCCAATGCAGATAGGTTCTCCAAAATGTGCAAGGGGATGGTTAGCTTGTCTGGTAGTGCGCTGAACGTTATGTAATCCGGCAAATACTACTTTAAAACGTCGGTCTGTCTCCTGCATTAATTTTCTCAATTCATCGCATCGCTGGAAACCATCCTTGCCGTCTGCTTCCAAAAAATTATCTGCCTCATCCAACAACAGCAGGATGCGCCGTTGAATATCTACATCCAACCAACTCTTAATCTGCTGTAAAGTTTTGGAGTTAGGAAGATTACGCCGCTTTGGATCGAGAATCTTCATTTCCTCCAATTTGCTGACTACCAAAGACCAAATATCGTCAGGAGATTGGGTGCGACCTCCTACTTCTTTAATGTCCAAAAATCCAGCTACAGCTTGCTTGTTTAGCGCGTTAAAATTTTGCTGGACATAGCGAAGCAAAACCGTTTTACCTAACTGCCGACCACCATAAATCAAACAAGACCCCATCGGATCAATTATCGATTGCCGTTCTCTTTCCCGTCCATAAAACATTTCAGGTACAAGCACACCAGCTGTCGTCGTATAGGGTTCTAGGAAAGTAAAGGGCAAACTACAGTCAAACAATACAGGTAGGCGTGCGTCTCGTTCTCCGCAAAGATAAAACATGAGCGTGTCATCGATGACAATGAAGGTGCGACGACGTTCGCGACACAAACGAGCCAGATCTCGCCGTCTTTTTTCCGTCATTCTTCCGAAATAAAACACGATTGCCGGAGAACCACTAAAATTATCTCCCACAGCATAGAGAAGTTCCTCTTCGCTAGGTCTATCCCATACGCAAAGAATGCGATAGCGACCCTTAGCTTGTGAACCGTAGGCTGGAACAGGACAACGATTTTTGTCTTGAATCGGTTCAGTCGTAACGTCAATCCAGGCATAATTGCCAGATTTCTTGATGTCAATTTGTGGCGTGTTAAAACCGAGGTGGCTCAGAATTGGACGAACCTCTTTTTCCGTAATTTCTTGCTGCTTCCTTCCCTTTGCATTTAACCAAGCATCAAGCATTTCAGCAGCTTGTTTTGCCTGAGCGCCCGGTACTTGTTGCATTTGAAGTGACTTGATATTTTGCCTCTTGGAAATCTTTTCTTTTAGCTGCTGCTTAATGTTTTGATGCCGCTCAAGCTCTTCTTCTAGAGAAGTGTACTTATTTTTAAAGAAGTCAATAAAGGCATCTCGCTTCTTTTCCTCTGCTCCTGAAATACTTTTTGGGTTCTCGATATACTCATTAGCCGTCAGGATATCGCCAGTATCCAATACACTGCTAATTCGGGCATAATCTGGATGATCTGCTCCTATTTTTTGACCAAGTTTATCCCTGTATTGAGCAATTTTCTCGGAACGATTTAGGTTAAGCGCCTCAGCTATAGCTTGCAATCGGGAAATCTTTTCGCCAAAACGAAGTGTTGTCGCTATAGCATTTTCTATGTTGTCAATCTTCCCCGCATAATCCAACCTATCTTTCTCTTCAAGCAAACCCAAAGCCACATCACCTTCGAGTTTTCTTCTAGTTGCCTTGAGGACTTCCTGCAATTCGGAACGACACTGATTAATGCGATCATTTCGCTGTTTTTCAAGCTCATCGATATTAATTGATGCGTCAGGATAATTTCGCAGATATTCGATAATTCGATCGGTTGCCTCGTGGTCTTTGTGATTACTCCGCGCCTGGAAAGCTTGCCACCAATTACAATCATCAAACCGCGTAATAATCTCCTTCACCAATAAATTTTCGCTGCCTTCTTCCGGTTCCCAATCAGAATTCATCGGCACTGAAGGAAGTTTTAACAATTCTGCATGGAGGAGATATTTCACCTTTGGCTCAAATGTCGATAACGGTTGGTTTGGATCGAAGAGATTGCGAATGTCTTCTACGGCTGTTCGACAACAAGCGATTCCAGCCTTCACCAATACTGATGAATTTTTCTTACCGACCAAATCTAATTCTTGCAAAACAGCTTGGTGAAGTTTTGCCAGATCTAGTTTCAATTGTTCAGTTTGTTTTTGATGATAATTGTTGCTTTTTTCTGGTCGAGATTCCTGTAGATCGATCCACTGACGGGCAAAATCAACTGCTTCAAGAACGTGCTGGCGAATCAGATTCAGCGGTTTACCAGTTATAGGCGTACTATTACGACGAATTTGATTGATTTCTTTTTGGGTACGTTTTACTTCTTCGTTAATTTTCGCTTCCGAAGACAATCGCTCAACATAAGATTTGGCGACATCTAGCTGGTTAAAATCGTTTTGCCTGAGCGGAAATAGCAGAGAATAAATAATTTTTTCTGGTTTAATCCACTCAGTCCAAACTGCCTTGGCTGGGTTATAAATCATATTTAAATGCGGAGCCTGAAACCACCAATCCTCGACTTTTTTCTGCAAAGAAGCTATTTCTGCTTCCCATACTGCCTGACTTTTTACTTTCTTGATCGCTGTTGTGTCTAAAGCTAAACGTTGATTTCCGTACTTGCCAATGATTTGGCAATATTCATACAGTTGATTAAAATCTTTTCCCAATCGAAGTGAGTTGAGAATCTCGGAAGCATTAGTATTTGGTACTAATAAGGCAGAACGTAAGGCGGCGGTAGCTAAAAGCAAACTAATTGCTTGGTTCCATTCACCTTCTCGATTGACAAAATAATCATTGATGGAGTTAGTAAAGTCATCTTTGAGAATATTGGCAATTTTTCCAATTCCCAGGTCATAGCGAATATGGCAACCTAAAATAACTCCCCTAATTATTACTGATGGTAAGTGTGGTTGAAAATGAGGGTGTTTGATTTCCAGGCAACGTGCTAAATGAAAAGCAAGGCTGAGTTTGTTTTCAGACAGCAGTTGCCAAATGCGATCGCCAATAATTTGTGGCTCTTCTTCCCTAATCTCCTCACTAATAAATACAGTATTCTCTTCCTCTGTATCCGGTGACATAAAATCATATTCAGCCTCTACCTCGGCTTCTGTCTCTGCCAACTCTGACGAGTCTTTCTCAGTTTCCAATATAGGCGACTGCGTTAGATTTTGCGGAGTAGCGATCGCTGTTTCAACTTCCTTAATTTCTGGCTTTATTCCCGGTTTATTTCGGCTGATTAATTCCGAACTAAATGTCTCTTTAAAATCTAATTTTGGATGATCTATAGGGCTAATTTGCTCTGGTTCAAATTCAGGTAATATGGGTTTTTCTGGTAATATTTCGGACGGGCTTTTTACCTCAATTGAAATGACAAGATTTCCTCTCAATGCCGCTACAGATAACCGTTTACTGAACAATTTATCGACGGAATCTTGTAAGCTTGTGCAAGTATCGTCATCTAACTCATCGCCGCGTTCAATCAACGTCAAAAGGTGTGAAAATGGATGATTGCCATCTGCTAAATTTTGACTCTCAGGATGTAAGTTAAATTCCTGTGACTCTGATATAGCAATTTTGAGGTCTTGAGCTTTTTTCTGGCATTCTTGCAAAGGTGGAAAATCGCTGTTATCTCGGTGAGCGATCGCCAAAACTCGCTCTAAAACCATTAAAGCATTTTCTCTCACTTTAGTCAGCGCCAACCTTTTCTCCTCTGCTAAATCAATCTCTTCAAGCAAAGATTTGATATCTTTAAGAGAAACAATTTCCTCCAAATTTTTACTAAGCGGTACTCCCAAAGTCTCAGCCAAGGATAACACTTTCGCCCGAAGTTCAATAAATTTTTCTCGTGATTCTGCGAGTTCTGAAATCAGCTTTTCTGATATCGGTATACCTGGGTCAATTAGCTTCAGACCCGCCTGGGATAGCTGGGTATCCAGTTGGGCAAAAACTGACTCCATATATGCGATTTCTTCGCCTAACTCTGCTGAAGTATATTCCATATTTTTTCTGTCTAAATTCAATTTGTTCTCTGTCATATTGTTAAGGCAATCCTCCTCTTGTAAATTCTTATTAGTCTGCATATCTCCACTTTCTTCTATTGGCGAATCTCTCAGATAAATCATTTGTTTCTTATCGGGATGCTTGGGGTTATTAAATGTGTTTTTTTTAATTAAGTCTGGGGTATGCTTTGCCAAAATAACTCTTTGACTAATAATCTTATTTTTTCTATCTACTTGCTTACTCAATTTATGTAAATTCTGTAATTGTTTGTTCTCAATTTGACGAACTCTTTCGCGGGTGATACCATATTTTTGAGCTATTTCTTCTAAAGTTTTTTCACGACCATCGTCTAAGCCATATCGCATTTCTAAAATATGCCGATCGCGAGGACTGAGAGTATTTAAAAAAAATTCTATATCGATTTTACCAGAATAAACTTCCGGTGTTTCACCATCAAATTCAATCAAGTCTCCCAAGGTAAATTCTTGTGATTCACCAGTTGGCATATCTAAGGAAATTATGGGTAAAGCAGAGTTAATAATAAAGCGCAACTTTTCAGTTGTCATCTCTAAGCGATCGGCGATTTCTTCGTACTTGGGAATTCGATTTTTTTCTTGGGAAACTTGCTTGGTTGTTTTCTTAATTCGAGAGATTTTTTCCCACAGATGAACTGGCAAACGGATATTGCGAGAATGATCGGCGATCGCTCGTGTTATACTTTGCCTAATCCACCAAGTAGCGTAGGTCGATAACTTATAACCTTTTCTATAATCAAATTTTTCAACTGCTTGAATTAGTCCTAAATTTCCTTCCTGAATTAAATCTAAAAGGTCAACTCCTCGATTGGCATATCTTTTGGCAATTGAGACAACTAATCGCAAATTTGCCTCTATTAACTTGTTCTTTGCTTGGCGCTTCTCTAACTCTTCTGACTTGTCGAATTGACGAACAAGCTCAATCTCTTCTGATGGCTTTAACAGTTGAATTTTACCAATTTCTTGTAAGTAGATACCAACAGCATCCTTCGTTTCAAACTGCTGCTTGTATTCCCCAAATTTGAAAGTTTCTTGTTGAATTTGGTAAATTGTTTGGGCATCAAGGTTAAAAGCAGCAATTTTTTCTAATCTGTGTAATTCAGTATAACTCGGATCGGCTAAATTAAACAGATACTTATAAATGCTAACTTTCAAATTCATCTGAGCATCAAAACTTTGCCAAGGACTAACTAACAATAACTGCTTATAATCCTTTGTTGCTAACAATAATAAATAGTAATGTGGCTGACATAAACTATTGGCAATTGCCAGCATTCTATTAGTAACAGTCGTCTGCGAAAGCCACTCTTTAGGATTTAATTGGAATAAGAATATTTGTAGCTGTCCATTTCCTTGATTGGCAATTAAATAAGCGCGATCGATAGCTTCAGCACTTCGATCTGTAAGTTGTAAATTGCCCACATCTAACAGTTCACAAGTGGCGTTATAGCCTAAATTTTGAAATAATCTAGCGACTTGTTCCGCGCTATGGGTATTTCGGATTTCATTCAGTTGTATTAATCGCTCAGGCATATTTTTACCAGAGCATTTTTAAAAAGCATTTCCTATTAATTATGTCAGAATTACAAATTTTTACCTTTAAATATATTACAACTTTTATCGAGACGTTTGATACCGAGAAAACTCGGTAGTTCACAGACTATCCACAATAGAGAAGCTAAGGAAAAATACTGATTTTCAGGCTTTTACTTTGGGAAATGGAGAGGGTCAACGGGAATATTTCAGAAACCCGGTTTCTTCAAGAAACCG
>FVAB010283074.1_pt1 | contig 10805 bp, 2 predicted proteins | sample 1520001 | NCBI WGS metagenome assembly FVAB01 (sample SAMEA4475357, study PRJEB15587) | soil metagenome | biome: Soil; feature: Field | place: India | collected 2015-03-11 | depth 0 m
ACGGGTGAAGGTGCGCTTGGTGGCGCACCCGGCCCTTAGCCCCGAACAGGCGGATGTTGTCCGTTGGGAATATTTGGGAGGAAAACGCGAGCGACAAGAGTCATGTCGCGCCGCGCTTCTTCCGTACTTGATGCAAGCGTTCAACGTGGCAACCGACGTTCGGCTACAGACGCCGCCAAGGTACTTGCTTGCAGCAGAGAACTCGGGCGATTTCGCGGAGTGGCTCTGGCCCCAAGAAGCCGGGCCTGGGCAATCCGGGGGCAACAAGTCCAGCTCGTGAGGTAGACGAAATCGACTCGATGTGTTTTGGCTGACTGTTGAGACCTCGAAAGAGGGCCTATACGAAGAATCTCGAACTAAAAGCATGGCGAGCAAGCAGTTGCGGACAAATGAGGAGCGCGGGGAGCAAGCATCCCCTGTCGGGCCAGAAGAACTGGTAGTGCCGGCACTTGCTGCATTGGTCTTGCGACAAGCGCGGCGTTCGTTGTTTGAAGACCGCATGGTTGCGGGTGTGGATAAGGCGCCGGGAGGACCCGTTGGACTCGAAACAGAAGACCGTCGCGCCATGGCGCTCGTCTCGCGCGTGTGCATCAGCCGTGGGGCGTCGGACCTCGGAGCCGAGATTCACGAGCTCCTGTACCACTGCACGATTCCGTTAGGCCGTTGGCTGCCTTTGCCTTCTATCGAGAAGCGCGGACTTTCTGAGACTGTCCTCATAAGCGGTGAGGACGGCGCTCCGACCGCAGAAGCCGCCGAGCTGGCGGCCGGATTCTCTTCCGTCACTGCCGGGATAGAGGAGCTTCTGTTCGCAACATTCCGAGACGCCCTGGACAAGCATCCAAAGGCAGACGCCTACGCCTACTACTCGTCAATCCGGGAGTTCGTGGTCCGAAATCCAGTAACGACTGCGGACACCATCAGGTCGTTCGCCCTTGAAGGAGATTTGCCATCAGCGTTGTGGATGCTGGTGCAGCAGTCCTTCTACGAGCCCGTCCCCCTAGGCTGGTCTGACCGCGGGCAACTGACGCTTTGCGCGCACTGCGGAAACGCTATGCGGAGTGTGAGCCATGCCCTTCGATGCCGAACCAATGCTTGCTCTGTAGCCGTGTCGGCGAAGCCCCTAGAGTCAGTCCCGCTCGATGGACGACTGCGGGTTCGTCGCGGTGTTCATCAGTACTGGGTGGAACCGGGCGTTGACGAGATTCGACTGTTTGATGGCCTTCGTTCCCGCGGTGCTCCAGCACAGCTGTACCCCTACATGGACCGGGTAGACATTGCCGTGGGCGACACGGGCATGGACCTCAAGAGCTATGCGAGTCCGGAGCTGCTGGGAGACAAGATTCGCCGCAACAAAGGCGGCCTGAGCCACTACAAGCACAAGTGGTTGGTCATCCCTGATTGGCTGGTTGCGCGTACGCCTGGCTACTTGGACCGTTTGCGACACGCACTCGAAGACGCTGCCAGCAGCATCCGTTGCCTCTCGGCATCTGAAGCCCTAAAGGAGGTCAGCCATGCGTGAACGGCTGCGTCCCTACGAGAAGGAGGATGCCCTCAATTACGTGTGCATTGTCGCGACGGAGCTGCTGCGCTGGGACAGCCTGCAGGAGCTGCCATCACTCTTGGCAGGTTTCAACTCGGTGCTCCAGACGCTGGACGCGCCAACGCAGCTGGCGCTGAGGAACCTTCGGCTTGCGAACTTCGCGCCCGCAACCCGCCGCGAGTTGCGCCTCATGGTCGACCAGTACAAGGCCTATCACGAGGGCGTCCGCAAGCTGAAAGACAAGGATTCGCGCCCCAAGGGCTACGTTGAGCAGCGTTTCCAGGTCGATGACCGTCTCCGCATCGTGAAGTGCTGGACGACGTTGATGCCGGACGATGTGAGCGACGCTCTGGCTTCCCTGACAGGCCCCTTGCCGCTGCGAGGGCAGCCACGGCCAGAAGTACACAATTCAGCAAACGATGCGGAGGTCGTCGTTGAGGGCATCGACTACCGCGCCCGGATAGAAGCCTTAGGCTTTGAACCGCCTTCGCCTCCGTTGTACGACACCGCACGCGTAGGCAACCCCCCAGGCTTCGTGCCTTGGGACGGCCTCATTTGCATTGCCGACGAGTTTGATGTTGCTGACGAAGCAGCGGGCCGTCAGCAACCGGGGGAGCGCAGCTGGTATCGACGCCTGCACGATTCAAAGGGCGCGCCTACGGCTGTCCTTCTTGAACCTGGCGCCAAAGGCCTGGTTGGCGCAGCCGGCATTGACCTGAAAGGGGTCAAGCACCTTATCGGGCTCCCGGGAGCTGGCAAGACCACGTTGCTCTACCTGCTCGCTGGGTACCTGGCCAAGAACGGGTGGCGCGCCTGCTTCCTGTTTCCGTCCATTGAGGTCGCGACCGGCTTCTTTGAGAAGCTGACGCAGTACGGCGTGCGCGTCGGGATTCTTTCCGGGCAAGGCGAAACCTCTCGTAACCGGCACGTCCTTAACTTCGCGGCCAGTCTCTCTGCTGAGAACCAGGGATACGGGGTCACGCGACCGGCTGCGCGCTTCTTTGCCACCAACTGTGCGTTGGCTGGGTTTGCGTCCGATGAGGAGCAGCAGTTCCCGCATCACAACCCGCCGTGTTCGTCGCTCCTGCAGGCGCCGGAACCCGGCAAGCGAGTTCGGCCACACCTTTGCGCGCTCTCAGCTGTCTGCGGGCGCCAGCATTCCGAACGTGAGCTCATCGAAGCTCCTATCTGGGTGGGTCATGTTCTTTCAATGGACCGCTCCGTATCGCGTCTGTTTGCAAACGAGCGGCTGAGGCACTTTGAGTACATCGCCCGTACGTTCGACCTGCTTGTCGTCGACGAATGCGATGGTGCGCAGACCAGCTTGGACGGCCAGGGTACGCCTCTGCTGAAAATCGTTGGGGACTCACAAGGGGTTTGGAGCTCCCTCATCTATGACCTGCACGCACCCGCCGCGCGGGGTCGGAACGCATTCGTATCTCGTGTGGCTGTTCCAGGCATCCTTGAGATGACACTTCGCTTCGGCCAGGCGGCCGAACGGTTGACTGCACGCATCGCTCACTTTGATACCTCGTTCCGAAAGCAGAACGCCAATGTCCTATTGACATCCCTGTCCATCATCTCGGACATGTACCCCTACGACGACGAGCGTACGGAGGAGGAAAGCGAGCGCCACCGGTCGGCACGGGAGGCGTTTGAGCGCCTGTGGGACGCCGCTTGCAAGGCGGTTGCCTTCCGGCTCCGTGCTGACAAGGGCGAAGCGGATGAAGAGGGAGAAGACGACACTGACCTAGAGCGCGAACTGAGCCACGCAGCAGAACTGGCAGATGTGCTCGTTGAAGATGCTCGGAACTTCTACATCCGCCTCCTCGCCGCGCTTGAGGCCTGGGACCGCGATGCGTCCGAAACGGCGATGGTCGAGGTGGCTCGCGCATTGAGGAGTGCTCCGAATCTGAAGTCGCCCCACGATGACGCGACGTTCCTCGATTACACGACTCTGCTTACGACTGTTTCTCTGCTTGTCCTGCAGCACTTCGGTCTTGCGCCACACCTCAGGCTGCTCAATGCGGAAGGGCTCGTAAGCGACGGGGTCTTCGAGTCGAGGGCGTCCAGCGACCAGCTGGCAGTGTTGCCCGAGTCGCTAGTTGGACGCTTGAGCGGCGTGCGTTACACCGTCAGCGATGAAGGCGATGTCGACATCGCCGAGGTAGGGTTCTCTGGTACCCCGCGAGTGTTGCCGCATCGGATGCATCAGCTCGGCCTTGAGAGAGACGGCGGAATGGCCGTGCTGCTCACAAGCGCCACCTCGATGTTGGAGCCTAGTCCGAGCTTCCATGTCAACGTCGGCCCCGATTACGTGCTCAAGCGGCCGAATGCCGGCATCGGATGGTCTGCGTCTCGCTACCGCTTCGCACCGCTACGAGACCCTCTCGACGCAAGCAAGTTTCTACGGTTCAGCGGCTCGAAGCTGTCTCAGCGTGAGCGAGTGCTTCGTGCAATGGTGGACCAGCTCATGGCGCACGGTCCGCTGTCGGAGCTCGAATCGGCCCTTCAGAACAACGACGTCGACAGCAGCGGCGTGGGTCGTAAAGCCGCGTTCATTGTCAACAGCTACGAGCAGTGCGAGCTGGTGTATGCGCACATCTACGCCAACTATCCGGATTGGCGTAGCCGCGTTCGGTACCTGGTTCGCGCGTCGGCGGCTGGAACGCCGAGTGCGAATGGCGTCACGGCGTCAACCGTCGAACAGCTCGGCTTCGACCCCACCTGGGACCTGCTCATCTTCCCAATGAATGCCATCGGGCGGGGCGTCAACATCGTCTACCGCTTCGGCTCCAGGGCTGACAAGGCCATGCTTGGCACGTTGTTCTTCCTGACCCGTCCCCACCCCAGAGCAGAAAGCTTGCAGCTGATTCAGGGGCTCGTCGGAAGAGCATCAGAGACCTTTGACCGGTCCCAATTCGCGACAACAGAAGAGGCTCTTCGGGCGCTCAAGTCGGCGCGCCGAGAGGTCGCCGCGATGCTGAAGGGTCTTCTTCGTCTGCCGCTTGCAGCTCAAGCGCTAGGCAAGTACGCGGAGCCGTTCGTGGCGGACCAAATGATAATTATCTTGCAGACCATTGGCCGCGCAATGCGCGGCGACTGCCCCGCTTTCGTCAGTTTCGTCGACGCTGCCTGGGCACCGAGGTCTGCTATCGGCCAAGCCGACTCCGCTCGAGCATCGATGCTCGTGATGATGCGCCGGATTCTTCAGGCGTGCCTCACCCATCCTGACCTCTCCAAGCGCCAGTGCTACGAGAACCTCTATCAGACGTTCTCCGTGCCGATGTCCAACATTGAAAATCTGATTGAAGAAGTATGAGTGCGGATTCAGCAAAGCTCGTCTGGACTCGCAGCGGCACGACCAAGCAAGAGGTGGTCGCAGTTGCGCGCCGATTCAGGCAGGACTGGCTATCTCAATCAGTTGAGACGGCGCACGTTCGTTTTGCCGGCCCTTTGGCGGCAGCGCTTGGAGACCTGCTGTCTGCGGCTAAGGACAGGAAGGGAATAAATCTTCCCATCGTTCGCCTGCGGGCAAGCCTAGGCGTCCGACTTGACGGACTGATTGCCCTTGAAAGGGACCTTGGCCTAGCGCCCCGCAGCGGTAACAGTCCCAACTGGGCCGTCGAGATGTACCACCCGAGTGACAGTGACGAGGTGGTTGTGCAGACGGTTCGCGAGGTCGCGAGGCGCTGGTGCGTCGACGTCCTTCAGCCCTGGGCCAAGGAGTATGCGTTTGAAGACCTGGCAGCGCGGGTGAAGTCAGCTGTTCTGTCAGACAACATCACGGTATCGCCGGCTCGCCGGTCCTTGCTTCGCGGCAGCGGTAGCCCGGACTTCCAAATCATTGCTCGCGAAATCGGCGAACGTCTCGCAGGAGAGGCTCTGTTTGGCGAGGACCGAGGGCCTTGCGAGCTGGTGGTGAATGCTGAAAGCGCCAGCAACACCGTCGAGCTGATGACGCCGCCCCAGAGGTCGGTGGACGGGAAGACTCTTTTCTCGATGGTTGCGCAAGTCACTGTTGTGACTGTTCCCTATCTCTCCGCGCCCCTACTCAAGGTCGGTGTGGCCAAGCGGGTGTGGGCGTCGCGGGTCCCTGGAAGTAAGCCGAACGCACCACGGCATGTGACCGGGTATGTCTTCAGTCCTGGCCGGCCAATCACTCCGATTCGGCTTGAGCGGACCAAGGACGGCTGGCAACTCGGGGATGATTACGCGCCGCTTCAGCTCGAATCGAATGGAGAGCTCCCGACAGAACTTGCAGAAGCCGTTAAGCGCCAGACGCCAGGGGAATCAGGGTGGTGGGTCGGCTTGCCTGAGCTCACCACGCTGTTCGATTACGTCAGCCCGCGAACGGTCTTCGAAGGCGACGAATTTGACTTGCTCGAAGCGGTTACGAAACGTCTCACGAGCATCGTCGAAGAGAGCGTCGAGTTCACAGCGCACAAGATTCCGAGAGGCCAGACCAAGTCGGACGTCAAGATGCTCACCTTGGCGGACGTCGGATTTGCTGGTGCCGCCCTGGATGATGAGCCCGAAGAAGTCGACGACGACCAGCTTGAGGATGAGGCTGAGCAATCGACGGGCGAAGTACGCGCGGCAGAGCTGGCCAAATATCGCGAGCAGAACATCCGCGCGCTTCGGACCGTTCATCCCGATGCGATTCCAACGCTGTGGAGCTTCGGTGGAACGCCAGAAGAGCAGGACCTGATTCGTCGTAGCGTCAGCGCGCTCTTCGGGGATGCCGTTCGGGTCAACACCGAGGTGTTGCCTCCGCAAACGCATGGACTCAAGGCGGACCTGCCCGAGGCTCAGTCGACATCGAAGGCCAGGTTTGAAGCACGCCTAGGTGCCTGGAAGAAGGCAGCCGAGACTGTAAAGGCGGCTAATGGTCCCCGATTCGCCCTGATTTGCGCTCCCGACAGGGAAGGAGGGAAGGCCGAAGACGTCGTGAACTACTACGCTGGGCTGCACGCAATGTGTGCGGTCGGAGACGCGAATGTTCACCACGTGCTGCCCATCGCGTCATCGGATGCGCGCGACCAGAAGCAGCATTTCATTCACCGCCTGCAAAGCGCTCTGCTTGACGTTTTGCTGGCGCACTCTGGAATCGTCTTCGGAGTCCGTGACTTCCTGGCGCCGTTGTTTGGCGGCCATCCACCGAAAGCGACATACGGGATTCAGGCAGTGCGCTCACGCGCCCGACCCTTCAGCGGGGAGTCGGATGCGTACTTCTTCGTCGTGACTCGGCTCCTCACCGAATCCGGGGTTACAGAGGTCAAGTTCGTGCACCGTCGCGGTGGCCAGCTGGCCAAGTCCGACTGGCTCCCGCTGTCAGCGGGCCTGCGGTGGCTTGCAACGCAGCGGTCAATGACCGATGGCACCGAGCCTTGGCTGAAGGACAGCTTCAATCAGTTTGTGCAGGAGGAACTCGGGGCAATTGCCAAGCACGACCCACGTGCTCTCGTGCTCATTGACTGGGACAACGTGGCCGGGCTCTGGAAGGGCGTTCGCGATGAAGACTTGGCTGCCAACCCTGAGCCTCGGTTAGGGACAGCCAATCTAGCCCGAGCGTTTCCGCACATGTCCTTGGTCCGCGTTCGCCGCGGTCCCAGCGTCCTGTCCTTTAGGGCAGCGAAGACGGCAATCTACGAGGCTTTGCGAGAGGACTCGGGCGAGGCCACCGGCGAGCGATACGTCGACCAGTACGTCACGACGACGAAGCTCCTCGCGGAACTGACTAAGCCGGCCGCAGGCGCTCGCTTCGGGCACTTCGTCGCCTCGATGGGCTACTCGAAAACGGCCCAGTTCAAGCGTGGGTTTAGCTGCTATCGGCCTATGCCGCGCATGAGCCCTGTGAAGGGCGCGGGGCGCGACGGCAAGAAGGCTCGCCTCTTCGAGAAGATGACCCTCCGGCCGGCTGACATGGATGCGGCACTTCCCGCGCCGCTCGACATCACCGTGCTGAACTGCCCTTCTGACGTAACTCCCGCAAACGTCGCCTTGGCGGTTATGGGCCTCCGACTGGGCTACGCGCATTACAACGACTGGACGGCGCTGCCAGCCCCGCTGTTCTTCAAGCGGAAGATTGAGGACTACATCATCCGCTATAGCCCCTTCGAGGATGGCTCCGAAGAGCCTGAGGGGACAGCCTCTGCCGAACCGGCGGAAACGCCCCCTACTCCTGAGGTCTCTTCGGAGGCGGAGACGCCCGGCACTCCGTTGTCCCAGGCCGTGGTCCAGGAAGTTCTTCCCGAACCGCGGGTCGCCCCGTCGACTGCCAACCACGAGCCCTTCGCGCTTTCGTTGGCAGAGTCCCTGCCCGCCCCGGTAATCGCTGCGAATCCCCTTGAACGGGCCAAGAGCGTTGAGATGCCGGTCCTCTACGAGAACGCGGACCAGAAGTTGACGCGCTTGTATGAGGCGATGCTGCAAGACGACGCTCGCGTTCGCGTTGAGCTCCCCACCTTTGTTACTCCCGAGAGTGCATTCGGCGAGGTCGAGGTGTCCGCGCGCCAAATGCGGCGGCTTTGGGACCGCATGCGTGATTTCGGCTTCGTTCGAAAAGCCGGCGCTAGCATGCCGAACCCCAGCCAGCTCACTGACTGGTTGACCAAGCGCCTGCAGACGCCGCAGGCCGGGTACAGCTACCACGTGCTCCGCCTCGGCGGGGTCTTCGTACTGCGCCCGATACGAACCATCATCGAGCGATACAACGTGACGGCGGACGAGCCGTTGCCCTTGTCCCCCGAGACCTTCGCGGAGCTGACCGACGTCGCCCAGTGGGCGTGCGACGTCGATGATGACGACGCGGTCGCATGGCTCCTCTTTGCCGCAGCGCAATTTCCTGGTTGGGGTAGCGCCCGCAACATCCTTAACGGCATCCATTCGCTGCCCGGGCCAAAGAGCCGCGAGGCCTGCGCGTACTATTTGCGCTGCTTCGAGGCATGCACCGAGGCCGTCAGCAATAAGCACCTCGTCGGCAAAAACTTTCCTCCAATCCTGAAGAGGCGCCAGCTGCTTTCGGATATCGGGGGTATCGCCGAGTTGCCTCGGACATCAACAGCGCTCCAATCGGCGTCCGCCTCGGCCGGACCGGCTGAGGCCGAAGTCGTTGAGAGGCCTGAGCCGGCGCAACCCGCGCCAGAGAGCGCGTCCCTCTACCGGTTGCAGCCCGGCAGCGAATCGTTCGAGTCGGAACTGGCTGAAGCACGAAGCGCCCTTGATGAGCTCGAACAGCAGCACATACGGATTCTTGAACGACGCCGCCGTGACCACGAGGACAAGGAGCGCGCTAACGCGGTCAAGCGCCGTGCGGAGCAGCTACTGCAGGGCATCGAGGCTCAGCGCCCAGACGTAAACCTCCCCAGCGTTGCACTCGCCCAGGAGCTTGCTGCAGAGGCAGTGGCGGCTGGGCTGCAATCCGTGGAGCAGGCACTCGCGGAGGTGGAACGTGCGCGAGCACTGTCCGCTGAGGCCGAGTCATCCCCACTGCGCCCGGGGGCACCTCTTGCGGAGAAGCGCCAAGTCGCGGAGCGAAGAAATCAAGCACTTCAAGCGCTTGAGGTGGCACTGGAGGGTTTGGAAGTAGCAGTTCGCGCCTGTACGGCCTTCGTGCTTGCCGACGCTGTAGGTGGTGGCTCGACTCACACGAGTACAGACGCCAATACAGGAGCGCCCGCAACGCCCGCGGTAGGCGGCGATACCGGTGCGGCCGCCGGAGACGCGGTCCAGAAACAAGAGGCCCTGGCCGCCTCGACCGAGCAAGGGGCAGGGCAGACACTGCTCCCGGACGGCGAGAAGGAGCGCGACACGAGCGTCGAAACGGTCGACGAGGACAGGTCAGTCGATGTAACGGATACCGACGAGGGAGAACGGGAAGACGACGTCGAAGAGACGTTGGTCATCAAGAGCGACTCGGATACCGCGTTGGTGCTTCCCGAAGGCCCAACAAAGACGCTGTTGCACCTCTTCGAGCGGCGCCGTTACTCGCTCGCCGAAGTCCACGTCAGGGCCCTTGCCCTTCGACTGAACCTGCACCCAGCCTTCGAGGCACATCAGGCGGTGCTTCTGGCTCTTGCAAGAACCCTGTCGTCTCTTGACTGCAGCTTCGCCATTGACCCGCGGCTGGACGAGGACCTCGAAGGCTTCATCACTCGTAATCCTGGAACAGTCAGCCAGCACTGCATTCAGTTCTATCTCGCGACGGGCGTGCTCGCCGCGGGCATTGTGACCATGCTCTTCGAGGGGCACGAGCGTGACAATCGTTGGTCTGTGGTCGGTTACCTGCAAGGCAAGTTTTCGGGGCACGCTGCCTTGGAGGCTCTTGTCGAGCACATCGTTGGCTTGCACCAGACCGGGCTCGCTTTAACGCGAGAAGCTGTCGCCGCTTCGCGCGTAGGCGCCAGCCGTGCGCTTGACGCTGAACTGAAGCGTATGCAAGAGCGCGCCAAGCACTGGAGCACAGACAGCACGCTCTACAGCGCTTGGCCAAGCCGGCCGCTGCGGCAGATTCATGACGAGATGTTCAGCAGCCGATACGTCATTGGAAAGGCTCTAGCCGACGTCGCCGCTGGTAACTTCCAACAAGTCCGAGCCGTTCATTCCGAGCTGAAGCGGAAGTTCGAGAAGCCTCTCCCGACGCTCGAAGAGGTGGCGAGGCGTTTCCGAGCAAACTTGCCGGACGGAAAGCTGCGGCTTTGGTTCATGGAGAACATCACCGCCACGGCGGCGTTCGTCTCCAAGGTCTTGGACTTGGTGGAACGAAGCGAGAAGCCTCGCGCCAGCCTGCCCCAGAATTTGCAAGTGTATCTGGAGCAACTGTATGCGAAGACCGCGGCCGCCTCGATGGAGGTCAAGGCCCAGACTCCGGAGCAGCCGCTTGAAAAACTGTACGTGGCCTCAGCCGGCAGAGTTCTCGATGGTGTGTTGAGGTTGTTCGACGACCAGCCGCCTGCGGCGTGCGTGCCAGACGACCAGCAGCGTCTCCTGGTGCCCCTTCCGATGGACCGCAGCCTGCTTCCCGCAATGACAGTACGGGGCGATGCATTGACTTATGCGCCGCTCTGCACGCCTGAGGAGGTGCTGGCATGCACCAAGGCCCTCGCAGATGAAGCGTTGGAACTTGATTCGCGTTCGGTGGACGACGAAGACAGGGGGCTTCATCCGGTACTTCGCGAGGCTGCCCGGCAGCATGTTGAGAGCACGCGCTTCTTGCCGGCGTTCTTGATTGAACTGACCCTGTCCCACGATTTCGGAGCGTTTG
>FVAB014308040.1_pt1 | contig 10789 bp, 8 predicted proteins | sample 1520001 | NCBI WGS metagenome assembly FVAB01 (sample SAMEA4475357, study PRJEB15587) | soil metagenome | biome: Soil; feature: Field | place: India | collected 2015-03-11 | depth 0 m
TATACTGTTGTTTGGTCCGGCGGAACAACTGGAGTAACCCGTAGCAATTTATGTTCAGGTATCTACTTCTTCAGTGTATATGATAAATTTAATTGTTGTGCGATGGGCTCTGTTCAGATTAATTCATCGAACGGTCCTAGTGTAACCTTACAAGCTAATCCTATCTTATGTAATGGTGGTACTACACAGGTAACTGCTCAAATTTCCGGCGGCTCCGCTCCATACACCGTTCAATGGTCAAATGGAAGTAGTGTAAGCACAAGCAACACTAATGTTTCAGTTAGCAATGTTGCATCCGGTGCTTTCTCGGTAACAGTAACATCAGCTAACGGTTGCTCTACGGTAAATTCAATAAATATTATGCAACCGAATGTACTCACAGCAAGTGTAGCCAAAGCAAATCCTACATTGTGTCAAGGCAATAACTGTAACGGTTCAGCACTCATCACGGTGCAAGGCGGAACAGGAAATTATACAGCCTCATGGTCTCAAGCCGGCATCAGCGGACTAAATCCAACCAATTTGTGTCCGGGTATCTATTATGTTACTATTTCTGATGCGAATGGTTGTACTACATCAGTTAACTTCGGATTAACCTGTGATGCTCCTTGTATCAGTAGTGTAGGGTTAAGCAACACCAACATACTATGCAATGGCGGTACTGCCACAGCTACAGCTACCATCAATAGTGGTACTGCACCATTTACTGTGTTGTGGTCTAACGGATCTTCATCAGTAACAAATAGTAGCACGGCCTCAACCACCGTAAGTGCCGGAATGGTCAGTGTTACTGTAACGGATGTTAACGGATGTTCGGCAACGGCATCAAAGAACATTACACAACCTGAAGTTCTTGACTTCACGGTAGTTAAATCCGACGCAAATTGCTCGGCAGCTTGTAGTGGTACTGTTACTGTAACACCTTCAGGTGGATCATCTCCATATATGGTAGTTTGGTCTGATGGTGTAACTGCTGCATCACGAAACAATCTGTGTGCGGGTAATTATTTCTTTACTGTTTACGATAAATTCAGTTGCTCTAAATCCGGTTCAGTTTGCATAATAGCGGCACCCGGCATTACAGCAAGTTTAACAAACGGATCTATACAATGTAATGGTTCTTCAACTACTGCCACGGTTACTATTAATGGCGGAGGGGCACCATACAATGTTGTTTGGTCGAATGGTGTAAGTGCAACTGTTAATTCAAATACGCATACTAACAATGCTGTATTCGCAGGCACAATTTCAGTTACGGTTACCAATGCATCCGGTTGTACAGCAACTGCCAGCAAAACAATTTCGCAACCTACTTTATTGAAGTTCACCGTTACGCAGTCTAACATAACTTGTCAGGCAAGTTGTAATGGTACCGGTAGTGCTACTGTAACGCCGAGTGGTGGTGTATCTCCTTATACGATTGTTTGGAACAACGGAACCACTACATTCACACGTACCAGCTTAGCCGCAGGCACTTACAACTTTACTGTTTCGGACAGCAAAGGCTGTAACAAATCCGGTTCAGTTACTATCACGGCACCTGTACCTATTGTAATAAACGGTACAGCAACGCATGTAAACTGCAATGGTAATTGCAATGGTTCTATTGTGCTTACAGTTAGTGGTGGCTTGTCACCTTTCACATATTCCTGGAAAAAATCTGGTAGTTCAACGGTAATAGCTACTACTAAAGATTTGAACAACTTGTGTGCCGGTACATATACTGTTACTGTGAAAGATGCTAATAATTGCACTGCAACTAAATCGTTCACAATTACTCAGCCCACTGCCATCAGTATCTGTATTACTAAAACTAATCCTACTTCTAACACTGCCAGCAATGGTAAGATTAAAGCAGTGGTATCCGGTGGAACATCTCCCTATCAATACTACTGGTCCGGACCAAACAACTACACTTCGAGTGGTTCAAATATCATTAGCTTCCTAAAAGTAGGTACCTATAAGTTGACTGTGGTCGATGCTAAGGGTTGTTCAAAAGTTGAAACCATTGTACTCTCTGCAGGTGTTTGCCGTGTGGAAGAACAATCAAATGAATCATTGATTCGAGAGATGACACTTTTCCCTAATCCGGTTGCATCTATGTTGAATGTAGGGTTAACCGGCTTCCATGGTAATACCACTGTTCGCATCTTTAACTACATTGGTCAGGAAGTAATGAATCAAAACATACTTGCCGAAGGCGAAATTGTAATTAAGTTCGATATGTCGCAGACTGCCGCAGGAGCATACATTGTTATTGCAGAAGATGAATCTGGTCAAAAAACCATGAAGGTAATCAAGCAATAACGTGAACAACAACAACTAATTAAAAAAGGCTGCATTGTAAAAGATGCGGCCTTTTTTTATTAAAAGCCTACATTAAATCCTACTCTGAAAATAAAGGGAGAGGGGCTGGCGCTTGTTAATGGGTTATATAGTGCATCATACATTGCCATTAATACAAATGAAGAACGTTGGCTTACAGGTTGAACATATCCGCCACCGAGATATAAATGAGGGATGTTGCGTCGTTCGGTGGTGTAGATATACTTAACCGGGTCGAATACCGGTATTTCCCAATTTATAAAACCATACTCTGCATGCGTAAAGAGTTTATCTGATATGCGGTAGCGTGTAAACACATTGCCACCATAAATACTCGTTTCGTACACTACACTACGCCATTTCTCTCTATAATATAAATATTCGGCACCTACGCCTGCCGATAAGCGTTTATTAATCTTGTAACCGATAATAGGTGATGCGCCAAGCACGGTAACATTCCCAAAAGTGGCTGTTACTCCGCCGCCGAAAAACAATCGATCCTTTAAGCTGAATTTATTTTGTGCATCCTGCGCTTGACTCACCATATTCAGGATGGTAATGGCAAGTATGGTAAATGATATTCGTTTCATAGATTATTCATCCGGAAAAATTTTACCGGGATTTAAAATGTTATTCGGGTCAAAAACGTTTTTGATTTGTTTCATCAACGAAAGTTGAGTTGCGTTAAGTGCAATAGGCATATAGTTTTTTTGAACCAAGCCAATACCGTGCTCGCCGCTGATTGTACCGCCTAAACGAACCACTTCGGTAAATAGCTCTCGGATTCCTATAGGCAATTTTTTATTCCAATCATCAGTACTCATTTCGCCTTTGATAATGTTTACGTGCAAGTTACCATCACCGGCATGTCCGTAACAAACCGATTCAAAGCCATATTGCTTGCCGATACGTTTTACCGCTTCGAGCAACTGAGGCAAATGAGCTCGTGGAACTACAGTATCTTCTTCTTTATAAACCGAGTTGGACTTTACAGATTCTGCTACACTGCGTCGTAATTTCCAGAGTTCGCTTTTCTGTGCGGCATTGTCTGCAAATAATATCTCACCACATCGATGTAACGCCAACACATCTGATACTTTTTCAGCTTCCTGCATTAATACATCCATATTGTTTCCATCTAATTCGATTAACAAATGGGCATGCACATCTTCGGAGAGCATCAATGAAGAGCCTGTAAACCGAATAGCCCACTCTATGGCATCACGTTCCATAAACTCTAGAGCCGAAGGGGTTATACCGGCTTTGAAAATAGAAGCAACAGCGGCACATGCATCTAAAGCAGAAGCAAAAGGTGCCAACATTAACACATCGTATAATGGATGAGGAATAATTTTTAATACAATTTTTGTAACCACTCCCAACGTGCCTTCACTGCCAACCACCAATTGAGTAAGATTATACCCTGTAGCGTTTTTAATAACATTGGCGCCGGTCCAAATAATACCACCGTTGGGTAACACTATTTCAAGATTCAATACATAGTCTTTTACCACACCGTATTTCACTGCTTTTGGTCCGCCGGAATTTTCTGCCACATTGCCACCAATAAAGCACGAGCCTTTGCTCGCCGGATCCGGAGGATAAAACCAACCTTTTTCTTTCAATGTGTTTTGAAGCACCTCGGTGATAATTCCGGGTTCAGTTATTACATAACCATTGGCTTCGTTAATTTCAATCAGACGATTTAATCGTTCGGTACTGAGCACTATGCCCCCATTTACGGGTAATGCGCCGCCACTGAGTCCCGTGCCGGCACCGCGTGTGGTAACAGCAATATGATGTTCGTTGCAATGCTTTAGTATGCGGCTAACTTGTTCAGCATTTTCAGGTTTTACAACCAGTTCAGGTACGAATCGTAAATCTTCAGTTTCGTCGTGCGTATAATTTTCGAATGCAATGTGTGATGATCGTAATACATTATTACTACCAACAATTTTTTCGAATGCAGTTACATCCGATGCTTGCACCATTAGTTCTTCTTGGGTTTTATTTCATCAAACTCTTGTCCTAAAATTAAGCCCAACCGTATTTGTACAATGTTATTAAACGTCGCATTGTTTTTATACAAACTTCCTTTTCCATAACCCATGGGAACCAAAGAGTATCCATATCGGATATTCAGGCTAAGCGAGGGAGTAAAATAATAAGACCCGCCCAGTACTACTTCTATATCATCTTTCTTAAAGGTATCAACACCATATACGCGAGAGCTGTTGGGCAACTGCACGATTTCTTGTTTAATGTTGCCAACGGTCCTGCTATATTGCAAACCGGCGCCAAAGCCAACATGTTGCCGGTCGTAGAAATTAATCATTAGTGGAAGGTCTATATAATTGATGTTGATATACAAGGCGCGCGGAATGCCATAGGTAGTCTTTGACTGAGCACCTTTTTGAGCAAATCCGATATCCATAGACATGAAAAACTTTTCGGCAATGGGGTATTGAATGGTGGCTGCAATATTCAACCCACCTTTGTTATATCCTGCCGACTGATCGCCATCTATTTGAGAACCAATGATGCCTGTATACAACCCACCGCTGAAACTTTGAGCTGATACGGCATTCGATAGCAGTAGTATCCATAGCAGCAATGTGAATTTCTTTTTGTTCATAAGCCTGAAACGTAGTAAAAATCCAAAGTATTTTTGAATGCAGAGATTAAAAACATGTTTAAGTACACAACGACCACGTTAGCAAAGATTGAAGATCTGATGAAAGAAGCAGCTTATAATATCCGGTATGAAAAAGGAAATTTCAAAGCAGGATACTGTGTGTTAAAGGATAAACGCGTGGTGGTAATAAATAAATTTTTCAATACCGAATCGCGTATCAATAGCTTCCTGGACATTATTCCAACTCTGGATATAAATGACGTTAGCCTCTCTGAAAAGAATGTACAATTGTTAAAGTATCTTAAAGAAGCAATCCGAAACAATTGAAAGTAACCTTTCTCGGAACCGGCACATCTCAGGGCGTTCCGCTGATAGCGTGTTCTTGCAGAGTTTGTTTATCAACGGATTTACGTGATAAACGATTACGCAGTAGTGTGATGATTGAAGAGAATGGTACCTGTATCGTTATTGACTCCGGTCCCGATTTCAGACAACAAATGTTGCGCGAGCAAGTGAAGCATCTCGATGCTTTATTGTTTACACATAGCCATAAAGACCATACTGCCGGTATGGATGATGTCAGGGCCTTTAATTATTTCAGCAAAAAAGCGATGGATGTATATGCCTCTGTTCATACTCAAATGGCGCTGAAGCGTGAGTTTCAGTATATATTCGATGACTCTGGTTACCCGGGTATTCCTAAAATCGATTTGCATACCATCGAAGCCGGCAAAACGTTTCACATAGGCTCATTAACCATTACTCCCTTAGAAGTGCTTCACCATAAAATGCCGGTGCTTGGTTTTAGAATTAATGATTTCACTTACATCACAGATGCGAATCACATTCCGACCTATTCTAAAAAAATAATCAAAGGCTCACGTTATTTGGTATTAAATGCGCTGCGTCGCGAGGCCCATATTTCTCATTTTACTTTGAACGAAGCAATTTCAGAAGCAGCCGGCTTGCAAGTGCCTAAAGTTTATCTTACTCATATAAGCCATCAGTTGGGCTTGCACGCCGAAGTTTCTAATGAATTGCCTGAAGGCATATTGCTCGCACATGATGGACTAAAAATTGAATTTTAATATGATGAACCTCAAAAAAACTCTTCCTGCTTTTATATTATTTATTCTATTAATTAATAGCAAGCATTCGTTCGCACAATATCTAACTCAAATTCCTTACGAATCTGACAGTACATTTTATAGAATCGACTTAGCATTGAAAAATGCTCCACGGTGTGCGTATCTCTATCTTGAGTATGATAGCATAAAAAATTTACCTGATAATTTCAGTTTGTTAATCAATCTAAGAGGAGTAACGTTTAAATATTGCAATCGATTAGACTGGGCCAAAGCATTTGGTATTTTGGGAAATATGTCTAAACTGGAGTATCTCGAAATATCAGTTTGCAAAATCGATAAGTTAAATGATAGAATCAGTAAGCTGAAAAAGATTAAAAGCCTGGTGTTAAAAACGAATAGCTTTCTTACGGTGCCCGAAAGTATCTCTGAGTTAAATAAACTGCAATATGTCAACCTGTCTTTTAATCCCGGAATGAAATGGGATGAAGTGTTATCCAGAATAAACAATAATCTCGTTGAGCTTGACTTAACAGGAAATGCATTATCCGAGCTACCTCAGGAATTGTATCAGTTTAAGCAATTAAAGAGACTTCACTTGCAAAGCAATTACATCAAGCAATTGCCGGCAATGTTCGCTGGTTTTGAAGAGTTAAAGTATCTCAATTTGAGTTCAAATATTGTAATGAACTGGAAGGTTTCATTTGAAGCCATCACAAAACTTAAACAACTTACTATACTTAAAATTTCAAATAACGAGCTAACCGAACTTCCTGCTAAACTCGGAGCTCTTTCAAATTTAATTGAGTTGCATGCCGATGGCAATAAACTCAGTGCTTTACCGGAATCTATTGGGCAATTGACAGAATTGACGCTGTTAAATATTAATGCATCAAATGCAGGAATGTCGCACAATCAAATTGAAAAATTTCCTTCATCATTCAATAAACTGGTGAATTTACAGGTGTTGAATATGAGTGGCACCTATATGCAAAATCTTCCTACAGGTTTAGAGAAATTAATCAAGTTAAAAATCATTACAATTAATTGGTGCGGACTAACATCTCTTAACGAACTGAAAAATTGCATTCAGTTGGAAGAATTGCATGCTTCTAATAATTATTTTGATCGGATACCTGATTGGATAGGTAATCTTATATCGTTGCGTATTCTAAAATTAGACGGCAACTTTTTCCCCAATAAACCTATTCCTCATATTCTTCAATGTCCTTCCGGAATTGGGAAGTTGGAACAATTAGAGCTTTTGAGTCTAAATGATCAGCTAATTGATAAGTTACCTGATGAAATTGGAAATCTTAAAAAGTTAAAGACATTAAACATTAGAAATAATAAACTCGAAACGTTACCTGCCTCCATTGCTCAATGCCAAAGCCTCGAAACATTAGACCTTAAGGCTAACTTACTGACGTCTCTTCCAGACTTAAACGCACTTAGCAATCTTAAAGATCTGAACATTAGTTTTAATCCGGACCTGAATATTGATAAATATGCCGGCAGCTTTTCTAATTTGCCTTCCTTGAAAAAACTCGACCTCAGTTATAACAATGTTTCAGACATTACCCTAAAAACAATCAGCAAGCAATATCCAAATGCGGAGATATATTTTTTAACTACAAAATATTTAAAGTTTAATCCGGATAAAAAATAGTTAATCAGAATAGAATAAACTGCTAATAACGTGGTCACTTAACATCTGACCTTCTGAACTTAAATGGTAGGCATTATTGTCAAAAAGAACCAGTCCATTATGTATAAATGGCAAAATGTTTTTTTGAAAATGATGGATGAAATTTTCCGGAAATTTCATTAATGCGCTTTGTTGTAATCCTGAAACAATTCTGAGCTGTAGCATAATGGTTTCATTGAATTGGTCAACTATTGTAAGCACTTCGGAAGTGGTCTCAGGTAATTGATGTTGTAATAAAGCTTTCGTGTAAGCGGCATTATTTGCTTTATTCATAGTGCGTACCCCATCTTTATAGCTGTGTGCTGATGGTCCCAAACCTACATAGGGTTTGCCTTGCCAGTAATTACTATTATGCTTGGATTCATATCCTATTCGTGCAAAATTTGAAATCTCGTATTGATGAATTCCGACGCTCTTACTCCAAGCAAGTAATAGTTCATATTGCTTTATCGTAGCATCATCATCGGCAGGTTTCATTTTATTGCTTTTTACAAAATGGGATAATGCTGTTCGTTCTTCAATAGTCAGGCTATAGCATGACAAATGGCTAATGCCGAGTTGTTCCACTTGGTTAAGATTGTGTTCCCACTCTTCCAAACGGAGTTCGGGTAATCCATATATTAAATCAATAGTAATGTTACTTATACCGGCTTTCTTAGCATGTTGGATACTATTAATTGCCTGTGTACTATTATGACTTCGATTCATTAGTTCCAGATGTTTATCGTGAAAGGATTGAACCCCAATACTTAATCGATTTACACCCGTATGTAATAATGGCTTGATAAAGTCTTCAGACAGATCATCAGGATTACATTCAACAGTTATTTCAGGCTCTTTTACTATGGAATAGTTTTTATAAACATGTTTTATAATAGAATCGAGTTGCAGGTTATTTAGTAACGAAGGGGTGCCGCCACCTAAATAAATAGTTTCAATAGATTCATTTTGCCATTCTTGTGAACGTAACGATATTTCATTCAATAAGGCGGCTACATAATCGTTTATGCCTTTCTTCTGTGTCGAAAAATGGAAATTACAATAATGACAAGCCTGCCTGCAAAAAGGTATGTGAATATAGATTCCGGCCACCTATGTTATGTTCGTACGAATTTTACAACGAATTTACGGTATCCTTAATGCTGCGTGTTATAACTTGTTTACTCTTGCTAAGTATTTTTTATCGTGTGGATGCTCAGCACACATTAATAATATCTTCTTCCAATAATCAAAAAAATACTTCTGGGGTGAACTTACCCCAACAACAACAAACGGTTGATTCATCAAGTGCATTATTACTTGTAAATAAAGTATTACTTCAACTATATGCTAAAGGTTTTGTAAATGCTTACGTACAATCTGTACAATCAAATCATGATACTACGCGAGTAGAAATCGAATGCAATAAATCTGTTACGTGGGGTAGGATAGAGGTCGATGAAGATGTCTTGGCATCGCGCGAATTAGCCAAAGTAAAGTCACTCAGTGGCAAGATGGTTTCCTTTAATGAATTAGAGAAACTTATTAATCAATTATTGAAATATTATGAGAACAATGGCTATCCGTTTGCTTCCGTTCAACTGGATAGTATGTATGACTATAAACTCGAATGGTATGCTCATCTTAAAATAAATCCGGGCAAGCTCATCGTGATTGATAGCGTAGCGATACTAGGTGAAGTCGCTTTATTAAACAGATATATTCAGAATTATATTGGAATAAAGAAAGGCTCTTTATACAACGAAGAAGCAATACGAAGTATTGATCAAAAGATAAAAGAATTGCCATTTGTCGAATCGGTAAAAACGCCGACTGTTCAATTCTTTGCAGGGAAAGCGATCGTAACGCTTTATCTGAAAAAGAAAAATGCCAACCGCTTCGATTTCATTATTGGAGTATTGCCTAACAGCTCTTTGTTGCCAACAGCAGGTAAGGTATTGATAACCGGTGATGTTCAATTGAATTTATTAAATGCATTGGGTAACGGTGAGCAACTATCATTGCGCTTTGAAAAGTTTCAGGCACGAACCACTCGTGCAAAATCTCGTGTTGTATATCCATTTTTATTTTCAACTGCTTTTGGTATCGATGCCGGTTTCAACTTATTTGTAAACGATAGCATTTTCCGAAATCTCGAGTATGACCTGGGCGTTCAATATTTATATACCGGAGGTAATTACATTAAGGGATACTATAAACGATTCGAATCAAGAATCATATCGGTTGATACGGCTCAAATCATTTTTTCAAAAAAGCTGCCATCAACATTGGATGTAAATAATAGCATGTATGGTATCGAATATGTTTTTGATAAAACAGATTTTCGTTTCAACCCCAGAAAAGGGTTTGGTTTTTTAGTAAACGGTGGTGTAGGCTTACGGCGAATTGTCCCGAATGCCAAGATAGTTTCTCTTAAAGATGTCTCGAATCCCGATTACTCTTATCGAAGTCTATACGATTCTATTTCGAATAATACCAACCAATATCGGTTAACTGTAAGAGCCTATAAATACTGGCCATTAAGCGTACATACCACTCTAAAAACACAATGGGACATTGGATATATTCTTGGAAATACACCAGTGGTGGGGGAATTATTCAGATTGGGAGGCAATAAATTTCTTCGTGGTTTTGATGAGGAAAGTATTCTGGTCTCAAATTATTATGTAATGAATACTGAGTATCGTGTATTGCTCGATCAGTTTTCGTTTCTAAGTATATTCACGGATGCCGCTTATCTGAAACGTTATGTGTCTCAGCAATTCATAGAGGCAATTCATATTGGAGTGGGGGCTGGCTTCACCTTTCAAACCCGTGCCGGCATATTTAACATCAGCTATGCTTTGGGTCGCACCGATACTACAGCATTCAATCTGCGTTCGGCAAAAATCCATTTTGGGTATATCAATATATTCTGATGTTACTTTGCAACATGAGATGTTACAGGCAATTCATACTTCAGTTTGCTTTTTTCTTCTTGTTTTCTATTTCGAGTTTTATTGTTTCAGCTCAGTCATCTTTAGTAACTGATAGTGT
>FVAB014296859.1_pt1 | contig 10505 bp, 7 predicted proteins | sample 1520001 | NCBI WGS metagenome assembly FVAB01 (sample SAMEA4475357, study PRJEB15587) | soil metagenome | biome: Soil; feature: Field | place: India | collected 2015-03-11 | depth 0 m
TGCACCATTCTTAACAAGACCTAAAAAACCTTCTCATATTGTTTAGAAAAGATACCAAACTTTAATAGTTTGATTTTCGGTAATACTGGCAAATAGCTTACCATCCCGACTAATTGCTACAGCACCTACCTGCCATAAATATCCAGCAATTGTACGGATTTCTGTAGTTGTTTGTAAGTTCCATAATTTAATCGTTTTATCTTCACTGCTACTAGCTAGTATTTTCCCATCAGGACTAAAAATTAAGAAATTGACTGTTGATTTTAATCCAGAGATAATCTGAGTGGCTTCACCCGGATCACAACTCCACAATTTAATAGTTTTGTCGCTACTACCACTAGCTAGTAATTTACCATTGGGACTGAAAGCAACTGCATTTACTGATAATTTATGCTCTGAAATAGTGCGGATTTCTTCTTGAGTATCTAGTTGCCATAACTTTACAGTTTTGTCAGTGCTACCACTTGCTAAACTTTGTCTATCGGGACTAAAAGCAACTGCGTTCACTGACATTTTATGTCCAGATAAAGTAGCAATTTCTGTTCCGGTGTCAATGTTCCATATTTTAATAGTTTTATCTTGGCTACCAGTGGCGAGAAAGTGATTATCAAGGCTAAAAGCGATCGCATTTACTGGCATTCGATGACCAGAAAAAGTAGCGATTACTTCCCCTGTAGCCAAACTATGTAATTTAATAGTTTTGTCGGTATATCCTACCGCTAGTGTTTCTCCATTGGCACTAAAAGCAATACTATGAATGCCATCAGTTTGAGGAAGCAAAACCCGAACATTGTCCTCAGTATTTAATTCCCACAAACATTTTCCAGTACCTTGGTTTAATACCGGAATTGATGCGGGTGTAATTTTTTCAGAAACAGGGGAAGGTACAGGTGTAGAAATAGGAATAGGAACCTCTTTCACCACAGGTGGATTTGATGTTTTCTCTGCTGTTGGGGTAGGTGTGGTATCAGGAATAGGGACTTGTTCAAACAGAAATTCTGGGCCATTTTGTCCTACAAGAATGCGATCGCCTGATTGTAAAATTTGTGTTCCTTCTATACGTTTACCATTAACGTATGTACCATTTACACTATTTAAATCACAAATTTCCCAAGCTAACTGGGAGGATACTGCAATAGGTTTGATTTCCAAATGACGACGGGAAACTCCTGCATACTTATTCGAGTCAAGTAATATTTGGCATCCTGACTCCCGTCCAATTACTACTACCTCACCTGGGGAAATTACATAACGGTATACCCCTTGCTTACTAACACTGTTTGAAGTCAGAATTAATGTTAGTATACCCTCGGATTGAGAACCAGAGCTTTTACTATTTATTCCGGGGAAAACTTGATTAGTGTCGTTCATACATACCTCGATCAACTATAAAATTTGATTTGCTCTTTATATAGCAATTATTTTATTATTTAGTTTCTTTTTCGCTTAAATGTTAGCATAGTATATTTTTTTACTTAATTCAATATTTATATTTATAAGTATCGATAAATTTAATGAAAACTTTAAGTATTTTGCCTAAAGCGACCTATGCCATAAATATAAGTTACTCTGTAACTTCATCAAGATAAATTAAGTTACTTTTTGTAAACAATATAAAACAGCTATTCATCTTTTTTAATTATTATTACACTAACCTGCCATGTGGCTCATGAAACTTATTGTAACTTTGTCATGTACCAAAAGTTAGAATTTTGCGGTTACACTAGAAATAACAGAGTCTTTAGACCAAAAATACCTAAATTCACTAAGCAATAGTTTTTACTATGTCAAATATAGAATCATTAATTGAGCAAAGTGTCGCTAAAACTCAAGAGTTATCTCTGGAAGTTGAAAGTGCTAATAATGTAATTGAACAGATTAATCAATTGGCAACGAATCTACAAACAAAAATTGTCTCGGAAAGCCAAGAATCTATTAATGCTTTTGCAGCATTGAACAACCAACTGTCTAATACTGAACAAAATATTGAAGGTAAAATCAACAACACCAAAGATAACTTGAATACTTTGCAAACAAAAGTAACTGATACGGAAAATCAGATAGAGGAAACAATTAATGAAATTAAAAGCCAGTTAACCGAATTGAAAACTTTAACAGAAGAGAGGCTATCAGATATTAACCAAGAAGTTGAAGAAGTGAAGAATAACTTAACTGAGTTACAACAGCAGGTGCAGGAATGTGAAACTGATATTGAGCGTCAATTAGACACAGCCAAAAATAGCCTTGATGAATTTCGCAATTTAGTAGAAACTCTTAAGGTTAACTTTGATGAAAACCAAGAAAAATTAAGCTCTCAATTCGACAGTTTTGAGCAAGAAATTAAAGAGAAATTAGATTCTATGGTTAATGATTTTAGTACATTAATTCAAGAGAGCGATCGCAAATTATCAGATTTAGAAACTGCTTTAGATACAACATCTAACGAGGCATTTTCCGCAATTAACCAAAAATTGGTCGAAGAATCAGTCAGTGAACTTTCTAACTCAGCTAATCAAGTCAAGGAAGCTATCTCAACTTTGCAAAATCTAGGAGAAAGTTCTCAAGATATTTTAGATGGAAAACTTGGTGATATTGTCGAGAAAATTAGCAGTGTGACAGATTTAATTGAAGATATCAAGCCTGTTTTAGAAACGGTTAAAGAGCTAACTTAATTAATTTAACTTGAACATTATTAATTCAAAAGGAGAGACAAACTAATGACTCAAGTAGCGGAATTAGGACAAAATATAGAAGAAGTCACTCAAAAATTGACTCAGCTGTTGAATTTTCTCGAACAAAGTCATCTTCAAATAGAGTCCGCTTGTTCAGAAATAGAAAGTGAAATTAATGAGTTAAATGAGAAGGGGGAAACGGTAGGTAATAGCTTAGAAGAATTGGGAAAAACTCTGGAAAACTTACAAGAAAGTGCGGAGGATAGTGAGTTAATCACCGCATTGGATAGTCTGCAACAAATGACCAACGAAGCTGAACAAAAAGTGGAGGAAGCTATTCAGTCTGTGCAAGAAGCACAAAGTAATTTTATTTCGGAATTGGCAGAGAGTCAAACTCAAATTGATGAAGGTGTAAATGAGGTAAAAGCAGCTTTTGCAGAAGTAAAAGAAGGGATGAATGTTCTAGAAAATACGATCGCAGAAGCCAAACAGACAACTCAAGAATCTTTTACCGGATTGGAACAAGCTCTATCTAGTATACAAGAAAAAGCCGAAAAACTTCAATCAGAAACCGAAAAAGATTTTACTGAATTGAGTAACGAATTATCCGAAACTTATACAGCAAACATTGAATCAAGTTTCAGTGAATTTAGCACTCAAGTTACACAAAACAGTTTAAATGAAGTAACTAGTTGTTTCACAGATTTTGAATCAGGGTTTGAACAAGTTTATAATCAGTTTAATTCGGAAATTGAAACAACAGGTGAACACCTTAAACAACGCGGAACGGAAGTATTTAATAATGCAGTGTCTCAGTTTGAAGGAGAAGTAAAAGGAGAAATTGACAAGTGTGTTGAGGATGCTATTCAAGAGGTGATAGAAGCGATGATTGAAGAAGTAGTTGAAAACGTTACCTTAATGACATTTGGCACATCTGTAACTGGTATATTGAGTCCAATAATACCAGCAATTATTACTGCGAATAAAGCGATCGAAACCGCTAATACTGTGCTGGAAGGACTAGAGTCAGTAGGAGATTTTTTTGGTCTATAAACTAGTAAAAATTATCCAAATTAGGAATTAATAGAATTATGGCTCAAGAACTAAATCAATCCCTCGGTTCTTTATCACAAATGGCTGTGGTAGCACCTCAAAAGTTGAATAGTTTGGTGAAGCAAATCAACCAAATCAAAACGGAAGTTGAGAATTTAGAAACGAATATTCAAGAGAAACAAACTCAAGCTTCAGATTGGGTGAATCAGATTGAAAAAACTTTCACTGATTTACAACAAGAGGTAACTAATCAACAGGAAGAACTAGAAAAAGAAATAACAGAATTATCCAATAGTCTGGAAACTTTGCCACAGTTAATGACGGAAACTCAGACGGAATTAGCTAGCGAAATCCAGAATGCTCAAGAAAAAATTTCTACACTTAAAACAGAACTTGAGTCAGGCAAAACAGCTATGGAAACAGCTGGGGAAGAAGTGGAAACATTGCTAACTCAGGTACAAGAAAAAATTAAGTCTAATCAAGACGAGTTAGTAGCAGCTTTAGATACAACTGAGCAGGAAGTTGAAGAATTGCAGGAAAAAATTGCCGCAGCAAAAGAGGCGACAGAGGAACAGATTAACCAGTTGACTCAAGCAATGGACAAAAATCAACAGGAAGTAGCGGAAAAGATTCAGGAAATGATGGATCAGTTTACTACTTTTAAAAGTGATTTAGAAACCAAGCTGACTGAAATTAGTTCCGAAGTTGTGAAGGCAAAAGTGGATGAAGTTTTGGATGAAACTCAGGAAAAAGTAGAATCGGAACTGAAACAAGTAGTTGAAGAGGCGGTAAAACAGTTAACTGATAAGATTCGGGAGATGAATGACAAAATTACTAATGCTCAACAAGAAGCATCATCAGGTAGACAGGCAATAGAACCTTTGTTCAATCAGTTGAAAGATCTGATCGATCCAATTAAAGACGCGATCGATAGTGTAATGAGTGCAATTTCATCTATTATTTAAGGAAGCATAAGTTTATGGCTGATTTAGACGTAATTGCTACAGAAACGGTTGGTAAATTAACAGCTTTTCTGGGAGAAGTTGAGCAAGTAGAAACTAGTTTAACAGAGTTACAAGAACAACTAACCCAGGTAAGTCAACAAATTGAGTCAGGTGGGGATGATTTGAACGATCGCGTTGAGTCTTTGATTGAACAAATGACAACCGCGAAAGATGAATTAGGAGCAGAAGTAGAGGAAATTAGTCAGGCGATCGCACAATTAAAAACTAATACCGAAAATCTGCAAGCAGAAGTTGAACAGGAAATTGAGGCAACTAAAACTGCAATTAATGCGATCGATCAACAAGTTGAAGAACTAACACCGGAACTAGAAAATACTTTCCAAACAGTTCAAGAATCTCTCAACTCCTTGAAAGAAAAAACTTCCGAAGTAGAAACTCAATTAGAAGAGGTTTTATCTCAAGTCGAAACATTTTTAAAAGATGAAGTCACCGAAGCGGTAAAAACTCATCAAACGACTATTGAAGAACGTGCTACCAAGCTACAATCTTATATTACTGATGAGTGCTTGCCTGCGATCGCCGAAAAAGTAACCGAATTTACCGAGCATTTAGAACAAGTTGTCGAAAAAATTACTGCTAAGTTAGAACAAGTGCAAGATAACACCGAAAAATCTGCACAAGAATCTCTGGAATCTGTGGTGCAATTTAAAGACGAAAGATTAGATGAATTGCTGAATACTGGTAAAGAGTTAGAAAGTTTAATGAGCCGTCTTAGTCAAGCAATTGATACCACAACTTCGGGTGTAATTACCGCAAAAGATACTTTAGCAACTGGCGTTGATGCGACGAATACAGGTTTAAATTCGGCAATGGAAATTTTAGATAACGCTAAAGAATTATTGGAAAAGTTTAGTTAGTTTAAATCAATTTAAACTTTTGTAAGTCGGCTTTCTCTTTTTCCCAACTCTTCTGTTGCAGCTTGATTTTTTCTAAGTTAACTTTTACCAGAGCTTGTTGCTTTTCCGTTTGAGCGATCGAGGCAGCAAGTTCTTCCCCAATTGTTTCAATAATTCCCTTGATTCGCTGATCTTCTACTTCTAATCTTTGAGTCAAAGTTTGCATAATTTTGTCTACCAAGCTTTTTGCTAGAGATTGAAAATAACTACATAAATCTTTTTTTATTTTTTCTCCTTCTTGTTCTAATTTTAACGGTTTTTCTTGATAAAAATTATAAATCAGAAAAGGAGTAGTAAATATTAATACTATTAAAGTTATCCCAGCAACAATCAAACCTTTTTGCTGCATACCTCCGACAAAAGTGGCGATCGTGCCAATGAATAAAACAATGAGTGAAACAACAGATGTTACTTGGGATCTCGTATTTTTTAATAAATAATTGATTAAGGAAGTTTCTTGATAACGAATCTCAGAAGCAACTTCTAGAATTGAACCTGGCAACACTTTATCTAGCTCAACTATTTGAATTGGTTGAACTAATAAATTTAAGGAATTTACCGAAGGTTTTATATTGAATATATTATAACTTCTTTGAAGCAGTCCATTTAAACCTCCATCCGCATAAGTTGTACAAATTTGTTGCCATTCTTCATTTCCCCAATTGATTAAACTATTTCGACATAAATGGTTCATCATATTGTTAACATTACTCGGAGTAGTAGCATTTTCTGTTTGAAGCTGAAGGTAAGTATAACCTTCCCGTCTGACAACTACAGGTTTTAAATTATCTGTAAATGTTTTGACTTGGGTTAAAATACTTCTCTTGCTAAATTCGTCTAATATCGCCGCTTTTGATTGGCTTAATTCTGACTTTACCTTACTAAAGAATTTATCTTTTTCACTTTTAACTTTTTGCAGAGCAGATTTAGCTTTTTCTTTTAAATCTTCAGTTTCAGAATTTTGCAGCTTTTCCTGTTCTTTCTCAACTTTTTGATTCAACTCTTCCTGTTGTAGATTCATTAGTCGTTCGATGCGATCGATCTGACATAAAACCTGTGCATTAACCCGCTTGATTAAAATTTCCTCATATCCCCCCTTACCAGGAATTTCTAAACTTTTACAAAAGGCATCAAATTTATCTTGATAGTTATGAGCAATATTCGTTACTGAAGCATTCGGAAAAAAAGGTCGTAAAAATAAAGGAATTAGTTGCAATTCAAGATTAACATCTTCTCGGTTAATCTGACTCTTAATTGCCGCAAAACTATCGATCGCAGTTTGGGGAACTTGACCACTAGTTCCCGATGTATCCGCCACAACAAATAATTTATTAATAGCTGCTTTACTCGCTTTTTCTATTAATTGTTTTTCGGCCTCTGAAATTAAATGACTAGAATTTATCACCAAACAAAAAACATCACAACTCGCTAATTTATCACCTTCATTTTCTAGTTCTTGATTAGCATTAAATTCAAAAATAATTTCAACAGTTTTATCATTTAAACTAGAATCACCCAGAGTAATTCTGTCTCCTGGTTTTAATTTTGTCCAACTATCTTTAACTAATCTTTGCTCGTTAATATAAGTACCATTGGTGCTGCGATCGCAAATTTCCCAACTCAGTAAGTTTCTCCCTGGTACCCTTTGAATTTCCAGATGTTCCCCAGAAATTCTATCCTTTACATCTGGAATCAGAATTTGACACCCAGGACGACGACCAACTAACACTTTTCCTCTGGAAGCAAGCGGGTAACGAGTTTGTTTTTGTCCTGATGTACTAACCAGATTTAAAACTAATGTGGCTGGAAATTGCTGTTTATCTTGCTGCAAATCTTTGGGAAAAGTAGCAATAGTAAATTGGTACTCTGATAAGTTACTATTACTATGCAAAAACTTAGATAAAGCTTGTGCTAAAAGTGGGAATTTACTGTAAATCTGTAGAGATATTTTTCCCGCTTTTAGGGAATTGGCGATCGTTTCTAATTCCAGTGCGATCGCTCCATAAGCAATTTTCTGATTGCTTTTTACCGCAACTAACTTTTGTAATTCTTGAATGCGCTGAGCTAGTTTATCAGTTTTGATTGACATAATTCTGACTATCTTATTTCGATAAATTCCTCACTATTTTTTATGTTTATTCAGGTTTAACCGAACAAACATATCCGCCTTGTTCCCGGGTTGGTTTAAATTCACTCAACAATCTTTCACGACTCCAACCTTGTTGTTCTAGATTAGTACTATCCCAAACATGACCAGGAACTCCCCAATCACCAGTATAGTCACATTGGGGCGATTTTTGACAAACACAACTTACAATAGCCTGTGTTGAATTAATTGGAAAATTTTCTGCCGCACTTGTTGAATTTTCGGAACTAGAAGAAATTTTATTTCCATTTACTAAAACCTGAACCTTGTTAATATTCCAACCGTTACCCGTCAAAGTTTTTTCAATTGATCCTACTAAATTATGATTTAATTCACAAGATGACAAAGATTCAACCGAGCGAGGAGAATCAGAAGCTAACCGAAGATTTACAGTCGCCTCTCCTTGATTAATATTAACCTGAAATTCAGCAATTTTGAAATTACTAATTTTTATTGACTTGACCAATTCATTAACCGCTTCAGTCGCCGGTCGAATCGGATGCACCTTAATAGTTTCTGCAACATAATCGGCACATTGACTATCTGGTTTAAAGACTTTAATAGTCACCAAAGTTATATAATCACTCACTTCCGATTGTTCAATTTTTTTACCCTGATTTTGAAAACAAGAGTCAACTTCTTCGTTATTTTTAATAACTCTTCGGCTAATCCATCCCCGACGACCTGAAGAGTCTTCAACCTGTAGCCAAGTTGATTTTTCTAGACCAGCTTTTGTCTGTTTACCTGTAACAATCAATTGACTCTCTGATTGTTTTCCTGACAATTCTTCGATCACATTATCTGGATTTGAAGCATCAGGTTCTCGACGGACATTACTATTCGGCTTAATCGTAGCTAAACAACGAGATGCCGAATCAACAGATAATGAAGGCTGTGGAGTAATTGGAGGAGGAGTATTCTGATTATCAATATTATTTGTTACCACTGAATTACAAGGCTGAATTTGATTGTTAAATATCCATCCCTGAGTTCCATCAGGTAATTTAATTTCTACAAAAGCGTCTTTTTCACTCAAATATAAAATTTTCTCCCCTTTATTGAGTATTTTGATTGTTTCTGCTTCCCTGACAGGTTGATTACGTACTCTAGCATTATCATTATTTCCCTGCGTAGGAGAAACAATGCGACACAGATCGGGTTTTTCGCTGAGTAACTTGGCAAATTCATCAGTTTTTTTACCTGGAGCAGAGGGATTTTTAACGTAAAGCTTATAAGCGGCAACACCAAGAATTCCACTCAAAAAAACAGAAAAACTTAGACCAATTAGCAGCGGCAATTTGTTAGGACGTGGCGCTAGAGGAGGTGGTGGTACAGGTGGTAGTGGAAGGGGTGGCGGTGATGGCGATGATGGGTGTAGAGTTGGATCGATCGGTCTAGAAGGAATAGGTTTAGGTAGCGGTGTCGGCGGCGTATATCCACTTGGATACTGCTGCACTGCCACCGATGTCACTCTCAAATCCAATTGTCCCAAACGCAAATTACTACCTTGAGAAATTGTTACTTCTCCCACTGACAGAGATTGTCCGTTAACAATCGCAGGATTACTTTGACGCAAATTCCTGACATAAAAAAGCTGCTGTTGAGGATTAAAGAAAACTTCGACCTGGAGACCCGACACCGTTGGATCTGTAACCACAATATCGCAGATTTGCGGATCGCGCCCAATCCGAATCGTTCCGGGGTTTTTACTCGGTTGATTTTCGTATATTGTATAAGTCCTGAGTTGACCTGCTTCCAACCACTCTAAAGTCAATTCGTGTAACAAGTTAGTAGCAGTAACAGTTTTCTGAACAGTCGGACTATAGCTGGGATTATTCAGTTGTTCCAGTCCTCCCAATACCTCTTTAGCTGACTGGTAGCGGTCTTTAAAGTGATAGTGTACCATCTGAGTCAAAATCGCCGCCAGTCCCGGACTCACAGAGGCGCGGTTTTGCCAAATAATTTCTCCTGTATCAGGGTCTTCCCCTAAATTACTGGGATAAATCCCCGTCAATGTTTGAATAGCAATCATCCCCAAAGCATAAATATCACTATTGGGGCGGGGTTTGCCTCGTCCTTGTTCTGTAGGCATATATCCCGGTGTACCAATAGCCACAGTCGCACTAGCTTGCTGAGTTTGAGTCACAACACTACGGGCAGCGATAACTTGTTTTACCGCCCCAAAATCAATCAAAACTAACTTGCCGTCACTGTCACGTCTGATGATGTTAGCTGGTTTGATATCTCGATGGATAACGCCGTGCTGATGGATAAATTCTAAAATTGGTAGTACATCGTTCAACAAAGCAATCACATAAGACTCACTCAACTGTTTCCCTGGTATGAGTTCATCAGCTAAAGTCTGACCATCAATAAAATCTTCTACTAAGAAAAACTCTTGATTTTCTTCAAAGTAAGCCAAGATGCGGGGAATTTGGTCGTGATTGCCTAGTTGCGCCAGAGTTTCTGCTTCACTTTGGAACAGCCGCCGTGCAGTAGCTAGCAATCCCGGGTCATTACTGTCAGGGTGTAGGTGTTTGACAACACATTTAGGATTACCAGGTATGCGAGTATCTTCAGCAATATAAGTATGACCAAATCCACCAGAACTTAAGTTTTGCAAAACCTTATAACGCCCATCTAAAAGCCGACCAATCATCATAACCTGCCTTCCCTAGTCAATTACTAACGCAAGTTGCTAGTTATCATCCTT
>FVAB010382303.1_pt1 | contig 10263 bp, 9 predicted proteins | sample 1520001 | NCBI WGS metagenome assembly FVAB01 (sample SAMEA4475357, study PRJEB15587) | soil metagenome | biome: Soil; feature: Field | place: India | collected 2015-03-11 | depth 0 m
TTTTTTTCCACCTAATTCTTTAAATAATTTTTTGCAATAATATGATGCTAATGTTGTGGTCATTTTAACACCGAAATCATATCAACTAAACTTCCTGAAAAAATAATTATAGGTTCACCAAATCTCATTGTTCTTTCATTTTCAGCTAAAATTCTTAAAATTTTCATCTTTTTTACTAATTCTAACTCACTATCCCTTCCAATTTCATAAAAAAGCCATTTATTAAATATTTCAACATCAATTTCTCCTCTTTTTATACATTCCCAGACTTCAGTAAATTTAAGATTTTTAATATTCGCCCAAATTTTCTTAAATGCCTCATCCTTTACCGTAATATTTTCTGGAGAAACCTCTTTTCCTTGATTTTTTAAATCTTGTAAAATATTAACCATTCCTCTAATACTTGGATAATTTATATCTATTAATTTACAAATTCCTTCCTCGGAATATTTTAAATCCTCTTTTTTGCAAATATTAGTTAAATAATTAATAATATCTATTCTTTCTGGTTTATTAAACTCAATTTTTACGCATCTATTAATTAATGGTTCAATAATTTTACTTTCATAATTACAAGTTAAAATAAAAAATACATTTTTACTATATGTTTCCATTAAATTTCTTAAACTTTGCTGTGCAACAGGTGTTAACCCATCAGATTCATCTAAAAATACACATTTTCTTATTCCATTGCTACTCTGGGTTTTTGCAAAATCTTTTACTTTTTCTCTAATAGTATCTACTCCTCTTTCATCAGATGAATTAAGAATTAAATAATTACAATTTAATTCATTAATAATTGCTTTTGCCATAGTTGTTTTTCCAGTTCCCGGTGTAGACGATACAAATAAAAAATTTGGAATATTTTCTGGGGTTTTTAAATATAAACCCACTTTTTCTTTTGAACCACCAACCACATTAGAAACTCTATTGGGTCTATATTTTTCTTGCCATAGTATATTTTTTAACTCTACATTTCCCATCAATATCACCTAAAATATTTAAATATTACTCCAATTCCATTGGAGCTACTATAACTGATATATTGCTATTATCTGATTTTTCTATTATTTTTAACGGCATTCCTGCCCCTAATCCAACAATAATATTAGTTGCAAACGCTTTCATTACATTTACAAATGGTTCTCCTAATTTTAATTTATTGCCGCCAACACAATCATTGGTATCAATTTCTTTAGTAAACTTATATTTTCCGGTATTACTAAAAATTATTTTTCCTTTTTCAGTAGTAATAAATGTTGCGAATTCCTTATTCATTCCTGCATCCGCTAAAAATGCATTAACATCTTTACCAGTTAATGTAATATTTTCTGAAAATACCATTTCTTTCTTCAATTCTGGTGCTTCAAGAATCATATTAATATCTAATAATTCTATTTCTACTTTTCTTCCTCTTTCTTTTATAATCAATAAATTTCCTTCAACTTTTAATTCTATTTCATCACCAAAAGTTCTTAGAACACTTATTACTTCTCCTAATTTTTGTATTCCTATTTTCCCAATTTGTTCATATTCAATAAATGCATTCTTTGATAAATTTGCGGTTAATACAACTGTTTTTGTTGCATTTACTGCATTAATTCTAACCCCACTTTCAGTAAAATTTAATATCAAATCCTCATCTGAAAATTCAGTATTACACTTTACTTTATTTAAAAATTCTACTATATTTTCATTCTTTACTTTCATTTTTATCAACCTCACTAAATCTAATATATTATTAACTCATAAACCTTTATAAATATATGTTTATTCAATTACTACCTCTTCTAAATCCTCTACTAATACTATTTCATTCCCGAATTCTTTTAAAATATCCAATCTTTCATTGCTTGCCCTTTCAAAATAATTTTTATCTTCATCAAAAAAATCAATATAATATGATATTTTCTTTTTCATTGCATTTAATCTTTTTACTCTTCCCACTACCTGAATACTGGTTACATTTGATACATGTGCCCCAACATTTATTATAATATCTAAACTTGGTATATTAATACCTTGTGCAAATATCTGTTGACTCCCAATTAATACCCTTTTGTCATTACTTTTAAACTCAGCAAACCATTTTTTTCTATCATCTTTATTTGTCTGGGATGTTATTAAATAACTATTTTTTACAATTTGGTTAATTAATTTACCATGGTCTATAAGTTTTGTAATAATTAATATTTTATACTTATTACTATATTTCTCACATAAATCTCTAATAATTGAATTTCTATACTCATTATGCACAATCACATTTTTATATGCATCACTATAACTGCCCGATGATTCTCCTTTACATTTAACAAAATAACATTTTGTTGGTAATATCCATCCTGCTTTTTCCATTTCTTGCGGTGTTTTTTTATAAATAGTAGTTCCAACCGCTGCGTTCATTAATAATGTATGGCAATCATTTCTCCAATCTGTTGCCGTTGTTCCAATAATATACTGAGAATTTATACAGTATTTATTTACTACACTATACATATTAACATTTCTAACTAAATGTGCTTCATCAAAAATTGTAATGCCTACATTATATAAATATTGTTTTAATTTTTTACTGCTTTCATCCCCTCTTTTTAAAATAGAATATAATGTTTGTATGCTTGCTATAGTAAATTGTTTATCTATTACTAACTCTCCTTCATACATTTTTCCAACCTGGCATCCCGTCCAGTTCTCTATATCTTCCTTTAATTGTTCCAACAACTCCACTCTACTAACTATTACTAAACTTCTCTTATTAACCTTCTTTAATAATTCAGCGATTATCACACTTTTTCCTACCCCGGTTGGTAAATTTATTATACCAATTCTTCTTCTATATGCCGTGTCAATTGCTTCATTTTGATATTCTCGTAGTTCAAACGGGGGTTCTATAAATTTTGTATTATAACTTGTATTAATTATATCATTATCTTGAGTATTAATATATTCTATAATAAAATTAGTATTAAATCGTTCATTATACCCATCAATAAATTCTTCTAATTCATGAATTAATCCAACTGGAATATATTTTTGTTTAATATTAAAAATATGTTTTTTCCCGTCCCATATTCGTTTCTTATATAAATCACTAAACATGTAACCATCCACAAAATAACTAAATTTTAAATCCAACCCTCTTAATAATTTTGTATCCTTTAAATTAATAAAAAATAAATTATTCCCCCTCCGTTCTACTTTTAAAATAAAATTTTCACCATCTTGTTTAGTTCTTCTATCTACTTCTCTTTGGCATAATTCTTTATGAGAATTGAATGTATTATCCCAATTTCCTTCACTATACTTTGTAATATCATATCCTTTTCCTCTAATTTCTCTAATAAAATTTATTATTTTATTATTAATTTCCTCTACAATATCTTCATTAAAATGGTACGTAATTTTATTTCCTAATTTTAACATATGCCATAAACATCTGGGCATTATATTATATTTTTTATAAATTAAATAAGAATAAAATTTTGCTTGGTCAATAAATCTATCATCAGGAATTGAAGAATTTGTTTTCCAATCATGAACAATTATTTCTTTATCTTTAATGCAAACCAAATCAATATAACCAATAATAGTTTCTTTAATGCCGTCTACTTCCATTTCAAATTCAATTTTCATTTCTGGGAATAGTGTGTACCGCCCATCGTTCCATACATCCACAATATTTTTTCCATAATTATAGCATTTTATAAAATTTTCTTTTTTTATTGTTTCCCCAAACATTCCAATCTCAGTAGTAATTTTATCCATTTCATCTGAAAATACAAAATCAGCATCTTCCGGTGATTCAATCTTTGTTTGTATTCCTTTATGTACCGCTTTACCAAGCTCCCCATATATATTTTTATTATCCATTTCTATTTTCTTAATTTTTTGAAAATAAAATTGTAGTGGTGATTCAGAATATAGTTTTAAAGTGCTATAAGAAATATTAAAATCTAATTTTTTCACAGGAATCACCAACCAGTTATAAAATAAGTAACTAATATCAGCGGGGGTATTTGCCAATATTTAGTTACTTATTTTATATTATAGAATATTTTATCTATTCTATAAAATCTATAATCTCTATCTTTGTAAATTCTTTACCAAGATATTTTCCTTTTTTAGTTTTCAATTTTACCTTCATTCCTGCTAGACCTTCTTTAAATGATTTTGCAGTAACTTTTGTAATATCCAATTTTTTAAATTTACAATATTTAAAAAATAATTTACTTACTGCACTTGTATATTGGTCATCCAACTGTTCCTCAGTTACTTTTTGGTTAAACCATGGGGTATATATATTTTTCCCATTAACCTTACTAACATAATAAGTTAATCCAGAAACATTTACTACATACGAAGTATCTTTAATAAAAACAGATAAAGAACTTGGATACCCAATTTTTGTAGAATCTGTTTGGGATACTTGTTTTGGTTTTATTTGATTTCCCATTGCATCCCTAATATATGGTTTTCTTTCCTCCGCTTTCATTATAGTAAATACCTTTCCTTCATCTTCTGGTCTAAGAACTTTCTCATATTTTATTTCACCTGAAAGTTCCCCAAATACATCTTCGGTATTTATTTCTTTTAGTTCTTGTGATTCTGGAGTTTCATCCAACTCATCAAAAACTTCTTCATTTTTCTTTACTTCATCTACCATTTTAATCACCTCTTTACATCCATAGCATATTTTTGTGTTATTAACATTTTTTAGCTACTTTTGTAAATATAATATATTATTAACTCCAAAGAATTTATAAACATATGGTTTACATATTTATTACAATTTTATTTTCTCTATAAACACATACCAAATTCCACAAATTATTTAAATCTAAAAATTTCTTTACCTCTTCCGAACAATTTTTTTGTAATTTTTTTAATAAACTCTCTTTATAAAAAACCCATACGCGCCGGTTCATATAACAATATTTTTCATTAAATTCGCTACAATATTTAAGTACTTCGTATATATTATCTAATTCTCTATCTAAAAATTCTTTTTCCTCAATATTTATTTCAAAAGAAAATGGTACTATTAAAAATTTATACGGTAATTTAAAATTTTTACTTATACACCAATCTATATTTTTACAGCACCAATTATTTATAGTTTTTGGGTTATAATTATATTCAGAACCTGGCATTATTATTCCTTTCCAATACCCCCACTCAACTAATTTATTATTTATTTCTTCTATTTCTTCTTTATTTAATCCTGCATCTCTACATAATAAACTTGCACTAAACATTAAAATATTATTAACATATCTTCCTTCATTCATGGGCACGCCGAGCTTCAATATCTTAAAAACTGGTTCCAATAACAATTTCTTTTTACTGATTTTTACACTTACAATTGGTTTATATTTTGGCAATATTATACTATCTAATATTATTTTTAAATTATTTATATTTTCTGGTGCGTACTTTAATATCTTTCTAAAAGGTTTTTCAGGATACTTATTATGATTTGTTCCAGGTGCACTTGCAATTCTTCCAATATTAAAAACTGAATCATCAAATTTTATACTACTTATCGGGTTATTTTCACTTAAATCTTCTATTATATTTTTCCACCATGTTTTAAATTTTTGGTCATAATCTTCTCTTTTTAACTCTTCGTGCTTATAATATAAGTGCATTCCTCTACCGCTTTTTACTAACGCACATGGTTTTAAATTATATTTATTTTCCATTTTATTACAAATATATTCCACAGTACTTATAAGTTCTTTTTCATATTCCCCCTCTATTATTGGTTTTTCTCCATTCCGCTCTATATCAAAATAAAATATTCTTCTATATTCTATATCACTATCCTTTCTCCCAGCAACTTTTCTTCTATTAATTCCATAATAAACATTATATGGATACTGGTTAAAACGCTTAAATACTACTAATAACTCATTAAGGTTATTTACGTACCGCGAAAACATATATTTTTTTTCAAGGTGCTGAATTCTAACTTCAACTATTTCTTTACCTACACCTATAATGTCTTCATAGAAACTAGCATACAAACTTCTACCTTCAACCATAATTATAATGTTTGGTATAACGATTTATAACTATAAATCGTCGCCAAAAAATCCTACATTATTCAGATATTTTTCAATTACATATAATAAAACATCTGTCTTCAATATTTTATTTCCTTTCATGGTTTCTTGGGACACATATTCATTTAATTTTGCCCAATTCTGTGTTGTTAATTCAAAACCCATTAATGTTTTCTTTTCATCGGTTTCTTCTCGTCTAATAATTTTTATCTTGGGATTCTTTTTTGCAATTACCCAAAATCTTTCTAGTAACACATTCATTAATGGACTTTTCTTATGCCCATTCTTTTCACACTTTACTCCAAAATATGTTTTTATTTCTTGTGTTAACTCCACGGAAGTTGCCCTTTTCAACACTTCCCCATTTGTACTAACCATATTTTTCACCTTATAAATTTTAATGAATATAAATGTTTATAAATATATGTTTCACTTAATTTGTTCTAAATCATTATCCAAATCGTCTAAAATATCAAAATTATTATTCTTTTCACTCTTTTCTTTTAATATTTCAACTCTTGCTTCTTTTTCCAATTTCTCTTCCTCATCTACTTCTTTAACCATTAACTCTATTTCTGAAATATCATATTCAATATTTTCAATATCCCAATAATGTTTCATAAAATTATATTCTTCTTCTAATATTCCTCGTTTACATTTTGTTAATAATAAATACATCCATTGCTTTACATTTTCACTTAATTCTTCGCTTTCTTCATTCTCAAACAACTGCAACACTAATCCAAGTATATACATTTCTCCTTCTAATCTATTATCAATATTTTTATTTTTATCCCCCCACGCCATTGCGGTGTATATTTTATCCCCACGTTTATCACTAGTCAAAAATGTGTAAATACTTTGTTCTATTTTTCGTATTCTATCATTTACTTCTTTTGTATTTTTACTTCTATCCATCAAATTTATATTATATTTTTTTCTCCAATTTTTTAATATCTCCACAAATTCTTCAGTTGGTAAATCATCTTTATCTGGTATTACTGGGTTTTGTGGTATCTCTCTTTCAATTTCCCTCCTTTCACTTCTATTATTACATACTACATCAAATAATATTCTATTTGCACTTGGAATACTTCCTCCTGTTCTCCAATCAATTTCCATCTGTGGATTTGTAAAGTATACTTTTCGTACATAACTTATAGTTCTTGCTAATGTTGTATTTTTTAATTCATCAACATAATATTTTAATGGTAAATAAAAATCCTGCTCACTTAAATATTTTTCTATACTTTTTTCATCCATTTCATGTAAATTATGTGGGTATTTTCGTAATAATTTTTTATAATTTTCTTTTATTTTATCCATATACATTTTCTTATGGGCTATTGGAAAATTACATAATATTAATGGGGTATAATTATTTGGTATTTCTTCTTTTGGTGCCCCGGTTTTTGCTATTCTTATACTTCCATCTAATAAATTTTTTAAACTTGAATTTATTTCTGGGTCACTATAGTATACATTTGCTTCATCTAATAATACTAATCCTCCTGCTGTGGCTATTCCTTCTTCAAATACACTTATTTTATTCCCCCCAACACTTATTCCGCCCATATTAACCCCACCTATTATACCACTATATGTTAAATTTTTACCATTTCCAACAATTATTCCGTCATTATCTAACATTTTCACAAGTATTTCTGCCGAATAAGTTTTACTTAATCCACTATTACCGATTACTGAAATTGCTAATTTATTAAATCCATATCTATGTTTCGCTATTGCACTTATTGTTGTAAATAATTGTAATAAATATCCTTTATTATTTACTTTTATGTACCCATATCTTTGCACCAAATCTCTTACCGCATATAATACATTTAATATTTTTATTTTTGGCACTTTCAAAACCATACTTTCTTCTTCAACATCGCTCTCTACTTTTGTAAACAATGTTTCATCCATTTTTATTTTATTTTTCTTTATACTGCCCATTATTATTGGTATGGTGCCAGACTTTCCTTCCACTTCTAAATTAAGAGTTAAAATATCACTAAAATATTTTCCTTTATCTAATTTTTCTATACTATACATGTAACTGGTTAACTGTTTACTATTCCAACCAATTCCAATTTCGTATAAATAAATTGGATATTCAATATTAAACAATCCTTCTTTTAACGTTGTATGAGCTTGTCTAATTTCATTGCCCTTTCCATCCACTTTAACAATACAGTGGCATTTTAAAGTTTGATTGGACTGGTGGGGATATAAGTAATGAAGCTTAGAACATCTACTACACTTATATGCTTTTTGATATGTTAAATTAAAACTTTCTAACTTACTACTATTTTTTATTTTTCTTAGTATTTTTATTTTTAGTCTTTGTAATGTTATACTTGGATTATATTCATCCTGCCCATCATCCATACTATTTTCTATTTGGGGATTTTGTAATATTTTTATCCTTCCGCCACTTTCTTTTAGTGCAATATACAAATCTAATTCACTAATATGAACCTGCGGAATAAATGTTGTTATTGGATTATCATTTTCATCCCCCATATTTTCTCCAAATAATTTTCTCCATTCCGCTATATTTAATAGACCTTCTCTCTTTATACTTTCATCAAATTCTTCATCCACCAAATTTTTCATATCATTATTCCAAACTTGATAAAAATAATCTTCTATTAATTTTGCAACATTTTCTTTAATAAATAATTGCCCGTCCTTTTCTTCTATTAATTTTTTATACTTTTTAACCGCCGAAGCCCCCGACTCTGGTATTTTTCGGTCTATTTTAATATTATTAACTGCTTGGTGCCCATCCATACAATCTTCATACATTTTAGATAATCTGAATGCTGTAAAATAACTCTGTCTACTAATCTGTCCAATCATATCACTTAATTTTACAAATCGAACATTCTTATTCATTATCTTCACCCCTATGTATTATTTTAGTTGGAGTTATCTTATGAATAGAATTTTTATTATAGCTTTTTTCTCTTTTATGGTTTGTAATATAGAACTGTATTAAAAATAAATCTTGCCCTCTATAATATCCATAGTCTACTTTTTCAAAACCATCTTGTTCTTTATATTCTATTTTATATTCAATATCCTTACGATAGTCTGGGAATATAATATTTAATAAAGTATTTTGGTCTTTTTCTTTAATTTCTTTTCCAGAAATAAAAATCCCTTCTTTCAACTTTCAACATAGAAATTCCTTCTACCATTAAATAAACATACGAAACATTTATAAATATAGGTTCCGTAAAACCGAAACCTCCTAAATTTATAGCTTCACAAAATGCCGTATAATTACCACATTATACGGCATTTTGTAAACGGAGGTTTTCAATTTTTCCGTGTGAATATTTATAAAACTTTATAGCGTTTTCACGTTTTTTATTAAGAATTATTAAGAATGAAAAAAAATTTACACCCGTCAAACATACCCAGACACGCCCATATTAAGAATGAATTGCAGTATTAAGAATCCCAAACGGATTATAATAGGTTTAATCCCTAAAATATTCTTAATACTAGAAAACCATTCTTAATACAGGCGTGTCTGGGTAGGATAAACGGAGATTTAAATTTCGGTATTCTTAATAAAACTTAATAATAATAACCTTTTTGATATAAGGAATTATATTTATAAAACTATTTCTGTCAGACTTTTCTCTAAACACTCTTAAATCAAAGAATACAATAATAATAAAAAAATGCTATAAAATACTTTAATTTATTATTTTTAGCAAAGAGTTTGAGTAATTTTTATTTTAGGTATTTTATTAAATTTCATTATAAAATTTTCCCTGTCAGAGACAGAGAAAAAAATACGGTTTAGACTATTAATTTTTTAGTGTGTTTTTGGGTACCCAATTTTGGTATTTTTTTATTTTAGACAATAATTAATATTAGTGGTTTTAAAAATGTACATATATTTATAAAGGTTTATGTCTATAGTATTAGTAAGGTGATTTTTTGAATAAGTCGGAAATTAAAGGTAAGATAAAAGAGTTAAGAGAACAAAAAAGACCATATATAGAAGCAATAAAAGACGCTATGGCAAAAAGAAAAGAAGTAGTAAAACAAATAAAAGAACTAAAAGAACAGCTAAAAACTGCTCAAGAAGAATAAATATCCCAAACAATAAAAGGGGACCAAATTCCCCTTTTATTGTTCTATTTTTACCAAAACATATATTTATAAAGAC
>FVAB010996543.1_pt1 | contig 10172 bp, 5 predicted proteins | sample 1520001 | NCBI WGS metagenome assembly FVAB01 (sample SAMEA4475357, study PRJEB15587) | soil metagenome | biome: Soil; feature: Field | place: India | collected 2015-03-11 | depth 0 m
GCGCACGAGCGGGCGGTGTTGGATGGCGTGAACGTGTTGGAGAAGGGCGGGGAACTGATCTTGGTGGGCGTGCCCATGTCGCGCAAGACCGACATGTACGCGCAGGAATTGACCAACCGGATTTTCCGCAAGGCGATTACGGTGCGCAGCGGCAACGAATGGCAGGTGCCGTTGACGGGCGCCGAGTTCCGTAAAAACTCGTATTGGGGGAATCTTGAAGCCGGTTTGCGTTGGCTGGCCGATGGCAGTGTGCCGGTCAAGGATTCCTACATGGTGGTGCCGCCCACCGATCCACAGTCGTTGTACGAGGACATTCGGTATCAGCGAACCGCCAAACCATCGGTGGTTTTGGACTGGACAGCCGCGCGGTGATCGGGCCTTGGATTGTTTTTGCGACCGATTCGCAGTCGCGTTATTCGCAAAACGGGAGGGGCGATCTACTCGGAGCCATTACCGTTGATGTTTCCTGACGGCATGGGCGTCGCGGCGGTGCCGCCCTCCAGCGGTAGTGGGTTGGGATAAGGCAATGATTTTACGAACTGGCCGCGCCACGGATGGCGCGGGTCAGAAATCGTCCTCGTCCTTGCGGCTGGCGCGGTGGCGTTCGTCGTAGATTTGGAATCGGATGTGATGGATGGCGCGACGTTGAACGGATATCGGGCCGAAATTTTCGCTGGCACCGGTCACGGTGTTGGCGTCGAGTTTCTCCAGCGCCATGGTGATGATGTCGCTATTGGCGAGTGTGCAAGTTATATCCAGCGGGAGACGGCGGGCTTGTTCGGATGTTGTGGACCCGAATATGATTTGGTCGGCTCGCTCCAGCGGGATGGTGAGCGTGGCATAAGCGGTCGCAAACGTGATTTGCCGGTTGCCGATGGATTGGAGTTTGCCGGTCACCTTGTCTTGGTTGATCAAAACAATGGTGTCACCCTGGGTTTGACCGGCGGGCGTTGGTTGCGGTACGCGTCCGTCCCAATGTGTGATCCTGATGTTGGAGATGCGGATTTGGCCGTCGCTGAAATTATTGAAAGCCAAACCGGTGCCGCTCTGGGCAAAATCATCCGCATCGGTCCATTGCTGGATGAAGGTGTCATCGAGCAGGACGGAGGCGCTTTTTTCCGGTCGGTTGATCAGGATGGTGACGCGGGCGCTGTTTTTTTGAACGAGACCGGGCACGTTGACTTGCGGGCCGACCAGGATCGGGCCTTGGTTGGCGGTGAGGCGTTGGAGCGAGAGTTGATTGCCGCTGAACTGCAGCCAGTAACTGGGACTGGGGCGGTTGATCTGGGTTGGATTACAGTACAACACCACGGCGAAGTTTATGTAACGACGCCACGCCATGTCAAAATCAATCCGTACCATGTCGGCTAGGTTCATCTCGCGGGTGATCACGCCGTTGGAGTACGCATACAACGAATTGTTTCGGAATCGCCATGCCGAGCCGCCGCGTGAGCCAGTCCATTCGGCCAAGCTGTTGGGCCCCGAATATCGGGTGCCGCTCGTGGCGGCTTGTGGAAAGAGGCCGATCAACATGGCGCGTCGGATTGTCAACGGGCCGGCGTACTCGGTGACCAACTGCAATGATTTGTCGTCCAACGCCACCAACTGGCCTGTTAACATGTCCTGATTGGTCAGCCGCACGGATACATGATCGGCTGTGTTGGTGGTTCGCGCTGGTTGGCTGGTTTGCAACCGGACTTCCGCGATGTTGCGGGTTTGGAACTCGATCGGTTGTGGCGCGTCGGGGTGTTTCCAACGCAAGGGTTGATCGCGCGCCACATGGAGCAGTTGACCCTGCAAGATGTCGCCGTTGAAAAACAGGAGGGATTCCCCCCCCAAGTTGGCGGGCGCCGGAGCCGGCGCGGTCTGGGCGCGGGCCGAATCGAATGCCCAGACGGCAGCGAGGCACAGGCACAGCAGCGCGACGGATCGGCGAAGGTCAGCAAACAATGGTGTCATGGTTTCTCCTTCTGGATGAAAGGCAATGCGGCGGATGGCACGGGGATTGAACCGGGTTCAGTCGGATCGGATGACATGGTCCACCTTGTAAATGTCGAACTGGATACGATGAACGGCGTTTTGATGGCAGGTGACGCGACCGAAATTTTCGCTGGCGCCGATGAGTTTGCCGTTCTGGATGTTTTCGAGCTTGAACGTGAGGTAGTGTTGCGAGGACAACCACACGCGGGCATCGCCGGCATTGCGCCGGGCGCGAACCATGCCGGCCGGAGCGAACTGGATGGCCAGAATGCGCTCAAGTGGGATGCTGAGCGCGGCTTGGGGTGTTTTGATGGACATGACACCATCGGCCACACGCTCGATTTTTCCCGTCGCCACATCGCCATTGACGAGCTTGACGGTATCGTTCCGGTCATCTTTCGCCGCCTCTTCCGAAACGGCGTTGTCAGCCATGTGCCAGTTGGTGACGTTGATGTTGCGGATGATAATGGAGGCATCCTGCTGTGAACCAAAAACCAAGCCGGAACCAATCTCGCCAAAGTCCCCGACCACAGACGTGTTCACCACTTGTTTGCCATTGAACAGAACGACCACCTGCCGTTGCGGTTTGTTGACCCGGACGGTGAACCGCCCGCGCGATACCGCGAGCAGTTCCGGCACGCGCACGATGACACCGCCCAGATTCCAACCGGTCTGGAGCGACGTGATACCCACTCGAATCTGGCCGTTGAAAACCGACATGATCAGTCCGCCGGTCGGAACGATGCTGTTGCGGTTGATGGGCGTGTAACAGGCAAAGTACAAGTTGAGAAACTGATTCCATTCGGCGTCAAACTCGATCTGGGCCGAATCAGGCAACGGCACGGCGCGCCCGATCAAGCCGGTGCCCGAACTGACCAGCGCGTTGTTCTCCGTCTTCCATGTCTCCCTGCCGATGTTGGTCATCCAGTCTTTTTCATTGTTGGGACCGAAATACAACGAGGCCGACGACTTGGCCGGGTACAACGACCGGATCGAGTTCCGACGCAGTTTGATCGTGTCCGCAAATGCGGTTTGAATCGTGATCTCATCGTCCAACCGCGTCAACCGTCCCACGAACACGTCGTTGTTGGTCAAACGAACAAACACATCCGACTCATTGGTGACCGGTGCTGGGGCGGACTTCAACTCCAACTCGATCACGTTGTCGGCTTGGAACCGAATGGATTGCGCGAAATCCTTGTGTTGCCACAGCAATTGTTGGTTGGGTGTGTACCCCAGCAACCGCCCGTGCAATTGGTCGCCGTTACGGAAACGGACCACGTCTTGAAACAGATCAACTGGCGCCGTCTCGGCTGTCGTCGCCGTCTGTTGTCCGTTGACACCCGTCGCGCCCCCAATGACCGCGATCCAACACGCGACAACGAGGCGGCCGGCAAGCGACACGAGTTGAGAAATGCGCATGAACAAACCTAATCCTTTTCGTAGATCGGCAGGTAACGGTAGTTCAGTGCCAGGGACAACAGGGCGGCGGACGTGGAAAACGAGTTGCCCATTTGTCCGGCCCAACTGCCGTCACGCTGTTGTTTGGACAACATCCGCTTAATGTGTTTGGTGTTCCATTCCACCCAGGCCGTGTAATCGGCTTGGAACAACGCCTGGCTCATGTAGTACTCGTGATAGTACTCATAGTGGGAGATGGTCTCTTGTGGCGCAGCTTTGATATACCGCAACGCGGATTTAAATGCCGAACTGTCGTATTGCCGTCCCAAGGCGAACACCAGCGTTCCAATCGCAGTCCGTGTTGCATTCGGCCCGCCCGGCCCTGAGTATCCGATGCCGCCGTCCGGCGTCTGACACGTGATAAAAAAAGCCATGCCTTTCTTGATGGCTTCCTCCGGCACCATAATGCCGGCGTTGCGCGCGGCAAACAATGCCACCATCTGGGTGCCGCTAACCGTCGTGTCCGCGTCCGGACTTTCCGGCGCATACCGCCACGCGCTGAATCGGTTGCGGGATTGGCAGGCCACAATAAATGCCGTTGCCTGTTCCAGCGCCGGTCCGATCCGGGGATCCTCGACCATCCCATAACATTCCGCCAAGGCCAACGTCGCGAACCCGTGATTGTACATGGTGTTGCCAAGATAACCGTGGCGCGGATCCCGCTGTTTCAATACGGCATCAATGCCCCGCTTGATGGTTGTGCTGTAGGGGCCGACGTTCGGGTCGTCGCCACGCGCCAACAACGCCATGATTGCCAGCCCGATCACGCCCGGTTGCTGACCATACGTGTCCGGCCAATTGCCGTCGCGCATCTGTGTTTGCACGAGATAGTTCATCCCCCGCACGTAGGCCGCGTCGAGGTCGTCGGGAATCGGATCGCGGTACCGGCTCATCAACTCATTGGCCGTTAACCATTGGCTGGCCGTCAAAATGATCGCCACAACTGTCGTCCACGACACTGCAAAACTCCATCGCCGGCAGTGCCCGGTCACCCGCGACAACCTCGAATGTTCAGCGACGGTTCTCATTCCACTCCGGCCTCCACAGCATTGAAAAAGCCCTGCAACGCTTCCCGGAACTCGGCCGGCAGGTTCGAGGTGTCACGGCCACCGGACTTGTCCACATTGCGTGACGCGCCGGCTTGACCGGTAGCCGAACCGCTGATGGCCGGATTGGCTTGGTCGGTTAACCCGCCCATCGGGTTGCCGCCCGGCGAATTCCCGACGCCCATCATCATTTGCATCATCATCGCCGCCGCCGAACCGCCGGACCCGCCGCTGCCGCTGCCGCCGGCTTCGATGGATTTGCCCAGCAATTCGATCACTTCGGTTTCCGCGCCGATCGTCCGTCCGCCGGTATCGGGTTTTTCCAATAACGCCGCTGCTTCCGCCATGGCCGCCATGGCTTGATCGAGCATCTTCACCACGGACGCCGGCCCGGCAATCCGGTCACTTACCGATTTGAGCTCTTTCTCCAACCCCTGTTGGATGTATCCCAATCGTCGCGCGTTGTCGGAATAGTTTTTATCCAATGCCTTGTGTTCTTCCAAATACCGTGTGTGCTCCCGCAGCCCTTCTTCCTGCTGACGAATCCGCATCAGTTTCATCAACATCTCCAGTTGTTCCGGCGTCAACTCCTGCTGTTCGCCGGACCCGCCACCGCCGCCGCCGTCCTGTTTGTCCGCCAGCATGTCCGCCCATTCAGCCAAGGTCACCGACCATTGACGGCTTTCATCGGACGCGCGCGCGCCCCGGTTGCTCTCGATCAAATTGGCCAATGCCTGCAAGGCCGCCACCACCTCGCTCTCTTTCATCTTCCCATGAACGGTGCGGTATTTCTTGTCGGTCACACGTTTCAAAAAATGCCCCATGTCGTCTTGAATGTCGCGAACCCGGACTTGGTTGTCGGCCTGCTCGGTGGACAATGATTTGATCCGTTTCTTGACCGGGGCCGGCAACTGATCCGCGCTCAACCCGACCGTCTCCGGCATCAACTGCACCAGCCCGCTGCTAATACCCGATTCCTTCTGGGAAGCCAGCCGGAGGCGGTTCACGAAGTTGGCGGCCATCAACTGTTCGCCGGCCTCGTTCATCTTTTGCAACGCCTCCTTGAGCTTGCTCAAAATCTCATTCTGTTTCGTCGTTGCCTTCTCCGTCTTTTCGCTGCGTTGCTGCGCGTTTTGGCTTTGCTGCGCTTGTTGTAACGATTCGCTCACCTCCGCCATGTCTTTCTCGCCGATCTCCTGCATCGTCTGCGCCAACTTCGCCCATTCTTTCAACACATCCGTCGGCACCTCCGGGTTGCGCATCGCGTCCTTCAACGCCTCCTTGGATTCCTCGCTCAACCGTTTCATGGCCTCCGCGTTCTCCTGTTCCGCCGCCTTCTGATCCTTCAACTGTTCCGTGGTCTTGTCCGACATCATGTCCTTGGCGTCTTGTTCCTTCAGGTTCTTGTTGATGTCCCACAGGTTTTCCTCGGTCCGTGTCAACGCCTCCAGCTTGGTTTGGATCGCCTCGAACCGGCGCTCGATCATGTCCGCGTGCTCCGCACGGCTCATGATTTGGATCACGTATTCGGGCGAATACTGCGTCGGACGATCCGGTTGGAAATCTTTCGCGAAAGCGCGCAACCGGACCTTTTGCGGTCCCAACCGCTCGGTCAACGGCGAAAACTTCGCGGATGCCATCAACGACCGGTCTTGATGCTGACCGCGCGCGATGACCGACTCGCGCTTCAACGGCGTGGCCGATTCAGCCGTCGCTTCGCCCACCCACGAAACGCCCAATTCGCTCACCCCAAAGTCGTCCTCGCCCGCAATATCGAAACTCAACACTTCCTCCTCCAAGATCGCCGCCACCCGCGGCAACCCGCGGACATCCACAAACGGCGGCTCATCCTTTTTCGGATGCAACTTCAACTCGAACGGCGCCGAGGGCGACAGCCCAAACTCATCACGCCACATCAACGACAACGCGGTCACGTTGGTCGAGGTGAGCAACCGCGACGCGAAACTCACGCCTTCAATCTTCAATGCCTGCTCGGTCCCGTTCAACAACGAGGCTTCCGTCAACGTCCGGCTGGCCCGGCCCCGCACCGCCACCCGGCTGCCCTCGATCACGTCCGCCGACCCGTTGCGCGCATCCAGTTCCTGGTCCGGGTACTTCAAATACGCCGGCAATTCGACCCGCACGCTCAACTCCATCAGGTCCGGCCGGTAGGTCGGCGTCACATTCATTCGCTGTCGCGTGTCGCCCGCCGCCACAGTCAACAACCGCGCCTTGGTCTGACCGGGCATCTCGAAGTTGAACGCCCGCTCGCGCAACGGCGCGCGCACCGGCGGTTGACGCTCGAATCGCGCTTCGGCCACCGTCGGCTTCCACTCCGATTCCTCGTGCAACCGGGCCGTCAACGGAAACGATTCGCCATAGGGCACGATCAAGTTCTCCGGCAACGGATGCAACCGCGTGAACGTGTACCGCTCGATGCTCGCCCACGGTTTGAACCAGCGTTGCAGCGTGTTGCGACCCGCCGCCGGCGCCAAAAACCAGCCGGCCACCACCGCCGCCCCCAATCCCGCCAATGCCAACACGTAAATGCGAGATCGTCGTGTCGGCACGGCCTGATCAAAATTCATCGCAGCCGCTTCCCGCGCCACCTGTTGCATCGCCGCCCGGCACAAAGCGGGTGACGTATCAGGCGGCAATGTCTCGTCCTCGGCCAACTCCACCGTGCCCAGCAACCGGTCGCCCAATCGCGGAAACTTCTCCTGCACCATCCGCGCCAAATCACGGTTGTTGCGCCGTTTCAACACCCAGCGTTGCGTCCAGAACCACGCAAACCATGCCGCCGCCAACGTGCCTGTGGCCGAGAAACCAATCCGCGCCCACATCGGCGTCTCCCAGAGCCGGTCGGAAACGAACAACAACGCGTACGTCGCCAGCAATCCCACCGCGCCGCCGGCCACCGCCATCAGCGTTTCAACCGACCACAACCGACGTTGGAAATGACCCAACTGACGACTCAAGCTTTCGGGCATCGCCACCGGCGAATTTGGATCCTGAAGGTTGGTGTTCATTTTGATCATCCTTCCACGTCGTTCATTATATCAGCCCGGCGGCCTTTCTACCAATCCAATAAACCGCCAACAGTAAAACAATCAATCCGGCCCAGACCGGGTGACACCACAGCCGCAACCGTTGTTCCCGCGCTTCCGCTTCCGGCATCTTCGCGATCTGCGACACCAGCGACGCCAACTCCGCCGGCGCCACCACCTGTCCGCGCGTGATGGCCGCCACCTCGCGCAACGTGTCCGCCCGCGCGGGTCGTCCCACATGCTCGCGCACCACCCCTTGCACCTCCATCGGAATCTCCATCGTCCGCGCCGTTTCCACGCACGACAACCGGATTTTATATTTGCCGCCTTTTGCCGCCGTGAACTGCCCCTGATACACGCCCCAGCCGCCCTCGACCGGTCGCAACTTCAAACGTTCTACCGCGCCATTCTCCGGTATCACATCCGCTGTCACCGTGCCGTCGTTCAACGGCGAGTTGAACTGGTCGAACACCGTTGCATTCAAAAACACCGTCTCGCCCGCGCGCGGTTTGTCCGGGTTGATCAACACCCGGAAGCCTTCCGTGTGCGCCAGATGCCGCTGGTACGCCATCCACCGCACCACCTGTCCCCAGAACCGGTAATGATAAAGATCCTCCACGCCCTTGCGCCACCGCCAAGCCGCGTCCGTGCCCATGAACAACACCTTGCCGTTGCCCGCCGGCCGCGTCGCCAACAACGGAATCTTCCCCCATTGCGTCCGATACGTGTCATGCACCGCCAACACCTCCGAGCCGGGCCGGCTCTTTTCCACCGCCGCGTGCCACGTAAACCCCGGCAGGTTCCGCCACAACATGTAATTCTCGTCCTCGCTCGACGCCAACATCGTCAGCAAATGACCCCGTCCCTGGCGGGTCAGGATCAGGCGCGACGGCATTTCGCTGCGCAATCCCTGCTTTTTCGATGTGTCATAGATGACCGGGATCAAATCATTCAACGCGGATGTCGCCAGCGTCAGTTGTTTGCCCTGCGATCCCGGCATGAACACCAGCCCGCTGCCCTGTTGTTCCACCAGTCCCTTGATCATCTCCGCCTGTTGCGCCGTCAATTCCTCCGGCCCGATCCCAATGTCGCCAAGGAACACCACGTCGAACACCGACAACTCCTCCGGCTTGGCCGGGAACGACGGCAGATAATCCCGCCCGCCTCCCGGCTTGAGTCCCGGATGCAACAACACACACTTGACCTCCACGCCCGGATCGCGCGACAACGCATTGCGCAAAAACCGGTATTCCCACCGCGGCAACGTGTCCACCACCAGCACCTTCAACAACTCGCGCCGCACCGTGATCGCAAACATTTGCGCGTTGTTGTCCTTGCGCAACTCGCCCGCCGTGTCCTCGATCGCCAACGTGACCGACGCCCGCCCTTCTTTTTGCGCCCGCCAGAACAACGCGTCCTGCGCCTGTCCCATCGGCGGAATCACAATCTCCTTGCTCGATTCCGTGCCGTTCGGCCCCTTCACCCGGACCGTGGTTCGCACCTCGCGCGGCATGTAACTCCGCACCGTGAACGGTATGAAAACCGATTCGCCCGTGATCGCGTACGCGGGCGGCGACACGTTGGCCACCATCACATCGGGCAGATACGTCTCGCTGCCCACCGCCACCCCGAACACCGGCACGCCGTCCATCCGCAACTTGGTGGCCGCCGACACCGGCGACTTGCCCAAGTTCCAATCCCCGTCGCTCAACACCACCACCGCCCGCAAATTCCGATGACGCGCCCGCGCTTCCTCCAGCGCCGCGTTGATGTCCGTGCCCTCCTCGAACGTCGCCGCCAACAGATTGGTCGCGCCCTCCGCAGCCCCCCCATCGGCCGGCAGCGGCGAGAAATCCTCCACCGCGATCCGGAACCGGTTCCGCACCGGCTTCCACAAATCGCTTCCCAACTCCCGCTCGATCCATTCCCGCCGACTCAACACCTGGTTGCCTTCCACCACCACGTCACGCGTCGTCATACTCCGCGACCCATCCCGCAACACCGCCACCACCGGGTCTTCATCCGGATTGACCCGCACAATGAACTCCGGCCGACCCAACGTGAAAAACAACAGCGCCACCAACAGCCACCGCAACACCTCCAACCCCAGCACCAGCCGACGCGCCCCCGCCCGACGCCACTGCTGGTAGCTCAACCACGTGGCGGCCAAAATCACCACCAGACCGCCCGCCAACACCGGCCACGTAAACGCAAAACTCCATTGGCTGGTCATCTCAGCCTTCCCCCTTTCCCGCGCCCGTCGCCGCCGTTGCCATGGCCCGACTCAACGCCGAACCTTCCCGCGACGGCGCCAAGGGATTCGGCAATGCCAAGATGGCTTCCGCCAACAACAACAACAACATCGCCCATAAAAATGTCCGCCACACTTCCGCCTGCATCCGCGACGCCACCCCGCCTTTTTCCTCAAACACACGCACCGGCACATCGCCAAACAGTTTCAACACCTGCTCCTCGCTCAAAACGTCCCACTCATCCTCGGCTCCCGCCCGATTCGCCGCCGCCAACCGCGCCCCGCTCCGGTACACACCCGCCACATGCGCCCCGACCGACGTCTCACCGGACTCTTCGTCCACCCGCGCCCATTCCGCTCCCGACCCGCCCGGCAACGGTTCTCCGC
>FVAB010037917.1_pt1 | contig 10149 bp, 9 predicted proteins | sample 1520001 | NCBI WGS metagenome assembly FVAB01 (sample SAMEA4475357, study PRJEB15587) | soil metagenome | biome: Soil; feature: Field | place: India | collected 2015-03-11 | depth 0 m
CCCACCGAAAACGTCGAGCAGCCAGGCAATCACCCGTTGCACGTCCGCCGTTTTCTCGTCTGCGCGCCTATCAGAATCTCGTTCGCCCCCTCCATCCGTCCATCATGATCACCAAGGAAAAGGACGACTCGGCGGACAAACTCAACTCGATCGTCGTCGTGCCTTGCCCTCACGCGTGGGCGTGGATGCGGTCATTGTCCGTATTGCGGTGAAAGTTGCCATTGATTCCGTTTTTTAATTTTCCGCTCCTCGGTGCGCAGCACAAACTAAATCTCGTTGAGGGCTTGGCGGGCGGGCGCCCGCGGTCGTCTACCCTGCCATCGCGCTCGGCGGTTCGGCATGAGTGTGTTCAGGCACGGGCGGAGCAAACAAAACAAGCCGCCGCACAAAACCAAGACGGCTTTGGGGGCGGCGATGGAGGTCGAACACCATCGCGAAGACCTGAGCGTGCAGCGTTCCCGCCGTCTCCACCTTCCAAAACCCATCCTGAATACGTCCTGACATGTTGTGGTAGTGTTTTTTTTGGATTGTCGGTTGCGCTACCAAAGGGCAGGATGGCGATTGTGAAGATTGACGGATCAACGCAGATTGTGGGTGTGTTCGGGTCGCCCATCAAACACACCGCGTCGCCCCCGATGCACAATGCCGCGTTTGCGGCGCTGGGTATGAACTGGGTTTATCTCGCGTTTCACGTGGAGCCGCAGCGACTGCGTTCCGCGTTGCATGGTGCGCGCGACATGGGCATGGTTGGCGTCAATTTGACTGTGCCGCACAAGGTGCTGGCCTTGGACGTCGTGGATGAGGTGGATGCCGAAGCCCGGCAGTTGGGGGCGGTCAATACGGTGTTGTTCCGGGATGGACGGTTGCTGGGGTTCAACTCGGACGGGTACGGGATCACGCACGGGTTACGGGAGGATTTCAATTTGGAATTGAAAGACAAGCGGGTGCTGGTGTTGGGCGCCGGCGGAGCGGGACGAGCCATTGCGGTGCAATGTGGGTTGGAGGGCGCGGCACAGGTCGGTGTGGCGAACCGGACGGTCGGCAAGATCGAACCGATTGCGGATGTTTTGGCGGTATTGAAGACGCCATGTGTGCCGGTAAGCATGACGCCGGAAAGTTTGCGGAAAGCGGTGCAAGGATCGGATGTGGTGATCAATGCAACCTCAGTCGGGTTGGCGACAGGTGAATCGCTGGGCTTCGGAGCGGATTGGTTTTCGCACAAGCCGTATGTGTACGACACGATTTACCGACCGGCAGAGACGGAGTTGATGCGGGTGGCGGCCTCGGCCGGTGCGCGGGTGGCCAATGGATTGAGCATGTTGCTGCATCAAGGGGTGAAGTCGTTCGAGATTTGGACCGGTCAGACCGCGCCGGTGGCGGTGATGCGGCGGGCGTTGCGCGCCGTCGTGTATGGGGAGGCGTCATGAGCGGTTGGATACACATCTATTTGGATGTGCTGGCATTTGTTTTTGGAGCGGTGATCGGGAGTTTTCTGAATGTGTGCGTGCATCGGATGCCGCGTGGTGAATCCATCGTGCATCCGCCGTCGCATTGTCCGAAGTGCAACACGGCGTTGGCATGGTACGACAACATCCCGCTGGTGAGCTGGCTGGTGTTGATGGGACGGTGCCGCAAATGTGACACGTGGATCTCGCCCCGGTACTTTATTGTGGAACTGATCACGGCGATCGTGTTTTTGGCGATCTGGCTGGAATTTGAAGGCGCGGTGATCCCGGTTTACTGGTTATTGGCCGGCGGGTTGATCGCGTCCACGTTCATTGATTTCGAGCATTACATCATTCCCAATGAACTGACCTATGGCGGCGTGGTGATCGGGTTCGTGTGTTCGGCCGGTTTCCCGGTCGTTCACTACACCGATTCGCGGTGGGTGGCGATGCGTGAATCGTTGTTGGGGATCGTGGTGGGCGCGGCCATGTTGTGGCTGATCATCGAGGCGGGCAAACTGATGTTCGGACGGCTGAAACTGAGGTTGCCGGAGCCGGCCACGGTGGTGATCGAACGCGAACAGATCAAGGTGGCCGACGATGAATTGAAGTACGAGGAAGTCTTCAGCCGGGATTCGGACCGAATCTGGTTGCGCGCATCCACAATCCAGATTGGCGACACAACATTCGAGAACGCAGATGTCCAGGTGTCGGAACTGGCCGTCACGGTGGAGGGACATGATTATCCGCTGGAGCAAAACGCGCCAGTAACCTGTGTGACGGACAACTTGGTGATACCGCGCGAGGCGATGGGGATGGGCGACTTGAAGTTTATGGCGGCCATCGGAGCGTTTCTGGGGTGGAAAGCGACGGTGTTTATTCTGATGGTCTCATCGTTGCTGGGGTCGGTGGTGGGACTGGCGCTGTTTGTGTTGCGGTTGCGCGAGTGGCAGGGACGGATTCCGTACGGGCCGTACATCGCGGCGGGTGCGCTGGTGTGGATGTTTGGTGGCCGCGATTGGGTGGCGCGATACGTGGAGTTTCTTTATCGTTAATGAACACGGAGAAAAACGCACATGCCCGAACTACGATATTTCACAGCCGGTGAATCGCATGGTCCCTGCCTGATCGGTGTGCTGGAAGGTTTGCCTGCAGGTTTGAAGTTGGACATCGAAGCCGTCAACCGCGATTTGGCGCGCCGGCAGAAAGGCTATGGCCGAGGCGGCCGGATGAAAATTGAGACCGACACGGCCGAGGTGGTGACGGGTGTGCGGTTGGGGCAGACGATCGGGTCGCCGTTGACGCTGATGGTGAAGAACCGGGATCACACGATTGACAAGTTGCCGGCGGTGACCAAACCGCGGCCAGGTCATGCCGATCTGGCCGGTGTGATCAAGTACGACCGGCAGGATGCGCGCGACATTTTGGAACGGGCCAGCGCGCGGGAAACAACCATTCGCGTCGCCTTGGGATCGGTCTGCAAACAATTGCTGGGCCAGATCGGCATTGAGGTGGTAGGACACTTGGTGAGTTTGGGCATGGTCACGGCAAAGACGGACGGATTGACACTGGACGAAATTCGGGAGCGGAGTGAAACAAGCGAGGTGCGGTGCGCGGACCCGGCGGCGCAACCGGCGATGATCAAGCTGATTGACGAGGCCAAGGCACAGGGCGACACGTTGGGCGGGGTGGTGGAAGCGATTGTAACCGGCGCGCCGGTCGGGTTGGGAAGCCATGCGCAATGGGATCGAAAACTGGACGCAAATTTGGCGCGGGCGGTGATGAGCATCCAAGCGTTCAAAGGGGTGGAGGTCGGGCTGGGATTCGAGTGCGCTCGGCGATTCGGGTCGCAGGTGCATGACGAGATCGTGTTGGATGGCGCCAAGAAACTGGTCCGCGCATCCAACCATGCCGGCGGATTTGAAGGCGGCATGACGAACGGCCAACCGATTATTGTGCGCGGCGCTATGAAACCGTTGTCCACCCTGATGCGGCCGATGCGGTCGGTGGATCTTCAAACAGGTGAAGAAGTGAAAGCGACGGTGGAACGGTCGGATGTGTGCGCCGCGCCGGCGGCGGCGGTGGTGTTGGAAGCGGTGGTGGCCCTTGAGGTGGCGCGGGCGGTGTTGGACAAGTTTGGAAGCGACAGCGTGGGTGAATTGAAGCGAAACGTGGCGGGTTGCCGGGAGCACAACCGGCGAGGTTGATAGGATCATATCGGGAACCCAGTGATTGGGTTTGGGATGTAGATCGTTTGGGCTATCATTCTCGCACCGTGGTTAAGTAATGGCGGATCCGATCAGCATCCTGGTCCGGATCGAGCCGGCAAACATGAGCGTGAAGCCGCTGAATCATCTGAATGTTATCTGAAGCGTCACGCATGTTCCGTCCGGTCCGGGCCGCGATACCGGAGACACTTCGCGTTCGCGAACAACCTCACTGGACACAAGGATCAGCTCGTTGGTGATTGGTCCGGCTGCGACCGGCAAGACTGCGGTGACGGCGGTGTTCCCCGCCCAAACGGAGCAAAATCCAAAATCAAAGTGTACGGTGGCAACCGGCGGCTGGCATTGCAAGAGTGGTGATTCGCCTGGCTGGTTCGCCGCTTGGGGAATGCAGTTGCGTACTGGCAAATGATTGACATGCCGTAGTAGGGAGGATGTATTCTGGCGGTGACAAATCCGTTACCATGAGCAACAGTTCATAAGGATCATCCATGCACACGATTACCGGTCAGGCGCGCGTTGTCATCGAGACGGTCAAACCAGAAATTGATGGGGGACGATTCCCAATCAAGCGGATTGTGGGCGACTCGGTGGTGGTCGAGGCCGATGTGTTCACCGACGGTCATGACGCCATCACGGCGAAATTATGGCATCGCAAGAAGGGCTCGCGCAAATGGATCGAGTCGCCCATGGATTTTCTGGTCAACGACCGCTGGCGCGGCCGGTTCACAGTGCGCGAACTCGGCTCGTACCAATACACTATCTGCGCCTGGGTGGACCGGTTCCGTACTTGGCGACGTGACACCCGCAAGAAGGCCGATGCCGGTCAGGACGTGAGCGTGGAGTTGGTGATCGGCGCGGAATTGCTGGAGTCAGCCGCCGAACGGGCGCGGGGATCGGATGCGGCGAAATTGAGGCAGTGGGCGAAAACGTTGCGCGGTAAATCAGATCTGCAGGAACGGGTGCGGCTGGGGTTGTCCGACGAGGTGTTCGAGTTGAAGGAACAATATCCGGCGGGACATTTCCAGTCGGTGTACGAGAAGGAGTTGGAAGTGGCGGTGGACCGGGAACGGGCGCAGTTCAGCGCGTGGTATGAGATGTTTCCCCGTTCGAGCAGCACGATACCGGGGCGGCACGGCACATTCCGGGATGTGGAGGCGCGCCTGCCGTATGTGGCGGAAATGGGATTCGATGTGTTGTATTTTCCGCCGATTCACCCAATAGGACGTGCGTTTCGTAAGGGCAGAAACAATTCCTTGGCCTGCGGTCCGGATGATGTGGGTAGTGCGTGGGCCATTGGTTCTGAAAAAGGCGGTCACAAGGCGATTCATCCGGAGCTGGGCACATTGGCGGATTTCCAGCGGTTGGTGGCCAAGGCGCGAGAGCGCGGGATCGAGATTGCGTTGGACATCGCGTTTCAGTGTTCGCCGGACCATCCGTATGTAAAAGAACATCCGGAATGGTTTCGGAAACGGCCCGACGGCACGATTCAATACGCGGAGAACCCGCCCAAAAAATATCAGGATATTTATCCGTTCGATTTCGAGACCGATAATTGGCAGGAGTTGTGGGTCGAGTTGAAGAGCATTTTCGAGTACTGGATCAAACAAGGCGTGCATATTTTCCGCGTGGACAATCCGCACACCAAATCATTCACATTCTGGGAATGGTGCCTGGGCGATTTGAAACCGAAATATCCTGAATTGATCTTCCTTTCGGAAGCGTTCACCCGACCGAAGATCATGCACCGCCTGGCAAAACTCGGTTTCACGCAGTCGTACACCTATTTTGCCTGGCGCAACACCAAGTGGGAGTTGACCGAGTATATGACCGAGTTGACACGGTCGGATGTGCGCGAGTTTTTCCGTCCGAACTTCTGGCCGAACACACCCGACCTCCTGACCGAGACGCTGCAATACGGCGGACGCCCGGCTTTCATGTCGCGGCTTATCTTGGCGGCGACCTTGACGGCGAATTACGGCATCTACGGTCCGCCGTTCGAATTATGCGTCCACCAGGCGCGCGAACACGGCAGCGAAGAATATATGGATTCAGAAAAATACGAGATTCGACATTGGGACATTGATCGTCCGGACAGTTTGCGGCACCTGATCACCCGGATCAACCATATCCGGCGGGCGTATCGGTGTTTGCAATCGAATGCGACGCTGCGGTTTCATGACGTGAACAACGAGCAACTGCTCTGTTACAGCAAAAGCACGGAAGACTCATCAGAAATGGTCTTGGTGGTGGTGAGTTTGGACCCGCATCACACCCAGAGCGGCTGGGTTACGTTACCGCTGGAAGAACTCGATATTGATCCACACACACCCTACCAAATGCATGATTTGTTAAGCGAATCACGGTATCTGTGGAATGGCCACCGCAATTATGTCGAGATCAACCCGCATATCGTGCCAGCCCACATCTTCCGTATTCGGCGACGGGTACGCCGCGAGCAGGATTTCGATTATTATAATTGATCATGCCGTTGCGGAGCATGATCTCACAACGCGATTCTCGAATCGGCATCTACTCGCCGGCGTTTGGGACGTTCTCATGTATCTGGCGGCGGTTGCATGGCCTTACCTGCGGCTTTCGGGTTGATTGGTGTCGCGATTCTGTGATAGAGTTTGCTCAATGAAAGGACGCGCACTGATGGCCGATCTCACAAATCGTTATGCAGACAATGTGGCCGGCAAGTTCTATGTGGACAAGGAATGCATCGACTGCGACTTGTGCCGCGAGACGGCCCCCGACAATTTCACCCGTAACGAGGATGGCGGGTACAGCTACGTGTACAAACAGCCCGTCAATCCCGACGAAGAAGTTCGATGTCGCGAAGCCATGGAAGGTTGTCCCGTCGAAGCCATCGGCGAAGATGGCGAACAGGTTGCGCCATCAAATTCCATGGTTTCACAGTCGTCACAAGCGTCCTCCTCTTGAGCGATTCCCGTGACACCGTATCTGCGAGCCAAGGCATTGAACGACCTGTATCCGTTTGGCGATGACACCCCGTTCGCCCCAAGCCGCAACATCTCTCACATCAAACCAGTCCTCGAATCGCTCCTCAAAAACCTCGGTCTCGACGAGCGGCTTCGTCAATCCACCATATTCTCCGAGTGGCAGCAATTGGTCGGCGCCAACATCGCCTCGCACGCGCAACCGGTCAGCATCCGCTGCGGCACGCTGGTCATCACCGTTGACCACCCGGTCTGGCTTCAGGAACTCAAACGTTACCATCACGATCTGATGTTGAAGACGCTCCAGCAACATCTCGGTACCAACACAGTTCGCAAACTGGTCTTTCGAATCGGGTGAAAACCGTCATCCACCTGAGCGCGACCACGCTGGCCGTCGTCCTAACTCTGAGCGGCTGCGCCCACCGCCCCCACCCCGCGTATCGTCAACCGCCGCGCCTTCCCCTTGCGCAGCAGGTGCCGTTTATCGCGCAAAAACCAGGGTATTGCGGTCCGGCGGCATTGGCCATGATCGCGCAGTTCTATGGCCATCATGTGTCTCAGGACGATATCGCCCAAGAGATTTACCTGCCGGAAATCCACGGGGCGCTCACCACCGAGTTGGCGGCATACGCCAAACAGTTTAATCTCTGGGTTCGCCAATACCGAGGTTCATGGACCGATCTCCGGCAAAAAATCCGCGCCCAAACACCGGTCATTGTCCTTGGAAAATTCGGCGCCCAATATCATTTCTTCGTGGTGCTCGATCTCGATGAACATGCCGGCATCGTCACGGTCCATACCGACACCCGCGCCCATCACAAAATGAATCGGGACGATTTCGAGCGACGTTGGTCCCGTGCCGGACGTTGGACCCTGCTGGCGTGTCCTCCCGACCGGATTACGTGGCGGTTGTCAGCGGCCGAATACAACGACTTGGGATTGTTCCACGAAAAAACTGGCAATCCGTTGAAGGCATCGGGTCATTACCAGATGGCCACCCTGCTCGAACCCGGCAACGCATGGTATCATATCAACCTCGGCAACGCTTACCTGGCGCAACAGCTCTTTCACGAGGCTGCCACCGCCTATGCCCGCGCCGTCAAGATCGCGCCCGACAACGCCGACGCACTCAACAATCTTGCTTGGGCATGGCACGAGTTGGACGCCAATCTGGTTGAAGCCGAAACCCTCTGCCTTCGCGCCATCGAACTGCGCCCGACCCGTCGTGCTTATTACCTGGACACACTCGGTTGCATCCTGGTCAAACAAGGAAAACAGGCCGAAGCTGTCAATGTCTTTGAAGAGGCCTTGTCGGTCACGACTGAGCGTCAAACCAATCTGCGCAAGATGATCCGTCAACACCTCGAAGCAGCCCGACGCGCTACGCCGTCATCGTTGACTGATCCAAAAACTCCCGCAACCGATCGTTGAACACCGCTGGCTGTTCCAAGTTCGACATGTGACCGGCCCCCGGTATCGCGTGACATTCGGCATTGGGAATCCGTGCCTGCATCGCGTGCGCCACCGAGGGCGGCGTCAACGCATCCTGATCGCCCACCAACAACAAGGTCGGCACGCGGATGTTGGACAACGACCCGGTGGTATCGGTTCTACCGGCCATGGCCAACAACCCGCCGCACACACCCATCGGGTGATTGGCCAGTATCCACGAACGCAGGGTCGTCACGACATCCGGTCGGGTTTCAAACGTCTCCGGCGCCAACGCCACTCGCAGAAACTTTTCCGCAAATGCCGGCAATCCATGCTCGCGAATCGCTCGGATGGCCTCGCCGCGTTTGAGTTTCGCGTCGTTCGAATCAGCTTCGCTGCGCGTGTCGCACAACACCAGACCGCGCACCTGGTCTGGTTCGCGTTCGACCGCCCGCAATGCAATGTAACCGCCCATGGACAACCCGCACAACACCGCTTGGCGCACCTCCAAGTGATCGAGCAACGCCATCAGATCGTCCACGAACGTCTCCAGCAGATATTGGCCGGTCGGGTCAACCGATTGCCCGAATCCCCGCACATCGAGCGCGATCACCCGGTAGCGGTCTTGCAACGCGGCGATTTGTGCGGTCCACATTTCATGACAAACCGGGAACGCATGCAGCAACACCACTGGTGCGCCGGCGCGGGGGCCGACGTCTACAAAATGCATACAGATTCCATTTAGCATGGCTTTCACAAACGCAATTGATACAACCCCGGCCCTCTGTAATCAATCCGCCTCGTTGTTTCTATGAGTCATTTTGGAGTTGATCTGGGATGGGATGTTGGCTTACAATTTTTTGCATGAAAACAATGTTGCGAGTAATCATCAACATCCTGATTGTCGTCGTCTGCATAGGCGCCATTCTGTTCATCAGCCGCAACGTGGTCGCGCGCAAGAGCGTTGAGCTCGGCGTACGCACCGTGACCGGCTTCCCCATGAAAATCCGAACCGTAAGCTTGGCGGCAAACCTCGGCTCGATCACCGTGACGGATATGTACCTGAAGAACCCGGAGGGGTTTACGGAAACGCATTTCATGGATGTGACCTCGATGCGGGCGGAGTTCAAGCCCATGTCAGTGGTGAAACGCGCGACGCACATTACCAGCCTGAAGATGGATGTCCCCAAGCTGACCATCGTGCGCAACAAGGATGGAGTGTACAACGTGATGCGGTTGGAAAGCATCGAGACGTTGCGACGCCCGCGAACCGGCACCGAAAAACCGCGTCCGTATCATCTGGACGAATTCACGGTGGCGCTGGGCACCGTCACCATCGAGGACGAATCCTCGGGCAAACAACCCACCCGCACGATCAAGGTGGAGAAGGAATTCACCTTCAAGAACATCACCGATGCGGATGCAGTGCCGAAACTGATCCTGTTGCTGGTGATGAAACATGCTGAACTCGCGCAGATCGGCGTCAACTTGATGGACTTGAAAGCCAACATCGGCAGTCCAGCGGCTGAAATTGACAAGATCGTAGCTCAAGCGCCAAAACGTATTGTGCCGGCCACGCGCTGATACGGTATCCTGACAACGGCAATCGGGCAGCAATTCTAATTTTGGGGGCAGGGAGGGCGAGGAAGGGAGGCCGATGAGGACGGTGATGCACGGGCGGACGGAGAGTGCGAAAAAAAGTTTGAGAAAGTTCTGAACTCAAGCTCTCCGTTGCGCTATAGCCTGTTCGCGTGGAAATCGAACAGGTCATTCAAGGACGGCTGTTGGGGGCGCAAGACCTCCAGCGGATCCGTCACTGGCTGGAGACCGAGCCGGGTTGGAATCGCACCCGCTTGTCGCGCGAATTGTGCCAGCACTGGAACTGGCGCAACGAGGCCGGCCAACTCAAGGACATGGCCTGTCGCACCTTGCTGCTCAAACTCGATCGACGCGGTCAGATCCGTCTGCCGGGCCGTCAGCGACCCAGTCCCAATGCGCGTCGCAATTGCCAGTCGCCGGACTGGCCCTGTGATCGCTCGCCGATCAAGGCGGCGTTGGGCGACCTGCAGCCGTTGCGCATCGAGT
>FVAB010168907.1_pt1 | contig 10100 bp, 11 predicted proteins | sample 1520001 | NCBI WGS metagenome assembly FVAB01 (sample SAMEA4475357, study PRJEB15587) | soil metagenome | biome: Soil; feature: Field | place: India | collected 2015-03-11 | depth 0 m
ACAAACCCGGACAATCTTATTGCAGGCGGTCCGATCAATACGGCGACCGTTATCATCCAGCAAGGTCTTAAACTTTTCCGAGGCGACGTGCTTGGCAAGGTGCGCTATTCCTGCCCTACGTCAGGCACTGCCGGCTCGAACACCGGGAACGGCACCCTCGGATCGGTGCGCCCTGGCAGGCTCTTGAAAATTGGCACGTACACCATAACCGCCGTGGCAACTATCGCCAACTCTCACACGCTTTTCCGTGTCACCGATCCCGATAGCCAGAATATCGGTTCCTTCATTTGCGGCGTCGGCACCGGCGATCTTGGTCACTTTTCAAGCGACCAAATAAGTCTCATCATTACAAACGGCGCCACAGATTTTGCTGCGAACGACTCCTTTACAATAGCAGTGTCCGGCGTAGTGACGGCTCAGACGGCAATCAGCGGAGGCGGCAATGGTACGCTGGTACAGGTTCAGCCCCGGAAGGATATCCAGGTAGGTGTCTATACAATCAAGTGCGTAGAGGCCATCGCCAACGGCGGGAAGTTTAATCTTCTTGACGCTGCAGGCAACGTGCTCGGTACGGCATTCGCCTCTAAGTTCGTGCCAACCGGCACAGCAAACGGTACGCTGACCGAAATTACGGCCGGTCCGCTTTTCAAGCGCAATGGTGCCTATACCATCGAATGTACGACTACGGCCTCACACGGAGGAACATTCGTCGTTCGCGACCCGGACGGGTTTGTCGTAACCACGTTTTCTATGTCTGCGGGCGCAGGCGCGGCCACTGTGGTAAACACTCAGCACATTTCGTTCAAGATCACTGACGGCTCTAACGATTTCGCGGTAGGTGACCGGTTTACGGTGTACCTGTTTGAATCGGACCTGATGTCGTTTGTGATTTGGGACGGTTCACAAGACTTTGTGGTTGACAGCCTGTTTACCGTGACCGCCTCGCGGGCAATGGAACAATGCAGGCTTGTCAACTCCACCAATGTTGACGGCTCAAATATTCCTGAGTTCGTGCTGGCCGAGAACGTAGACGCGAGCCTGAGCCAAAAAGTCGCAACCGTTTACAACGCCGGCGTATTTCGCGCCCGGTCGCTTCGGTTCGGCGGGAATGACACATACGAGACTCACCGCGACGCGCTCAGAAGCAAGGGCATTTTGATTGAGGCTCAGGTGCTCGGGACCGTTCTTTAATCGCAATTATTCACAACTTTACGGGGCCGGAACACCGGCCCAAATAGAAAGGCCATACAATGGCTACAACCAAAGAGATGCTAGCGGCCCTTGAGAATATCAAGCCAGTCCGGACGTTCCTGAAGAACACGTTTTTCCGGGGCGTAGAGACGCACATTACCCCGTCGTTCCAGATCGATATTGTGCGCGGTGGTCGCAGGCTCCCGCCGTTTGTATCTCCTATCCGCCAGGGAAAGGTGGTTGATAAAGAAGGTTTTGAAACCTTTGAAATCACCCCAGCCTACATCAAGCCAAAGATGGTCAATACCGCTCAGGAAGTTTTTGAGCGGATGCCCGGCGAGATGATATTCGGGTCCAACGAGACTCCGGCCACCAGGGCGAACAAGATGCTCATTAAAGAGCTGGCCGACCTTAGCGACATGATTACCCGACGGGAAGAGTGGATGTGCAGCAAGGCCCTTTTTACCGGCGAAACTCGCATTAAGGGCGAAGGTGTTGACCGGCTGGTAGACTTCCGGATGCTTGACTCTCACAAGATCGAGTTGGCCGGCAATGCCCGATGGTCAGATCCGACAAACTCCGCGCCTGTTACCAATCTCCGCAACTGGTCCAAGCTGGCAAGCAAAGACGGCGGAAAGTCTACCAACATCGCGATTTTTGGATCAACCGCCCTTGACCAGTTCTTGAGCAACACCAAGGAAGTTCGCGGCGTTAACTCGCTTTTTGACAAGACAAAGATCGAGCTCGGCCAGCTCGACCCGGCGGCGTTGCCGGAAGGGGTTACCTATTGGGGCAGAATCAAGGACGTCAATCTTGATATTTACACATACGATGAGTGGTATGTTGACGATATCGAAGACGGAGTTGAAGAGGGGCGCATGGTTCCCGACAACTACGTTCTGCTCGGCTCTACTCAGGCGCGCTGCACCATGCACTACGGGCCCATTCAGGACCTCAAGGCAAAAATTAACGCAGCGGTGACCAGGTTCCCGAAGATTTGGGAGGAAGAGGACCCGTCAGTCGAGTACGTGATGGTTCAGTCGGCTCCTCTGCCGGTGCCTCATGAAATAGATTCGTTTGTATCTGTAAAGGTGTCGTAAGTCAGGCGCAGAAATTGGGGACCGCGTCGGATGCTTTGCCCCCGCTTCGGCGGGGGTTGTTATGTCAACCGGAGATTATCTTGAAAAGCTCAATATTGATTTTGATTGTACTGTTCGCTTCTGCCTTTGGTCAAAAAGTGCAATTCAAGTACAATCTTGCTTCGGTAGTTGATGGTATTCTTGGCGGCCCGGTGGTTGCTATCGATGGGCGTACGGCAAATAGCAAAGCCGTTGACAGGGTAAGCGCGGATTCTGGAAGATTTCGACCGAACGCAAAAGACACCGTCGCCTGGCGATGGGACTCCGCATTCGTTTACAGCGGCGCTTCTGATACCGGCGTAATATTCGGCCGTCGAACGGCCCTTGAGGGAAAAACCAGATTAGTCATTGCCTTTAGTGTAAGGGTGAAAAACACCAACGATGTTCAGTTCTTGTTTACGTACGGTGACGCAACAGTAAATGTTCTGCATAACGCCACGGCCATTGTAGTAAATGGTGGAGCTATAAATCTATCTGTTGGCGTTGGCGGATCTACACATACAAGGGCCGTGTCGTTTGCCAATATTTCAAGCAAAGGTCTGATGCCGGCTGATTCGTTTTTGACTATTGCAGCCAGTTTTCAAGGGACAACAGGGCGATTGTATATCAACGCCGTGCCAGACTCTTTTATCGGTATAACTACTTCAAGCGGGACAGTTTCGCAAACCGGTGGCGGCGCGGATCATAGAATGACCGTTGGCGGTACGCGGCACAATAACTCGTTCCGGCCAAGGGCCGGTACAATTATTGACAACGTACATGTATTTGCCCCGACTTCCGAAATAACCGATTATCAGATGAAGCAATTATCGCTTGCGCTCATGCAGGCTCAAGTCTTTCGAATTCGCGGGCAGTCAAATATGATGTGGAGCAACAACAAGCTCCGCCAGGGATTCCAGACCAATTCAATGTACTATTGGAATATCGAGGAAATCAGTTCCTACCCATCGGTAGTTCCTAATCTGTTCTTAATGCGGCATGATACCCTTTCTCATTTGGGAAGGGTTAATGACATGGTGAAATATCAGTTTGAACGCTCGTCCGCTCCCGCCTTTGGCGATTCGATTATAAAGGCTTTCGGCGGTCGCCCTATCATTACCGTTGGCCATTCTCGAGGTGGGCACGGCATTGTGGATTCCGATGGACTGCCTAACTACCAATCTGGCGGTGGCGCTTCCGAAGACTTTTGGGGTCGCGCGTACAACGATCCAAAAGCAAAGCTATTTCCCGCAACCGTAAACGCGGAAAACCGTTTACGAATTCCGACAAAAATATCGTGGTGGATGGGTGAGAATGACCCGCAGGAAGTTGAACAATCAGGCGGTATTTCTTATACGTGGTATTTGGCAAAATTGGATAGCGTTGTGCAGTCGTTCAACGGCCTAACCGGGACGGTCCCGTTCGAAGTTCTTGGCGCTTCCGGTCGCTATACGTCGGCGGCAGCATTGAACCCGGAAATAGCTCCACTTGTTGCAAGAAAAGCCCATTGGCAATATGTAAAGGCCGATACGTCAAAAAGGATGATTGGCTTCAACTTCATGCAAGGCCGAGCTGCCGGACAAACCAGAGTGTGGCTAAATGTGGAAGCAGGAACCGGAACAAATTTTGACGTTTATAATTTTGTTCGGGTGGGGAATATTCGCGGGTATATTCTCGCTTCGAATTCCGGTGCCGTTAGAGTCGAATACGATTCCGATGACGATGCTGAAATTAAGGCCAATGTTTCACAAGGATACGCCGTAAACGACTCGATAATAGAGTTCCTTGACAGCTCACTAACCGTTCGCGCTGACGGTGCCGCTCGAGTTGTCAGTCTTGGTTCGATTGTTATGTACGGGGATCACAATACTACGCAATCTCATCGGGACGTAATTGCCCGGCACATGCAATTGACTACTGAGCACTTATACGGTTTGCGGCCTGCGTTTAGATTCCCGGAACTTAAAAGCCGGTCAGGTCTATCTACAGTAAAGAAGGTTGAGGTGCGTACTACGCCGAAACAAAGCTGGTCCGTACCGAACGGAAATTACAGACTGCTATGGTCCGGCAAAACAGCGAACGGTTTACTGGTTGGACCTACAACGGCCGTGAAAAGCACGGGGACCATTGTAGATACGCTCACCCTCACGTTTGCTTCGCCGGTAGATAGCCTTTTTTACGGCATGGAAAATAGAAGCGGAACATTCAGCAGATTGGCCGGGCTACATTGGCACGGCACTACCGGGCGTCTTGCGGTTGACACTCTGAGCCGGATGATAATTACCGACTCGTCGGGACTTGCCGCTATTGCGATTGTGGAAATGTCAACGGTGTCAAAGATTGACTCGGTATCTCCGGCTTATGTCAAGCGCGGGCAGACGTTTACAATATACTCATCTTCCCTTTCTGATAGCTCGGCCGGCGTTCGGGCCAGAATGAACTCGCTTGCGTGTAACGTGTCGAGATGGTCTAACGGTCAGGTATGGGCTACAGTTCCCGGTTCAGCTCCGAGCGGGTTTTACCGTCCGAATTTGCTTCACGTTGCCGGCACAGACACGACGGTATATGATTCGTCTGCGACACGAATAAGGGTCTTAGTTCCCGGAATTATCAAGGACGGAAGCAACTAATGGTTATCGGGACGCTATACGAGTTTTCGTGGTCGGATATTCTTGACTGCACGGTCATGTTGTCTCGCGATGGCGGTCAAAGCTATTCGCCTATTGCCGAGAACGTCCAGGCCGTTGTTACAGAAGAGTCTGTCACCGGTTCTTACGTCTGGGCTGTAACCGGTCCGGCTTCCGAAACTTGTCGAGTAAAGTTCATTGACAATAGCGACTTGTCCGAATTGATAGGGCAGTCGTTCGCAATCACCGAACCTGTTTTAGGGTCCGGCTCCGTTTTCCGGTTTGGATACGGGTACGGGTGGAGGGCATAATGTCGCAGACTTCGCATATTAACGCAATGGCCCAACCAAGGCGAACTTGTAGTCCGATAGTCTTCACTGACGGTATTTACATTTGCAGAGACCGAGCGGGCAAGGCTTGCGAGGCCGTTGGCGCCTATTCAACATCGCCCGGCACACTTATGGTCCATTATGCCGACGATTACGACGCGGCAGGCGGCAAGGTGTATACCGCGCTCGATCTAACCGCCGCGCAAGAGCGAGGGGCACTGTTTGACGAAGTGAAGGAGACCGGCACTACGGTTGTAGTCGCGAACGTCCAGCTCTATGCCGGCGAAAATGTAAAGAGGTAAACCGTGAATTCGTTTTACGCCAAAGGTCAAGAGCGATTAGGTACGGCACAGATTGATTTGGTAAATGACAACATTGTCGCAATCCTGGTGCATACCAATGACGCACAATTCCCGTATTTGCCGAACTTCGAAACCAACGAATTTATATCTGACATTCCGGCGGTCGGGCGGATAGCAATGGCTTCGTTGGTACAAAAGCAAATGGTCGGTCCGCAGTTTACGGCAAGCGATATTCGATTCCCGACCGTGATTGGCCCGCATTGTGAGGGCGTAGCTATTGCCAAGTACACGGGAGCAATCGAAACAAGCCCATTGATATGTTGGATTGACCAGGGCGATTTTCCGGCAATTCCGAACGGCGAGGATATTGAAATCCGCTGGTCCGGGGCAGAGAATGAGCTTTTTACCATTTAGGTTGGGATTGACAATGATCGTAAGGGTTGCCGTTTGTTTCAACCAGTTCAGCGGGATACCGGCTCCGGCTATTGTGCCTGCCCCGCTTACGGTTATGATCACGGCACCGGTTGCGTCTCCGGCCGTTGTGCGGTCGCCGGCGGCTGTTGTTGTTAGGCGTAGAAGCGCGTTCGTTGCTCAGGTAGAGCAGGATTTTCTTTCGATGATTGGCACAACCGGGACTGGCGTGGCTGGCGTTTATTACCATGCTACCGGCGAATCGTCTCCGGTTTCAGGCTTGCTTTACGATTCGGACGCGCTTGTTACTATGGTTGATGATACGCAATTGCAGGCTGCCAGGCTGACATACTTAATAGGTGCAAGGTCTCTTTCACGTTCGCCTGGGCCTGGTGACAAGCTGGTAATTGGCGGTATGAGATTCTCAATTGAGCGGCACAAGGCAGGTCAATACGGGTCTATGATGCTCTATTTATCAAGGGTGTAATGTGAAGCAGTTAGAAGAGTCAGGAATCATTCGAGAGCTCATTTACTCGCGACTAACGTCCGGAGATGTGTGGGCGCGCGGTAAGGTTTTCAAAATGCGGCCGAGCCCGCTTGTTTATGAAATGCTTCCTTGTATGCTTCTTTACACCGGCGATTGTCAGAATTCAAGGATGACGTATCAAGGCGTTCTTTCCGGGGAGGCCACCGGCCAGGTGTCTCATACCATTGACATAGTGCATATCGTTCCGGTATCGCGCCAAAGCTGCGAAGATGTGGAGCCGTTTTTTGACGCTAGATATTTGGAGATTAGAACGGCCTTAACTTCAGAAGGTTTTCTTGGCGTTTCTAACAACAAAGATTTCTTGTGGCTTGGGACTACTGAGGTTATGGGGTTCGAATCGATTACCGTCCAGGTTGACATTGAAAGGCAAGCGTTTTTGAGGCGTGTCAATATTCGTACTGAATTCGAGCCTATTCCAAGAAGCAGCTTTGGGGAGGACATGTTCAAAAGGTTTGAAGTTGTATTTGACAATGTTCAAAAATCAAGCTACCTGGCGCAGATAAACAATTAGGAGGTCTTATAATGGGCGTAGAAGAAACATTCTATTTCGTTCCGGTCAAAGGCGGAATCGTGCGCGACCCGCTTACCGGTCAGAAGATCCCGCCTGAAGGCGCGCCGGTGCCGAATACCCGTTTTTGGCGGGAGCGTGTACGGTGCGGTGACGGTACTGACGCCGCGCAATCACAACTCGCCGGAGGTGAAGAATGATCCCGTCAAATGTTCGAGTTCCTTTCATGTACATCGAGATTGACCCATCAAGGGCAATGCCGAGATCGCCGGGAATGCCGCTTAAGGTTCTTCTAATTGGTCAAAAGATTGCCGCCGGTGTTATGGCCGCAGAAAGGAAAGTACGCCTTCGTTCGGTTTCGGAAGCCGAGCTGTACTTCGGCGCCGGTAGCCCGTTGCACCTTATGGCCGACGCGTTTTTCAAAATCACTCAGACGGTTGAGGTTTGGGCTATTGCGTTAGCGGATCCCGTTGGGGCGGCTGCTGCAACAGCAACCCATACGCTTAATATGTCAGAAATCACGGCCGCCGGTGAATATACGTTGTACGTAGGCGGCAGAAGGTATGCCGTATCGGTAAACGCGAAAGGCAGCAATGTCGCAATCGGCGACGGTCTTGTCGCTCAAATCAATGCCGACAAGTTTTGTCAAGTAACGGCTGTGCACACGACAAAAGAAATAACCGTTGGAGTGGCTCTAAGCACAGGCTTCACTGTTGGGCAATACGCTAAGGGCATGACAAGCGGATGTCGAATATCAATTGCAAACGTAGGAACTTCGCCTCATTCCGTTGGCGGAACGGTAATTTCGGGAAATTCCTTTGTCATGGGCGAAACGATTTCCGAGTTTACCGACGAGGCTTGCACGATTGCCGGTGACGCAAGCACTACTGTAACCGGTCAGGCCGGCAGAAGTGTTGTTACTCTTACGACAAAAGCCCTCGGCGGTATCACGTCAGATATTCCGATTGCGAGGAATATAAACCCTTCGGAAACAACACCGCCCGGAATATCAACGACGTTTCCTGAGTTCGGGTATTTTCCCGCCGGTTCAGGCGGCCGACCGGCGATTCAACCATCGCTCGATTTGATCGGAAATGATTGGTTTCAGATTATTGCCGGGCAAGCAAACAGAGCCGACAGCATGGCAATCGTCAATTCAACTCTTTCCGCCATGTACGAGTTCGACCAAATGCGCGATGCCGTTTACTTTTGCGGAGTTCCCGGCGAATTAAGCGCCTTGAGTACCTTTGGTGAAGGCCGCAACTCAAAGCATATTTGCGCGTTTCACGCAAGGCGCATGCCTACAATCTCCTATGTGCTGGCGGCAACCGTAGCGGCAGCATTCGCCAAAGAAGTATCTGCCGATCCTAATTCAAACTTGCAGAACATTGCCTTGCCTAATATTGTTCCACCTCACCCGGACAGCCGGTTTACATGGGCAGAAAACAATTCGCTTTTGTTTTCCGGCATTTCAACCTGGTATGTTGACGCCGGTGGCACGGTTCGAGTTCAGCTCGCCATAACGACCAGGCGGAAAAACGAGGCCGGTGCAGATACGATTGACTTTCTCAATGTCGAAACTATGTTCAACCTTATGGCTCTTAGGTACGAGTTTCGAAATACGTTCATGACAAAATACCCGCGTGCCAGACTGGCAGATGACGGGGTGGAGGTGAACGCCGGAATACAGGTGCTTACGCCGAAGATTGCCAAAGCGGAAGCCGTTTCGATATTCCGAGATTGGCAGGCGCGGGGCCTTGTCGAAAACATTGAGCAATTCAAGCGCGACTTGTCTGTCGTAAGGAATTCGCAGGACCCGAATCGCCTTGACTTTGTGGTGTCGCCGGATCTTATGAACCATTTCCGAATCGGCTGCGTATCGCTTCAATTTCTTTTGTCCTCATAATCCGGGCGGCTTCGGCCGCCTTACCTAAATAGTGGAGGTGTCTATGTTGAGAGCCGGTACAATATTCCTGAAGCGCAACGGTTCGCGCCTTGACGCAAAAGGGAATTTTACCTATCGCCCAAAGGTCAAAAAGAATGAAATGATTGTTGGATCGGATACTATTCACGGTCCTAAACAGACTGTGCAAGTGCCGTACATCGAGGGCGAAATTACCGATAGATCTGACTTGAATCTAACGGAACTATTTTCAGCCATTGACGAAACGATAACGCTTGAACTTGCTAACGGAAAAACATTCGTCCTTCGCAAGGCTATGTATGCCGGAGAAGCTACTTGTCAAACTGAAGAGGGCAACGTGTCCGTTCGATGGGAAGGCCAAGACGGCGAGGAAATTCTTCCTTAATCAATAACGTCTAATATTCAGAGAGGTCAAAAATGGTAGATCTTCCTTACATCCACAAGCTAAAGTATCCCGTCAAGTACGGTGAGCAAATAATTTCAGAGGTCAAAATTGAGCGACGTCCGACCGTGAAGGACCTTCGAAACCTTCCACCAAGCAGTTCGCCACTCGATCAGAACATCGAGCTTGCGTCCCGGCTTATTGGTGAGGCGCCGTCTTTTGTGAATAATATTGACGCAGAAGATATGCTTGACCTGGCGGAGATCGCTTCCGGTTTTTTGGAGAGTTCCCGCCCGGCTGGGAGAAAATAGTCGGGGGCCTTGCCGTTGTGTTCCACTTTCCGGCGGCGGACTTTGATTCAATGACCGTATCTGACCTGATTTGGTGGGTTGACAGAATGATAGAGATAAGGGGTTCCGGTGTCAATTAAGCCGATAAAGGTAGCAATACAAGGCGTCAACGATTACGGCGCGGAGTTTGATCGCTTTTCTTCTGCCGTAAAGACCAAAATCGAAGCGCCGCTGGCCCGTGTTCAGTCTCGAATGTCAGCAATTAGCCGGCGAGGGGGCTTCGATCAAATAGGTAGATCGTTTTCAAATCTTGGTGCCGCCAGCAGCCGTCTATTTCGAGATCTTCGGCAAGTCGGATTGTGGACAGGCGTAGCTGCCGGTGGCGCGGCTTTGATGGTCAAGCAAGTTTCCGATAGGGGAGACAATTTAATAAAAACTTCTCGGCGCCTTGGCCTTTCGGTTGCCGCTTTA
>FVAB010945529.1_pt1 | contig 9959 bp, 7 predicted proteins | sample 1520001 | NCBI WGS metagenome assembly FVAB01 (sample SAMEA4475357, study PRJEB15587) | soil metagenome | biome: Soil; feature: Field | place: India | collected 2015-03-11 | depth 0 m
CTATCAGATTTTAATGCACATCCTATAATTATACATTAAGGTTATTTTCAACCAATTCAAACTATAATAAAATAATGCAGACATTCAATTATTGCTTTAGTTAAACTTGGTTCATGTATTATCACTCTTGATTCAATAACTACGAATTGTAAATGTTAAATGGTAAGTGTATTCTGATGTTTCAAGTTACTGGAGAATCAGAAGATGTTTTAAACATTTATTTAAAATAAATGTGGGCATATTTTCATATTACTGTGCATTTTCTGAGAATTGATAACACCTTGTTCAAACGTAACTTTGTTATACATACGAACTATTGACCCTAGAGTGAAAAGAGCCTTTACATATTATCGTTATATATGGATTAAACATGATCTCCCGGCCGGATTATCCGTATTTTTTGTTGCGTTGCCTCTCTGCCTAGGTATTGCTCTAGCATCAGGAGTCCCATTATATGCCGGATTACTTTCAGGTATTATCGGTGGTTTAATAGTTACTCTAATTAGCGGTTCTCAACTGTCTGTGTCGGGCCCTGCGGCTGGACTTACAGCACTGGTACTTTCTGCCCTGGCTACATTGGGTGATTATTCTTTGTTTTTAAGCGCGGTAATTATCGCCGGATTGTTTCAGATTCTTATAGGCATATTGAAACTTGGTGTTATATCGAATTACTTTCCCTCTAGTGTAATAAAAGGTATGCTAGCGGCCATAGGTATTATATTAATATCAAAGCAATTGCCTATCATACTTGGTTATGAGCAGCCCGATTTTTGGAACAGCGGATTCTTACAGCTTTTCTCGTCCGATAATTTTCTCGGTAATCTGAATGCATTTACTCAGCAAATTAGCCGAGGAGTCATAATCATCTCTGCGATTTCATTTATAGCCTTGATTTTTTCTCAACAAAAGTTTTTTACAAACCGAAAGTTTATTCCGGCTCCCTTGTTGGTGGTTTTAGCGGGTGTATTTATTAATTATGCTTGGACACAATGGTTCCCTTCTTTTTCCTTACATAGTTCTCAACGGGTGAGTATTCCCGATAATGTGTTCGAATCGCTCTCTTTTCCTGACTTGACAGTAATTTTTAATAATGCTGAAGTATGGAAATTCGGTTTATCAATAGGCTTGCTCGCCTCGCTCGAAACATTGCTTTGCATTGAAGCTATTGATAAACTAGATCGCAGTAACCGGATTACTCCCGTTAATCGTGAACTGCTGGCACAAGGTGTAGGTAATGTGATCTGTGGTTGTATAGGCGCTTTGCCGCTCACGGCAGTTGTGGTTCGGGGTGCTGCCAATGTGCAGGCCGGTGCTCGAACTAAAATGGCATCTTTTACCCACGGCCTGTTGCTGTTATTGGCGGTAAGCTTGCTTTCGTTTTTGTTAAACCAAATTCCATATGCTTCCTTAGCTGCCATTTTGTTTGTAACGGGTTTTAATCTCACAAAACCTTCGCTATATCGCCATATGTGGAGTTTAGGATGGAAACAGTTTCTGCCTTTTTTCTTAACCATAATTGTTATTCTGGGTACCGACTTACTCCTTGGTGTATGTATAGGGTTGCTATTGTCGGTTTATTTTATTGTGCGCAATAATTTCAAGGCAGAATATAAATTAAGTCGCAAATTCATAAATGGAATCGAAACAGAATATATAAAGTTAAACTCTAACGTTACATTTTTGAATAAAGTGAACTTGCGCAAAACACTTGACGAAGTGCCTGAATATGCTGTATTGACCATAGATGGCAGCGAATGCAACTTCATAGATCACGATATACTTGAAGTTATCAGCGAATATGAAAACAAAGCGCACGAAAGGCACATTGAGCTGCACCTCATAGGTATTGAAAGAGTAAAGGTGCATGCCTCACATTAATTCAATAATTAATTGAATATGCTATCTCCAAGTTCCTGATTTTTATCAGGGCTGACTTGCTATTAATTGCGTGTTTATTTATACTAGAAAATAATGTAAAATAGCTCGAGTCATTATCATACGGGTTTTCGTAGCACTAATTTCAATGGTCAAACAAGTTTCTTTCAGTTTTTGACTAATATGGAAATTTCATATTCCTGCATTTATGCTTGAGAGCGGGGAACTTATTTGCCTTTCTTGAACGGTAAGTGTTCCACCGTATTTAGAAAAGTGATTATGAAAACAAATATAGACGGTCAGATAGAGTGGCTTAAAAGAGCAAATATTACAGCTATTTGTTAGCGCTACATTATTCAATGTTCTCCAAGTATTACCTCTGGCAGTTCTGTTTATGTTACCAATATAGTTACCAAGAATAAAGAATCTTTATTAGTTTTAGACTATAAGAGTAATAACATAAGTAATGAAAGAATACATTTTATTTTTTCGGATGAATATCACCCAAAAATCTGCTCAACCGACTAAGTCACAAATGAAAATATACATGGAACAATGGATGCAATGGATACAGCAAATAGCTTCTGCCGGTCAATTAGCCGAAGGAGGCAATCACTTGTCTAAAGAAGGTCGTGTATTAAAGTCTGATAAGTCTGTTATCCATTCGCCCTATGTTGCCTATCATAATTCCATAGCCGGATTTATTATAGTGCGTGCAAAAAACTTAAACGACGCATCAAAATTGGCAGCATTATGTCCCATACTTCAGGGCAAAAACACAAGTGTTGAAATCAGAGAAGTAGCTATTGCAGGCAATTAGTCGATAGCTTTTTAACGGCGCTGCATTCCCAACTTTTATTTTCCCTTACTTTTGCCGGGCACCCGAAACCGTGCACTATTTTACCTTATGAGTAATACTATTAACGAAACCATACCCGGCGTAGAAACCGCTGCAAAACTGGGGCTTACCGAAAACGAATACGATTCAATAGTTGATATACTGGGACGACAGCCTAACTTTACTGAACTAAGTATATTCTCCGTTATGTGGAGCGAGCATTGCTCCTATAAAAATTCCATCAAATGGTTAAAGACGCTCCCGCGCGAAGGCGGTCTTCTTTTGACCAAAGCCGGCGAAGAGAATGCAGGGCTTATTGATATTGGAAATAATCTGGCTTGTGCGTTTAAAATAGAAAGTCATAATCACCCATCAGCCATTGAACCCTATCAAGGCGCAGCCACCGGAGTAGGAGGTATTCATCGCGATATTTTTACAATGGGTGCCCGTCCTATTGCGGCGCTCAACTCGTTGCGATTTGGTAATATCAACGAAAGCCGCACAAGGCACTTGCTGCGAGGCGTGGTGAAAGGTATCGGTGATTATGGCAACGCGTTTGGTGTGCCAACCGTGGCCGGCGAAGTATTTTTCGACGAGTCGTTTCATACAAATCCGTTAGTAAATGCGATGAGCGTGGGCATAGTTGAAAAAGGAAAAACCGTTTCGGCCATAGCCACCGGTGTAGGAAATCCGGTGTTCATTGTTGGTTCGGCAACCGGTAAGGATGGCATACACGGAGCAACCTTTGCCTCGGCTGATATTACAGAAGAGAGCGCCGAAAAATTACCAAGTGTACAGGTGGGAGATCCTTTTCAGGAAAAACTATTGCTCGAAGCCACATTAGAAGCTATACAAACCGGAGTGATTATAGGTATGCAGGATATGGGTGCTGCAGGTATCACCTGTTCTACATCTGAAATGAGTGCCAAGGGTAAATGTGGAATGAAGATAGATTTAGACAAAGTGCCTACCCGACAGGAAAATATGAAGCCATTTGAAATTTTATTGTCCGAATCGCAGGAACGCATGCTACTTGTGGTGCAGAAAGGCAAAGAAAAACTCATACAGGACGTATTTGAAAAATGGGATTTGAACTGTGTGCAGATTGGTGAAGTAACCGACACACAATTTCTTGAATATTACTTTAACGGCGAATTAGTAGCCGATGTGCCGGCCAATGTTTTGGTGTTGGGTGGTGGTGCCCCGGTCTATGATCGTGATTTTGAACAACCCGAGTATATCGAAGAATTAAATGCCTTTAACCTTGACGAAGTTCGTGTGCCGATTGATTTTAAAGTAATGGCTCGAAAACTTGTTCAGTTACCGAATGTCGCCAGTAAGCGCTGGATTTATGAGCAATACGATTCAATGGTGGGTATTAATAATGCATCAACAAATGCACCCAGCGATGCGGCCGTTATTCGTATCAAAAACTCAAATAAAGCACTCGCCGTTACGGTCGATTGTAACTCGCGTTATGTATATGCACACCCATATACCGGTGCCATGATTGCAGTTTGCGAAGCAGCTCGCAATATCGTATGCAGCGGTGCCAAGCCGGCCGCAATCACCAACTGCTTAAACTTTGGCAATCCGTATAATCCGAATGTGTATTGGCAATTTGTTGAATCTATTAAAGGTATGGGAGATGCCTGCAGGGCACTTGATACTCCTGTAACTGGCGGCAATGTTAGTTTCTATAACCAATCAACCGACGATGGGCCGGTATTTCCAACCCCAACAATTGGAATGGTTGGTGTGGTTGATGATTTGAATAAACGGATGACTTTGAATTTTAAAAATCCATTAGACCGTATCTATTTACTAGGTGTAGTTACCAATGACATGGCTTCATCTGAATATCTGGCTAATGTGCGTAACATCAAAGATTCTCCTGCTCCTTATTTCAATTTGGACGAAGAGTTACTGCTGCAAAAACATTTGTTCAACATTATTCAGAAAGGTCTTATTCAAAGTGCGCACGACTGTGCAGATGGCGGATTGTTTGTGGCCTTACTCGAATCCGCAATGCCTGATGAACTGGGTTTCGACATCAGTACCGACCCCGATTTCAGAAAAGACGCCTATCTCTTTGGCGAATCACAAAGTCGTGTGGTGGTAAGTGTTAGCCGCGATAAGGAAGATGCTTTCATTGAATACCTGATGAGCACCGAGCTCGATTTCGTTTCATTGGGTTCTGTTACCAGCGGTAAATTGATAATTGATGAAGAAGAATTTGGAAATATAGAAGAGTGGAAATCTCTATACAACGAATCTATTCACACTATTTTGAAGCAGGATTTTGAATAGAGGCTAAGTTGACATGCATGTACACCTCACGCACAAAAGCACTCGCCTATTCATATACCTGAGTGCGTTCTTTATCTGTAATGCAATTATAGCGGAATGTATTGGGGTGAAAATATTTTCGCTCGAAAAATTCTTTGGTATCAACCCTAAAGGCTTTAGCCTTTTCGGAATTGATGACCTTTCATTCAATCTTACTGCGGGTGTGTTACTTTGGCCTATGGTGTTTGTATTCACCGATGTAATCAACGAATACTATGGTCCTAAAGGGGTGCGCATGTTAAGTTACATAGCTGCGGCTTTAATAGCCTATACCTTTATCATGTTCAATGCTTCTATGCAATTGCCACCGGCCGACTTTTGGATAACTGTTAATGAGAACAAAGGAGTGCCCGATATGCAAAATGCCTTTGTCGCGATCTTCGGACAAGGCTCTTGGATTATCGTAGGTTCATTGGTGGCTTTTATAATTGGTCAGTTAGTCGATGTATTTGTTTTTCATAAAATAAAAATATTGACCGGCGAAAAATTAATATGGCTGCGCGCTACCGGCAGTACACTTATTTCGCAACTGATAGACAGCTTTGTGGTATTGTTTATAGCCTTTTACATCGGGCAGGGCTGGAGTTTTAAATTGGTTATGGCAATCTGCGTGTTAAACTATGTCTATAAATTTTTAATGGCCATAGTTATGACGCCACTCATATATTTATTACATCATCGCATAGAAAAATATTTGGGGCCGCAATTAGCTAATGAAATGCGTACCGCTGCTATGGGTAAAATGTAAATAACTCATGAAAAAGCATATAGAACAAGCATTTATACAGATCAGGGAATTACACGAAACACTTGCCAACCCTGAGAAAGCAAAAGGAGCGGGGGCTTATATGAAAAACCTGTTTGTTTTTTTCGGTTGTGATACAAAGGAACGTCGCAAACACACCAAATCAATTATCATAGAATCGAACCTTACGCTGGAAGAAGCTAAAGAATTAGTAGCGTATTTATGGAAACAGAAAGAACGCGAGTATCATTATGCAGGTATTGAGTGGATGATGCATTATAAAAAAAAGTGGGATATCGATTGCATACAATTATTTGAATTTATGATAGTGCATCATAGCTGGTGGGACTCGGTTGATTATATCGCTTCCAAATTGGTAGGTGAATATTTTAAGCGTTATCCGCAACAAGTAACTACTGTTACCGCACGATGGAATAAAGGGGCTAATATGTGGTTGCAACGGGTGAGTATTATTTTTCAATTAACATATAAGGATAAAACGGATGCCGATTTGTTATTTAATTACATACTGCATCATAAAGATTCGAAAGAGTTTTTTATCAGAAAAGCAATGGGTTGGGCTTTGCGACAATACGCCAGAACAGATGCACATGCGGTACGTGAGTTTGTTAAGCTTAATAAGTTACCGGGCTTAACAGTCAGAGAAGCGCTAAAGCATATTGGTTAATGTGTTTAAACTGCAACTAATCCGTTCATTCATAATCCACAACACATCGTTTGAATTTGGATTACTGACGCCTGAACGTGAATAACTTTTATCAAATCAATAGTGATTGCAAGGCGTGCATAATTATGTTTACGTCCATTCAAACAAATACTACATCCATGAACCTTCAATTATTATTTATACAGCGCCAATTAGGACTAATGAATTGCTCAACACACCACAAATCGGCCGGTGTTAAATTGCATAAGTCCAACGAGAATCTGGAGTTAGAGTTAACAGATGCCTGCTGCGAAAAATTTGAACAAGAAATTGTAAATAAATTCGACGAGTTTCTCGATAACAACGTACTAAACCTGGTAGACGAGTTATCGGTTCGCATAAAAAAATAAGCACGCGTTTACACTAAAAAAACTTAATCCCTGCTTTGCCTTGCAAGCAGGGATTTTTTTTACGGCATCATTATAGTATTTAATTTAATTTTAACTCACCGAAATTGAAAACACTCCCCCCCATGCGCTATGCATTTGCCGTTATTTTTTTAGTATTCAATTTGATAGGCGCACCTTTCAACTCCTTTTCTCAAACGATAACGGCATTCGGCGATACCTGTGTTTCCGGAGATTGCAAAAACGGAACAGGTATTTTACATTATACAAACGGTAATAAATATACCGGCACATTTAAGAATGGCCTGCCTAATGGCAAGGGTACGATGACATACCTCAATGGAAACAAATACGAAGGTAATTTTGAGAATAACATAAAGAGTGGACAGGGGAAAATGTACTTTAATAGTGGTAACATATACACGGGGGCATTTGTGGCGAATCGTATGGAGGGAAAAGGAGTGCTCGAGTTAGCCAATGGCGACAAGTACACCGGTGATTTTATTAATGGTCTCTTCGAAGGGCAGGGCGTGTATGAATTTGCCAGCGGCAACAAATACACCGGCGGTTTTTTTAAAAATAAAAAACAGGGATACGGCGAATTTATTTTCAATAACGGATCGTCGTACAAAGGCAATTTTAAAGCTGACTATTATAATGGTGATGGCACGTACACCTATTCTGATGGTAGTTATTACAAGGGTAATTTTATTAATAATGTAAAACAAGGCAAAGGCATTTATCATTTTACAGACGGTAGTGAATACGAGGGAGATTTTTTAAATGATGCGATACAGGGTAGCGGTATCAGCAGATATAGTAATGGAGATAAATTTGATGGCTCATACATCAATGGTGCCTATAATGGAGCCGGAATTTATTATTATAAAAACGGAGACAGATACATAGGCAATTTTGTAAATGGTGAGTACGATGGAGATGGTTTATTGTTGACCGCCGATGGAGATAGTATCATCGTAGTTTACAAAAACGGAAAATTAATCTCCGGGTTATTGGCGCAGCATGATGTAAAAACAGATACGATACTAATTAAGCCCAACATTACGGATGTTGCTTCCTCCAATACTTTAAAACCCGATACCTCTCGCAAAGAACCTGAAATTCGTCCAGGGAATTCTTTGACAGAATCGCAAACTCAAACTCAAGTTGGGCCTGTAAAATGCAGTAAATGCAATGGCACAGGTAAGGTATATCAACAAGAAATTAAAAGACAAAAAGTGGTTACCAAAGACATCAGTAACGGGATCGGCCCCAAGAATTATGTAACCTACACTATCGATGAAATATTGCGGCCGGCCGGTTATGTGGCTTGCCCCGCTTGTAAAGGAACGGGTAAAAAATAAGCATGGATGATTAAACAGTTACGAGCTCTATTCATTTTTATATTCCTTGTATTACTGATAGCGTTTCACACGGTAGCGCAACCTCTCACATTCAGGCGATATAGTGTTTCCGACGGATTATCGAGCAATACAATTTATAGTACCGCACAAGATAAGTTCGGTTTTATGTGGTTTGGTACAGAAGACGGGTTAAACCGTTTTGATGGTTACACCTTCAAACATTTTGAATTTAATCCAACAGATACAACCACGATACCCAACAATGTAGTGCGGGCATTATTGGTAGATACGGATAATAATATCTGGATAGGAACCGACGAAGGATTATGCATCTATAATCAAGTGCATAGTGTATTCAGGCGATTCAAATCTGATACTTTATCGGAGTATAATTTAAATAATCAGCATATCACAGCATTTGCCGAATATGGAGATTATATATGTATCGGTACGAATGGCGGCGGAGTAAATATCTACGATAAACGAACCGGTAAAATCGAAAAACTTTATCGTAAACCGAATGTGCCCATAACAACATATATCACGGCATTAGCAGTTGACAAAGAAGGAAACCTTTGGATAGGAAGCAGTGGAAAAGGATTAGTTTCATACAATCTTCGCAGCGGTATTGGTAAACTCTATGTTTCATCGGCTACCGATGTTAATTCATTAAGCGAAAACTATGTTGGCGCTATATATGTCAGCAAGAATAACGCGATATGGGTTGGTACGCTCAACAGCGGTTTAAATAAGTTCAATCCATCAACAGGAAAATTTACCAGTTATTCGAATGAAGCCGGAAATGAAGCTTCGTTGAGTCAAAATAGTGTTTTCAGTATAACGGAAGATAATTACGGTACGCTTTGGGTGGGCACATTGGGAGGAGGATTAAATGCGTTGAATGTTAATACCGGACGCTTTACCCGATATCAAAATAATACCAATAATCCTTCATCACTCAGCAACAATACGGTATGGACGGTGATGATTGAACGTTCGGGGACTTTATGGATTGGTACTACATATGGGCTAAATACATACGATCGCAGTCAAATAAAATTCAGAACCACAGCTATACAGGAGGGAGGTAATAATAATGTGTATGCCGTTGCTTCCGATAATAATCAGGGTTTGTGGGCCGGTGTGTTAGGAAGCGGATTAGTATACATTAACAATTATGGTCGGTTAATTAAAACCTACCGTACCGAAGATGGATTGCCGTCGAATAATGTAACCAGCGTGCTGTCAACAACCACAGGAACTCTATATGTAGGCACTACAGAAGGGATGGCCTCATTAACTTCCGGGGCATCCAGGCTACAAAAAATCATACTACCCTATAATTCTCAAGATGTTTTTATTACCTCATTGTTTGAAGATTCAAAACACACTGTTTGGATTGGCACTAAAGGCGCAGGAGCATTTATAATGAATCCGAATGGTACCATAGAAGCAATCAGAGGATTAAATAACTACTGGGTTACATGTTTTGAGGAGACTGTACAGGGAGATATTTGGATTGGTACCAGAGGCAGTGGTATTAATGTGATATCTAAGTCAGGGGCTATCTCACAAATACAGAATTCTAAAGACCGAAAAAGTATTTCTTCAAATTTTATAAATTGTTTGAAGCGCGACCATAACGGACACATTTACGTTGGCACCTATGGCGGCGGTTTAAATTTAATTAACCCCAAAGAGGTATCAGCTGTTC
>FVAB010324201.1_pt1 | contig 9937 bp, 8 predicted proteins | sample 1520001 | NCBI WGS metagenome assembly FVAB01 (sample SAMEA4475357, study PRJEB15587) | soil metagenome | biome: Soil; feature: Field | place: India | collected 2015-03-11 | depth 0 m
CCCACTCTTTATTTGCCATTGTTATGGCAGAGAGTAAACAAAAATTTACCGCCTCATTGGCCTATTATGATGCCTTTATTTTTGGCACTCCCTATTTAAAACAAAGATTTGCTCCGGTTATTCATGCACCTGCACATCTTCAATTGGTATTACCTACTTGTGTTCCTTTTTTTGAAAAACCATTGAAGCACTACCAACCATCTGATGCTATTAAAATAGGATGGGTGGGGTCGTCCTATAATTTGAAAAACATTGAAAGCATATTTACCTGTTTAGAAAAAGTATATGAGAAAGTAGCTTTTGAATTTATTTTGATATGCGATACACCGACTACTTTGAAGACTCAATTTCCTATACATTATATCAAATGGACACAGCAAAACGAATATGAGCATATCGCACAGATGGACATTGGCTTGATGCCGCTTATGCCCGGCGAAGTATCTGCCGGCAAGTCGGCTTTTAAACTGTTACAATATATGAGCGTGGGAGTAGTACCCGTTGCCAGTGCTATTACCATTAATAATGATATTATTAACCAAGGTGTAAACGGGTTTCTGGTATATGCTGAAGATACATGGCAAGATGTGTTGTTGCATGTAATTAATCAAAAAGAACAATTCGCACAAATAGGAGATGCTGCATTTCAATTGGCATTGAAGCATTATTCTTTTACAGCGAACGAGAGCCATTTTCTAAATTTTATTCATAAGCTTACAGAACGATAACTATGTGTGGTATTAGTGGAATATTGTCTAATAAAATAATTGACAAGGCACGCATTTCAGCCATGTCCTCAGCAATTAAGCATCGAGGTCCTGATGGTAGTTGGGAATGGTATTCGGCGGAAAATAATTGTGGGTTTGCCTACAGACGATTGGCTATACTGGATAAAGAAGCTTATACGACAGAGCCTTTCTTATGGCAAGATAAATATGTGGTGTTGTATAATGGAGAGATTTATAATTACAAGCCACTAAAAACATTTTTACAAAACCTAGGCTTTACTTTCAACACCGAATCAGATGCAGAAGTGATTCCGCCACTGTATCAGTTGTACGGAGTAGATATGGCAAAGCATCTCAAAGGCATGTTTGCCATTGTTGTGTATGAAATTGCGTCGGGTAAGCTCTTTGCCGTACGCGATCGATTTGGTGAAAAGCCACTCTATTATACAAAAACAGACGGTGAATTTGCGTTTGCTTCAGAGATGAAAGCGCTGTGGGCTGGCGGTTTTAGCAAAGAACATGAGGGTCGAATGGTGTTTGATTATTTGGTGTACAATGTGGTAGAAGACGCTAACAATCCCGAAAAAACATTCTATAAAAACATCTTTCGCTTACCACCCGCACACTGGCTGCTGCTTGAAGATGGACACATTAAAAAAGGGTGTTACTGGCAATTAGAATCCGGCAATCGCTTCAGCGGTACCTTACAACAAGCTGTTGAAAAAACATATCAATTGTTTGATGAAACGGTAAAATCTATGTTGCAATCTGATGCACCGTTGGGTTTTGCACTTTCCGGCGGGCTGGATTCATCGGCAATTTTCTCCCAGGCAATGAAACATTTGCCGGATGATTCATTCCCGCAAACCTTTACCGCGCGTATAGCAGAACAAGAGTATGACGAAGGGCCTTATGTTAAATCATTATTGTTGCAATATGCCGCGCATAATACACAAGCATGGGTAAACGAAGATTTAATACTGCAACAACTACCTGAGATATTGTTTGCACAAGAAGAGCCAATTACTGATTTAACCGTGTTGGCGCAGTGGATGTTGATGAAAAAAGTGAGTGAGAAAAAAGTGAAAGTATTACTCGATGGGCAAGGCGCAGATGAAATGTTAGGAGGATATCTTTATTTCTATGAAACGTTGTTAAAAGAATATGCCGCGCAATCGTGGCGCAAAATGCTTAAAGCCAATAGGGCCTTTTATGATAAACGGGGCAGTTATTTTCCTTTAAAAATGCGAATGGCGGGAGAGCTTTATTTCCCCGGAGTACTACACCAACTTGGATATTTTAAACGGCAATCGTTATTGCCTGCTTATTTTTCATTTCTGCATAAGGATTTTTTGGAGGCATATAAGCATGAGGATACCCCCTTCCCGGTATTTAATAAAGTAGATGAAGTGCTTCATTACAGAACTACTAAATACGGATTGCACAAGCTACTTCGCTACGCTGACCGCAACAGTATGGCTCATGGGGTCGAAGTGCGTTTCCCCTTTTTAAATCACGAACTCACAGAATTTATTTTTTCGCTTCCACTTGAAATGAAAATTCACGATGGATGGACAAAATACATATTGCGATTAATGATGGAAAAGCAATTGCCCTCCTCTATCACTTGGCGGATTAATAAACTGGGTTATCATGTGCCATCAGATAAATGGCTCGAACACCCCAGGGTTAAGGAAATGATTCGAGAATCGAAACAAAAATTAATGCGAGAACATATTATTCGTCGCGACGACAAACCACTTTCACGAGATTTGTCGCTCTTTATTATCTCCCATTTTTTATAGTACATTGCGCCGCCATGATTGCACACAAAGTGGTAGGTATTCATCAGCCCAACTTTTTACCTTGGCTCGGATACTTTCATAAGATGGTACGTTCCGATGTGTTTGTGTTGTTAAATGATGTGCAATTCTCAAAAAACTCGGTGGGCAATCGCTCACATATTAAACGTAAGGACAATATAGCCTCTTATCTTACGGCGCCTGTTAAACTATCTCAGAAATCTTTTTCCGCCTATAATCAAGTGGAGTTAGATTTTGGCCCCCGATGGCCCGATAAAGCCATTAATTCAATTAAAGATGCTTACAGTAAAGCGCCATTTTTTAAAAAGATATTCCCCCAGGTTTCAGATATTATAATAAAACACCATCCACATCTGGCGGCATTGAACATTGAGTTAATTCAATTCGTAATGGACTATTTAGATATCCGAACACCCATCATGTTATCAGAAGATATACCTATAGAAGAGGCAAAAAAAAGCGATTTAGTACTAGAAATCTCTAAACATCTTGGTGCAACCATTTATTTATCTGGTACAGGCGCCAGGGCGTACAACGACGAGCAGAAGTTTAGTGATAATCATATTAAAATTGTTTACACAAATTTTAAGATAGAAGAGGCATACAAGGCTCGTGATGAAAACAATGAATGGGTGAATTTGAACGTGCTGCATTTTCTTTTTCACTACGATATTTCAATAATTCGCAAATTAATCAACTGTCCATCAACCCCCGACTATCGCACTTAATTTTGAAACACTCATAATATTATTTTATTCGTCGGTGTAATATAAAAAACGAACCACTGCTTTATTTCTATTTTCGTTGCAATCAAATCGTATGTCATTACTCAGTTTAACAAAAGTTGAAAAATATTATGGTAAGTATCATGCCTTGCGTGATATTAACCTGCACATAGAGCCGCAAAGTATTTTCGGATTGCTGGGTCCTAACGGCGCCGGTAAAACCACCATGATTCGTATTATCACCGGTATAACGGCCGCCGATGAAGGCAGTGTAATCTTTAATGGCAAACCTTTTCAGGAACACACGGTAGCGGAGATAGGTTACATGCCCGAAGAGCGCGGCTTATATAAAAAGATGAAAGTATGGGAGCAGTTAGTGTATCTGGCTCAGCTTAAAGGATTATCAGCTAGGGAGGCCAAGGATAAAGTGTATGCCTGGATGGAAAAGTTAGAGATAAAAGACTGGTGGAGTAAAAAAATTGAAGAGCTCTCTAAAGGCATGAGTCAGAAAATTCAATTCATTTCAACGGTGGTACACGAACCCAAACTTATAATACTCGATGAGCCTTTTTCAGGTTTAGATCCGGTGAATTCTATATTAATTCAAAACGAAATTGAAGAGCTGCGAAAGAAAGGCGCTACCATATTATTCTCCACACATCGTATGGAACAGGTAGAAGAAATTTGTGAGAATATCGCTTTGATTAATAAAGGAAGCATTATCCTGAACGGGAAAGTAATAGACATTAAACAACAATTCAAGCAAAATTTATTTGCCGTGGAATGCAAAGAAAATATGCCCGAACTGCGCAGCGATTATTTTGAAACTATACCCGGCAAGAATGGCACTTTACATATTAAGTTACTTAACGGGGCAACTTCCAAGGATTTACTAAAAGTTCTGGTGTCGCAAGATTGTGAACTGATTTCTTTTCACGAAGTGTTGCCATCACTTAACGAAATATTTATTAATCAGGTAACCCAACAAACCCATGAATAAGACCTGGCTCATTATTAAACGCGAATACATCACCCGCGTTCGTAAAAAATTATTTCTTATTACAACTATACTCGCACCGATGGGTATAGCGCTCATTACCATTTTGCCTATTATAATGAGTAATGTATCAACCGAAAAAACAAGTATAGGCGTTATTGATAAAAGCAATTTGTTTTTTGAAAAATTACAATCCGATAAATCGCTGGAGTTTATTTACCTCAACGAAGATTATGAAAAAGCCAAACAGGATTTTGCATCAGCCGGTTTAAACGGCATCTTATATATTTCGCCTGATTTCAATATGTACGAAGGCACCGGGGTGGAGTATTATTCTAAAGATCAGCTTGGATTAAAAACACAATCCAACATCGAAGCACAGATGTCTAAGATAACCAGAGAGTTGAAACTGGCGAAAATTGATATTACTCCCGATATGATTGATCAGTTGAGTAAGGATGTACGTGTGAAATCAATTATTAGTAATGAGCGCGGTACACAGGAAGGTAATACTGCAATAGCCACAATGATTGGTTCAGTAATGGGTTTTATCATTTACATCGTGATGCTCCTCTATGGTACCATGGTAATGCGCGGTGTAATGGAAGAAAAAACAAATCGTATAGCGGAAGTAATGATTAGTTCGGTAAAGCCATTTCAGCTGATGCTGGGAAAGATTGTAGGTATAGGAATGGTGGGACTTACCCAGTTTGTAATATGGATTATTTTGGTGGCACTAATACAAGCCGGTGTAGGATTCTTTTACAGTGATCAGTTAAGTCAATTACAAGATTTACAAAACAGCCCTGTGATGTCTCCATCGCAAAACATATCAGGCCCTTTGAAAGTATTCAGCGGTATTTCTCAATTGCCCTGGGCCTACATCATATCTTCCTTTTTATTCTTTTTCATTGGAGGCTATCTTTTATATGCTGCGTTGTTTGCAGCGGTCGGATCGGCTGCCGGCGATGAAGGCGATCAATCATTAACGTTTATTGTTACACTGCCGGTAGTAATCTCTATCATGATTATGGTTAATATTTTAGAGCAACCCAATGGTACTTTGGCCATAGTCTCATCTATGATTCCGTTTACGGCTCCAATTGTAATGTGTGCACGACTACCTTTTCATCCGCCGGCCTGGCAATTAATACTATCCATGATTTCTCTCGCCGGTGGGTTTTTATTTACTACATGGATGGCCGGTAGAATTTATCGAGTGGGCATACTGATGTATGGCAAAAAAGTAACGATTAAAGAATTAGGTAAGTGGTTATTTTACAAAGGATAATATGAAACAAAACATTGCACGCATTGTAATCCTTATAGCCGGTGTTGCATTTGTTCTCTTTTTATTTATTGGAAATTGTAAACGCAACGAGGACAAAAAAGATAATACGATTCCGAATAAGCCGGTAACAACAGAACTCGTAAAAGCTCCTCAGTTTCAATCTGACAGCGCGTTTTATTTCACAAAAAAGCAAATCGATTTTGGTTCGCGCATACCAGGAAGCAAACCACATAAGGCTTGCGGCGAGTGGTTGGTCAATATCTTACGGGCTTACGCCGATACACTTTATGTTCAGGATGACAAGGTGAAAATATATAACGGTAGTGAAGTGCCCATGCGAAATATTATCGCATCTTTTAATCCCAAAGCTAAAAAACGTATCCTTCTTTTTGCGCACTGGGATACTCGTCCTTATGCCGATCAGGATATACAAAACAACAAAGCCACCTTTGATGGCGCAGACGACGGCGCAGCATCTTCCGCAATCTTAATGGAAATAGCTCGTGTGTTATCCATACAAAAACCGGAGGTAGGTATAGACATTGCTTTATTTGATGTAGAAGACTATGGCGCGCATAAAGATGACAAGGTACAGGAAGGGAAAGACACCTATGCTTTGGGTACTCAATACTGGTGTCGAAAACCACATGTTAAAAACTATCATGCCTACTATGGTATATTGCTGGATATGTGCTCTGCTTATAGCGCACAACTTAAATTGGAAGGACACAGTATGCAATTTGCACCGGCGGTAGCGCAAACGGTATGGAGCACTGCCACATCATTAGGTTATGGCAATCTATTCATCAATGAACGGGTTCAGGCTATTATTGATGATCATTATTATGTAAATAAACTGGCCGGCATTCCAAGCATCGATATCATCTGGTTAGATAATACCACCCCCACAGGATTTGCACCACACTGGCATACACAGAATGACAATATTAAGATAATAGATAAAAACAATATGAAAGCGGTGGGACAAACTTTGTTACAGGTGTTGTTTAACGAAAAGCCTGAATTCTAGTCTCTCATTGCTCTCAATACTCCCTTGCGGAAATAGGGCGGAGACGCATTTTTTTGATATATAAAAAGCATATAACCTTCCGTGAAAGAACATTTAAAGTTTTTTGCTTCAAAAAAAGATTTGAAATCCTGTGCATCCTGCGCCTGATGGTAGGTGCAAACGGCTAATCGAAAGGATACATTGCTTTCCCATAATAGCCGGCCCCCTTCAAACACCTCACGCTCACTGCCGTCCAAGTCCATTTTAAGAAAGGTGAACCGGTATTGAGAATGCAACTCATCTAATGTTGTAGTTAAATCGTTGACTTGTTTGCCTGCATATTTATTTATGATAGTTACCTTATGGGAATACGGTTTAAAGGTTTGTGTCAGTGCTTCAATCCATTCGGCATCGCGTTCAACCAATACAACATGCTTTAAGGTTTCTATATAGGTTAAAGCAAAATTTGCCTCGGCGCAGCCTATATCGGCAACTACATCATCAGCACGGATTGTAAAGTTATTATCAACATAACGATGAGCTGAGCGAGGGTCTTGTTCGCAACTCAACGAGCGATAATACGATGCAATGCGATGTTTGCTCCAACTTCTTTTGAAGTATAGTTTTTTGTTTTGCCACATCATATAGTGTAATCTACAAACAGGATCGTGAAATACTTCACAAGGCATTTGTTCGTACTTGTCCTGAAAGGAATAAGGAAACACTTTCAGTGAATGTCCTTTCAAATACTCAAGGGCTTCCTGTATGGAAGAATCCGTTTGAGTATTACCATTATAGTAATTTAATATGGCTTTTCGAAGTTGTGCGTGTTTGTAGTTGTTTAATTGCATTGCCCACGAACGACGCCATGTTTTAGGGATCAGTTGTTTAATTGCGCTTATCATCATAGTCCCGAACCATACTTTAATTTAATTTCATGTTTCAAAGAAGCAAAGAAGTTATCAAAGAGGGATATCCATGTTTGTTCGTGCTCTCTAAACAATTCATAACTCTCCATTAAATTATTTTTAAAGGCGATGCGCCGGCTCATATTTCGCAAAGTGGTTTGTATGCCTTCTGCACTTTCATATCGACAAAGCCAGTTATGTTGCTTCATATAATAAAAAACATAGCGGCCTTTTAAAGGCATCTGCTTTTTAAAAGTGCTCAAAACGATATAGCAAGAGCCGGCAAAAGTTTGTAACGACACATCCGTGTATGATGAAAAGTTTTTAGCCAGTATATGATCATACAATATATCCAGCGCCACACCCGATAATTTTCCTACAACGGGCCTTAGCAGGGCTTTGCATTGCATGGAAGCTTCATGAGTATCCGTAAACTCATCTATGAAGCGATGCATCAGTATGCCGCGGCTTATACCTTCGGGATAATCTTTGTAACGATTCCCTTTAACAAAATCTGCTATGAAATTGCCGGCCAATAACTCGTTGTCTTGATAGGATAATATAAAGTGCCCAAGGTAATTCACAGAAATCGATCACTTGCTATTCAACCCATACTTGCTTTTATAAATTTCATACAAGTCTTTTTGCTTGTTATTCAAATCCACCGGTCGTCCCTGTATAAAGGCATACATAATTTTATTGGTTTTCATATCGAGTGCGTCGCCGCCTGATACTATGATGTTTGCATCCTTACCGCTCTCCAAAGTGCCCGTAAGCTGGTCAATTCCTAAAATCTTGGAAGCATTAAGAGTGATAGCTTTCAGAGCATCTTCTTTATTTAATCCGTAGGGCACCGGTTGAGAGGCATTAAAAGGCAGATTGCGCTCCTGCCAGAAATTATCGGTGCTGTTGCAGTACAATATGCCTGCCGATTGCAAAAGAAACGGCGTTTTGTAAGCGATATCATAGTCGTCGTCGGCTGATGGAGGCAGGGCCTGATTGCGATGCAGAATTACGGCTACCTCATTTTCTTTTAGCAGACGTGTGCATTTCCACGATTCTCTGCCGCCAACAATAACACATTTCAGATGCATCTCTTTGGCAAACAATACCGCCGCATTTATTTCTGTCGCCAACGATGCGTGTATGTATATTTTTTTGCTTCTATTAAAAAGTCCGCACATCGCCTCCGATTGTAAATCTTTTTCGATGTGTTCGCTTTGGCAATAGGCGCGAGCCGTCAGAAAATATTTTTTGATTTCATCCACCTTTTTCTGATAGTCTTTATTCGGAGAGACCGTGCCGTCGCCGTTTTCATCGAACTGATACGTAAAATAAGAGGGCCAGTGCAGATGAATGCCTTCATCCGTTTTATAGGCTGCATCTTCCCAATTCCAAGCATCTAACTGCACCACACTTGATTGCCCGCTGATGATACCTCCTTCAGGAACTATCTGAGCCAGTAATACGCCATTGCTGCGTATGGTGGGAGTAACTTTTGAATCGGTATTGTATGAAACGATTGTACGAATGCAGGGATTAAAAGCCCCCACTTCAGAGAAGTCGTTGGTGGCGCGCACCATTTCAATTTCGCGTAGGCCAATGTGCGTGTTGGCCGCAATAAATCCGGGGTAAATGTCTTTGCCGTAGGCGTCGATTACTTTGGCCTTAGATAAGTCGAGTCGCATGGTAGTGGCATCGCCAATAAAAATAATTTTGCCGTTCTCAAATCCGATGGCGCTGTTTTCAATAACACGACCGTCGCCAATGTGTGCGCGACCGTTCATTAATACAATGAGTGAATCTTGTTTCTTACCGGGCACTTGCATTTGTGCAAAAGCGTAAGAGCAGAAACAAAGTATGATAAATAGTGAGTTAATTTTTTTCATGTGGTATTATTTTACGAAATCACCTTCGGTGTCGCAGTGGTATAATTGATTAATCTGTATGCTAAGTGGTTGTGTTTGTGTACCTTTTTGTTTGGATTCGTACATAAGTTTCAGCAAACGTGCTTTTTCATTTCGGATATATTCTACTTTCTTCTCATTATCCTCTAGGCTGAAGAAACAAATGCCATCGACATAGGTTTGCTCTACCTTAGAATACATGCTTAATGGATTGCCGGACCACAGCACTACATCGGCATCTTTGCCCACTTTGATACTGCCGGTGTACTGGTCCACGTGCAAGAGTATCGCAGGATTCAGTGTTACTAATTTCCATGCTTCTTCTTCGCTCAGGCTACCATACATTACGGCTTTAGCCGCCTCCTGATTCAGACGTCGTGCCATTTCGGCATCGTCGGAATTAAATGCAGTAACAATACCCATTTGAGACAATAGTGCTCCGTTGTAGGGTATCGCATCAATCACTTCATACTTATATGCCCACCAATCGCTAAAGCTCGAAGCTCCTGCGCCATGCGCTTTCATCTTGTCAGCCACTTTATACCCTTC
>FVAB010392224.1_pt1 | contig 9895 bp, 7 predicted proteins | sample 1520001 | NCBI WGS metagenome assembly FVAB01 (sample SAMEA4475357, study PRJEB15587) | soil metagenome | biome: Soil; feature: Field | place: India | collected 2015-03-11 | depth 0 m
GATTCATGAATCGCCCCTACGACTGGGATTTCTTATTAATCAAGCATTTCACAATCAATTAACTTTATTTATCGCTCTAAGTACAAGAGAGCAAAACAATCAATTATGGATAATTTCTTTGCTAACTTTCTCGATGATTATTTTGCCGAATGCGATGAACATATAATCAATATTCGTGATAACTTACTGGCGATCGAAGCGCAAATTAATCAGCCAACAATTGAGCGTTCCTTTCTCGATAAACTTTTTGTTAGCTTTCATTCTATCAAAGGTTTATCAGGAATGGTAGGCTTAAAAGAAGCCGAAGAACTTGCTCATGAGATGGAAAGTTATTTGCGGCTTTTGCGGGAGCAAAAAGTAATCCTTAATGCTCCAGGAATTGATGCTCTAATTAATGGAACTACCATGTTAGAGCAGGTGATTACTGCTTACCGTAACCAAAGTGCTTTGCCAGATATTGGCTCAATAATGAGTCAGTTAAAAAATGCTAGTTCAGAAAATTCCCCAGAGCCAAAAAGCTCAGTAGACCTCAGAAAAACCGGAGAAAATCAAGCAGTTAATTCCTCGGTTACTCAGAGCTTATCACTAACATTAAAATCCCCGGAACAAGCCGAACTAAAACTAGCTTTAGAACATGGGGAAACAGTTTGGCAATTTGAATTTACTACAGGACAAGAAAAAGCGGATCGTGGGATAAATGTCAACACAGTTCGGGAACGCCTGCAAGGAATTGGTAAATTGATTCACGCTTCGCCCAAAATCATGGCAGATGGAGGGATTTCTTTTAATTTTGTAGTGGCAACAAAGGTTTCCGAAACTTCTTTTGCTGGATGGGATGCTGATGGACTGACTTATAAACCCTTTTTAGTAACTGAAAGGGAAGAAAAACCAGAACAGCTTGCCTCTTTATCTCCACCATCTGCACCTACCCCAATTTCTGCCAACATTAATATTACTGGATCTACTCCTTCTAATGTGGTGCGGGTAGACTTAACAAAGTTAGATGAATTAATGCGAATGGTAGGAGAATTAGTTACTACTCGTGCCAAATTTGCAGAGAATTTAAAGAACTTAAAAAATAAATTACCCGCAAGGGAATTACGCTCTTTGCGGGAAACAAATCTGATTTTAGAACGACAATTGCGAGATTTGCGTGAAGGCGTAATGCGGGTGCGTTTAGTACCTGTTGGCGAAATTTTTACTAGAATGCAATTCATAATTCGTGACTTAGCAAAAGAGAGTAAAAAACAAATTTCCTTGGAATTAGAAGGACAAAATACTGAAATAGATAAATTTGTCGTTGAACGAATGTTAGACCCGATGATGCACATGGTACGCAATGCAGTTAGTCACGGTTTAGAATTGCCAAATGAGCGAATTAGCTGTGGCAAATCTCCCGAAGGCAAGATTAGTTTGCGTGCGGCAACAGTGGGGGAAATGGTAGTAATTGAAATTGCCGATGATGGACGGGGTGTGGATGTAGAAGCAGTGATGAATCAGGCAAAAAAACAAGGGTTGATTGATTCATTTTCGCCAAATCAAATAGTAGATAATAAGAGGATTCTCGATCTGATTTGTTCCCCTTGTTTTTCTACCCGCGAACAGGTAGATTTAACTAGTGGACGGGGAGTGGGAATGGCGGTGGTGAAAAATACGGTGACAGAATTAGGAGGTTTTATAACTCTTGATTCGCAAAGGGGAAAAGGGACAACTTTGCGGATTCAATTACCTTTAACTTTGGCGATCGCAGATGCGTTAATAGTCTCTGTGCAAAACCAAACTTTTGCCATTCCTCAATCTGCCGTGCAGGAAGTCATCCAAGTGCCGTCAAGCGCGATCGCCATCTTAGAAAATAACGAACTAATTTCTTATCGTCAGCAAGTTTTACCTTTAATTAGATTGTCGGCAGTATTTAACCTAAACAATAGTAATCAATTCTCTACAAATGGCGATATAAAAATTAATCAAAAATCTCCCCTAATTCAATTACCAGCAGCACAAAGTACTTTAAAATTAATTGTAGTTGGTAATGGTGTAAACGCTGTTGCGATCGCCGTAGACCAAATTTTAGGACAACAAGAAATAGTTGTGCGACCACTAACAGACCCCCTAGTACAAGTTATTGGTATTGCAGGCGCTACCGAACTAGGTGACGGGCGGGTAGTTCTAATTATTGATACCTTAACTTTAACTCGGAACGCTAATTCAACCGTAAAAATCAAAAATTATCAGGAAAACCCTGCCTAATTTTAATCATTTAGACTAACAAATAAAGAGGAAAAATTTATGACAACACAACTCAATCAATCCTCAGTAAATCAAAATTATTCATTACCATTTATTCTCTTTGAATTAGCAGGAACTACCTACGGTCTACATTCCCAAGTGGTGCAACAAATGGAAATGGTGCAACAAATTACACCTGTACCCAATGCAGCCAATTTTGTCGAAGGTGTAGTTTTTTCGCGTGGTCAAGTAATTCCAGCAATTAATCTGAGAGTTAGATTTGGCTGGGAGAAAATTCCTTATAATATTCGTACCAGGCTAATAGTTATTAATGTGAATAATCGTACAGTCGGCTTAATTGCTGATTCCGCCCGTGAATTTATTTCTATTCCTCATGAGGCAATTATGCCACCCCCAGAAGCAATTTCTGGATTAAGTGGTAAATATTTAGCTGGCATTGCTATGTTGGGAGAAAGACTAATTTTGCTGCTCAATGCTGAAGAAATAATTAACTTAACCACCGATCGCTCATTGATAGTTCACTGTTCTTAAATAAATATTGTAATTTTGAGCGATTATCGTCAGTAAACTAGTAAATTCCAGGATAAAACAATGGCTAAAAATTCCTCCCGTAACAATGGCAAATCTCATAAATCAGACATGAGATTACGTTACGATAATCAAGAGAAACCCGGCAAAATTAATAGTAATAATCGGGATAAAAATCAAGATATATTGCAAAAAATTAATCAAATTTTTCAGGCTACAACCACAATTGCTCAAGGTATAGAATCTCAAACAAACCAGATAGAAGAAGTCACCGATAACACTAATACTATGGTGAAATCTCTGCAAGAAACAGCTACACAAGCAGAATCAGTAGCTACTTCCGCAGAACAGCTAGTTTCCTCTGTCAATGAAATGGCAGCATCAATTGAACAAGTCACAGCGAGTACTGTGGAATTAGCTGCATCTGTAAATCAAACCGCAACTTCAATTCAAGAAACTACTAACTCAATTAGAAGTGTTGCCGATACTGCTCAAGAAATGGCTACTTCTGCAACACAAGTTACTACTTCCATGAGCGAAATTTCTGCTACGGGAAAAAGCGTAACTAGAGATACAGAAAACTTAGTTACATCAATCAATGAAACAGCTGCTTCTGTAGAAGAAATGACTCGTTCTATTCAAAGTGTGGCGCATAATTCTGATGATTTAAGCATGGCTGCGGAAAAAAGTACCTCTTCAATTAACGAAATGGCAGCATCAATTGAACAAGTTTCTGCCACCACTGAAAATTTAGCTGCCACAGTAGAAGGAGTTTCTAGTTCAATTGAAGAAATGGCGGCTAGTATTCAAGGAGTCGCCCAAAATACTAACCAAATTACAGAAGCAGCTATCAACGCGGCTAATAGTGCTACTGAACTCGAACGCTCAATTCGTTCTGTAAGTGTTCTCACCAAACAAGCAGATGAAATTACCGCCCGTGTAGCTAGAGACGCAGAAATAGGCAGTGCTACCGTACAAAAATCAATTCAAGGTTTAAATAAAGTTCGTAATTCGATGGCGCAAACTGCTGATGTAATTCGGGATATGGGCAAACAAACCAACGAAATTAGCAGCATTGTAGACACCATTAATTTAATTGCCGAACGCACTAATTTACTATCATTAAATGCCTCAATTGAAGCAGCTAGAGCCGGAGATGCCGGACGTGGTTTTGCTGTAGTTGCTGAAGAAATTCGGAACTTAGCTGAACGTGCAGCCCAAGCCACTAGTGATATTGCCGTAATTATTAAATCCTTGCAAGATGTAGTTCAAGAAGCAGTAGCTAAATCTAATGATGGAATGCGAGTTGCTGAAGAAAGCGGACAGTTAGCTGAAGAAGGCGTATCAGGATTAAAAACGATCATGAATGGCGTACAAGAAACTACGCAATTAGTCCGGCAAATTGCTGTTGCTTCCGCAGAACAATTGACCGCTGGACAAAATGTAGTTAACGCCATTAATACTACAGCAACTCAAGCCAAAGAAGCGGCTCAAGCTACCAAAGAACAAGCAAAAACTGTCCAAAATATTGTCCAATCTTCGGCGCAAATGCGGAAAATAACCTTGCAAGTTTCTAATGCTATGAACGAACAAGGAAGGGCAGCTAGGGAAATTATTAAAGCTGCACAAAGTACAACTTCTTTAGCAATTCAAATGCGCCAAGCTACCGCAGAACAAGCAAAAGGTGCAGCACAAATTTTGCAAGCTATAGAATTAATGCGTCGCGCTTCGGCAAATACATCTCGTGCCATAGCAGAACAAGCAACTGGTTCCGAACAAATCTCTCAAGAAACTGAACGTCTTGCCCGGTTAATTGCTCAGATTAGTAAAGCAATGACAGAACAAGCAAATGCTGCTTCTCAAATTACTTCCGCAGTGGAAAGTATTCGTCGCCAAACTGAGCAAACAGCTAAAGCAATGAAAGAACAAACAAGAGCGACTAGGGATATGACTTCTGGGACACAAAATATTTCTAAACAGATTGCCATGATTACTCGTAGTAATCGAGAATATTCCCATGTTGCTAATTTAATTATGAAAAATTTGAGTCAGATTAGAGCAGGGAGCGATCGCCATTTGCAAGAAATTAAAGAAACTCAACAAATCCTCCGATTTTAGATTTTGAATTGGAGATTTTAGATTCGTCTACCTGGAAATCTAAAATCTAAAATTCTCCGGCAACTACCTAAACCCAAATTCAACAAAGGTTAGATATGAAAAATAAACAAAAAATTAGCATTTTTACTACAGATACTTCGCTGGTTATTTCTTCCTGGGATAACTGGTTAACTATAGTTACCGGATTACCTGAAGAAATTGCCAAAGGTGCGCCTCTAGCTAAACTGATTCCTTCCTTGGTTGAAAGCGGCATTTCCGGGCATTTTCAACGGGTATTACAACAGGGCATTATTGAAACTCTGCCGCAGAAACTTTACCCTTACCTATTTGAGTGTCAGTTACCAATTTCCTCTGGTAAATTTCAACAAATGCAACAAAGGGTGACAATTGCCCCCTTAAAACAAAAAGCTGAAATTATCGGTACTATAGTCACAATAGAGGATATTACTGATGAACTGGAAAGCACATTAAAGATAGCTGAACAACTAGAAAGTCCCGAAGAAAATCAGCGTTTAGTTGCTGTTCAAAGTCTGGCAAAATCTAATATATCAGAATCAGAAAAAATGCTCGTTAAAGCATTAGGCGATCGCAGTTGGCGAGTCCGTCGCGCTGCCGTTGATGGTTTAGCTACAATTAGTGGCTCAACTCTTGCCACTTCCCTATTAAGAAGTTTACGAGAAGAACACCGTAATCCTAGCGTTTTAAACGGGGTATTACAAGTGTTAGCTCATGGCAAAGTTGATATTGTTCCCGCTTTAATTGATTGTCTGAATAGTGAAGATACAGATTTGCGAATTTACGCCGCCTTAGCTTTAGGAGAACAAAAAGACCTTCGGGCAATTACCGCTTTAAAATTAGCCTTGCAAGATAGCAATTCTAATGTCCAATATCATGCGATCGATGCTTTAGGGCATTTACCAACTATTGATGCAGTAGAAGATTTAGTTGACATTGCTTGTGGGGGAGATTTTTTCCTGGCATTTCCGGCTTTAGATGCCTTGAAAAGCATTAGTTTTAACGAACCAAATTCTCCCAAACTTGCCTTTGTCGCTAATCAACTTTTGCCTTTATTAGAAGATGAATTATTAGTAACTGCGGTAGTAGATACCTTAGCATTTTTGGGGGATGCTAGTGTAGTTCCAGTAATTGCAGCTTTGTTGAATCAAGAAGAGCCACCAGTATCTAATTTGGTTCATGCGATCGGGGTATTACATGACCGCTACGAAAATGCTTATCATGAAGGTAGTTATATTGCAGATTTAGCTTTGTCAGCAATTACAAACCAAGGCATAGACAATTTATTAGCCAAGGTTCACGATACTAAACCAGAAGAATTAAGAGCGATCGTCCTCTTATTAGGTAGATCTGTTGGTAATCAAGAAACTGCTCATGCCTTAACGAGACTTTTGGGCGAAGAAATAGTCCGAGGTGCAGTTATTGAAGCTTTGGTACGCTATGGCAAACGAGTCACACATTTACTCATCGAACAATTATCAGCTGATGACTTAGAAGTGCAAAAAGCAGCGGTAGTTGCTTTAGGCAGAATCGGAGATCCTGAAGCGGTACCAGCATTAACAAAATTATTAGTTCAATCTGGAGATAATTTAGAAACAAATCTACAGGAATTTTCCCATCCCCCATTACCAGAATTAATGGTAGTTACTGCTAATGCCTTGGCGCAAATTGGCGATCGCCGTGCTTTTGATACACTCCTAAGTTTAATCGGTCATAGTGATAGCGCCGTGCGTTTAGCCGTAGTAGCTGCACTTAATTCTTTAGGGCATCCCGATATGCTCAACCGCCTGATTACTTTATTGCAAGATGCTGATGCTTATGTGCGGGAATCAGCGGTAAAAATTGCCGGATATTTTGCATTTAATGAATGTGTTACCCTACTTTTAGAACGCTGTCAAGACCCAGCAGAAGATGTGCGAAAAGCCGCGCTCGAATTAATTCCTTATTTGGAAAATGCCCCCGTATTACCTACTTTAGTTAACGCCCTAGAACGGGAAACTCCAAAAGTTAGAGCAGCAGCAGCTAGAGCTTTGGGACAAATGGATTGTACTTTAGCTTATACCCATCTGTTAAAAGCTTTGCGGGATAAAGACCCTTGGGTGCGCTACTATGCAGCTAGAGCCATCGGTTGGAATGGTTACGCTGAAGCGATCGATGTCTTAGCAAATCTCGCTCATCGAGATCCCAGTACGATCGTGCGAATTGCAGCTGTAGAAGCCTTGGGACAAATTGGCGGCGCAAGAGTAGTTTCCTTACTCGCTCCCATTGTCGATGATAGTAATGCCAGCAATGATTTAGTTCGAGCCGCTTTAACCGCTTTGGGACAGGTAGGACACCCCAGTTCTTTACCGCCTTTGATCTGTGCTTTGCGATCGGAAGATTTGTTCCGTCGAGTCTGTGCAGTTAAAGCTCTAGGAAAACGAGGTGGTCAAGATATCGAATCAATCTTACAAGATCTAGCCGCTACAGAAACCGATGTCACAGTTGTGTTTGCTGCGATTGAAGCATTAGCACAGTTAGCTACCCCAGAAGCGATCTCCGCTTTGCTAGAATTAACCGCTAATCCAACCCGCAACGAAGCTTGTATTATTGCTTTAGCGAATTTGGGAGAAAAACAAGTCGAAGCGATCGGACAAGGTTTACATCATTTTAATCAGGAAGTCCGCTGCGCCACCGTAGAAGTACTGACAAGATTAAGATGTCCTCGTGCTTCCGAACTGTTGATTACTGCTTTGGACGATCCAGAACAAATCGTCCGATTAGCCGCAGTTAATGGATTAGAACATTTAGGTAATCGCTATGCAGAACGCAAAATCGCTGTCATGGCACATACAGACCCCGATCCTACAGTCCGTCAAGCCGCCCAAAAAGCTCTCGGTTAACTTTAGATGAGAAAATCTAAAATCTAAAATCTATCATGAAATTTAGTTCCGAATCTCTTGGTTTATCTGATAGCTCTTTTATTTTATTACGCGATTTAATTCAGGAACGCACCGGGATGAATTTTTATGATTCTAGCCGCGATTTATTGGGAGAAAAGTTATTTACCCGTGTAGTTGCTTGTGGGCTTAATTCGTTTTTAGATTACTATTATTTGCTGAAATATGATGATAATGCCGATGCTGAATGGACACATCTAATGGATGTTATTACTGTACAAGAAACTTTTTTTTGGCGAGAAACCGAGCAAATTAAAGCTTTAGTTAATGTGTTAGTTCCTGAGTATTTTGCTCAATTCCCCAACCGAAATTTGCGAATTTGGAGCGCGGCTTGCGCCACTGGAGAAGAACCAATTTCGATCGCGATCGCACTCAATGAAGCGGGTTGGCTAGACAAAGTACCAATTAAAATTTATGCTAGTGATGCTAGTGCTAGTGCGATCGCTAAAGCCAGAGCAGGTTTATATCGAGAACGTTCTTTTCGCAACTTACCACTACATCTCCAAACTAAATATTTTCTTGAAACTACCAATAACCAATGGCAAATTATTCCCCAAATTCATCAGCAAATAGAATGGTCAATAGCTAATATTGTAGCAGAAAACGAAATAAATTATTTAGCTACTGCTAATATTATATTTTGTCGCAATGTCTTTATTTACTTTGACCATAATGCCATAAGTAAAACCATCGACATATTTCATAAATATCTGCCAAAAATGGGTTATTTATGTATTGCTGCCTCCGAATCTCTTTTACGATTAACTTCTCAATTCCAACTGCAAGAAATCGGCGGTGCTTTTATTTATGTGAAATCTTAAATTATAAATATAATTAGACAAGTTTTTTAGGAAACCACTTAAAATAAGCTATTAATAAACAGGAGCAAAATAATGGAGCAAGTAATTCGTGTTTTAGTTGTAGATGACTCTGCTTATGTGCGGAAAGTAATTAAACAAATGTTATCTCGCAGTCCATTAATCGAAGTTGTTGGTGCTGCTCGCGATGGCAAAGAAGCATTAGATTTGGTGCAAGAACTTAAACCAGATGTAGTCACATTAGATTTAATCATGCCTAACATGAATGGCGTGGAATTTTTGCGGGAACAAATGCAGCGTCGCCCCTTACCAGTAATTATTGTCAGCATTGCTAGCGAGAGTGGCGAAATGGCACTAGAAGCTTTAGATGCTGGCGCAGTAGAGTTTGTGCAAAAACCTACCGCACTAGCAACAGAAAAAGTATTTGAAATTAGCGATGAATTAATTCAAAAAGTTAAAGCTGTTGCTCATATAAAACTCAGTAATTTATCGACAAATACTAACAACCAAGTAAAAGCACCAGTGGTTCATCAAATCCGATCGGGAGCAGTAGATATTGTAGTCATGGGAATTTCTACTGGTGGACCACAAGCACTTTCTTTTTTAATTCCTCAATTCCCAGAAAACTTTCCCATTCCTATTGCAATTGTTTTACACATGCCAGTGGGATATACAGAAATGTATGCCAAGAGATTGAATGAAATTTCACCGCTAAAAGTTGTCGAAGCAAAGGAAAGAGATCCCGTAACAGCGGGTACAGTTTTAATTGCACCAGCAGGAAGACATTTAAGTTTAATACGTCAACCTGATGGTGTTGTAACTACTCATTTAGATGCTCGTCCATTTGATACTTTGCACCGTCCTAGTGTAGATGTATTATTTCAATCAGCAGCAGAAGTTTTTGGCGATCGCGTTTTAGGCATCGTCATGACAGGCATGGGCTCCGATGGCAAACAAGGTGCTGCTTGGATTAAATCTCATGGCGGTTTAATTTTTACCGAAGCAGAAGAAAGTTGTGTCGTTTATGGAATGCCTAGATCAGTTGAAGAAGCAGGTTTAAGTGATAAATCTATCCCTCTTAGTCAAATGACAGCAGCAATTATGAAGGTTTTATAATGTTAGGTTTTAGGAAACAGGAAACAGAAAAAGAAAAGTTTCTGGCGGTTAAAACCGCGACTACACAAAACAAAGTCCGCGGCAGGTGATGCTCATGGCAGTTATTGGCAAAGC
>FVAB010117011.1_pt1 | contig 9630 bp, 7 predicted proteins | sample 1520001 | NCBI WGS metagenome assembly FVAB01 (sample SAMEA4475357, study PRJEB15587) | soil metagenome | biome: Soil; feature: Field | place: India | collected 2015-03-11 | depth 0 m
GCGCCTTCAAGGATCTCGCGCTGGCGGGCGAATTGAGCAACCCGATGATGTTGGCCGACGACATCTCGAAGGCGCTGGTCACGACGGCGTTTGGGTTGATCGTGGCGATGCCGACGTTGTTCTTCTACAACTTCTTCAAGTTTCGCACCGGTTATCTGGCCAAGCTGCTTGAAGAGGAAACCACCGGGCTGATGAGCAACTGGTTCCTGAAAACCGAGGAGAACTGACCATGCGCATTCGCCGACGGACAACGGAGGAAGGCGAGGCGGTCATGATGGGGCCCATGATTGATTGTGTGTTCCTGTTGTTGACCTTCTTCATGGTGACCACCACCCTTGCCAAGTTGCACCGCGAACTGGGGCTTCAACTGCCCCATTCCGCTGCCAGCGTGGAGACCAAGTCGAAACCAACCACGCTCATCATCGAGTTGACCAAGGAAGGCACGATGTTCCTGGACGGTGAGCAGGTCAACAAAACACAATTGCACCAGCGCTTGCGCAAGGCCAAGGAAACCGCGCCGGACCGACAGGTCCGTATTGACGCCGACCGGGCCACAGCGGTCCAGCACGTGGTCTATTTGATGGACCTGCTGCAGTTCGAAGGGCTTAACAATGTGGCCATGCGCACCAAGGAATTGAAATCCCTGCGGGTGGAACAGTAACCCCGGCCAATCGGGATGCATGACGGAGGCAGATCCATGTCAAAGTTTCACAAAGAAAACGAAAAAGAAACCGTGGTCTGGGGTTCGTTCTGGGGAACCGCCTCGATCATTCTGCATCTCGTGATCATCGGCGTGCTCACCTACGTCAGCCCCGTGCGACAATGGATATTCGGCGAGCACGAACCAGTTGACATGCCGGTCAGCAGCGCCGAATTGAAAAAGTTCTTGGACAAGTTTCTGGAGACCGAGACGCGCGAAGTGATGCGCCAGCTCACCCAACACAAGGAGTTGACAACCGAGTTGGAAAACATCCGGCAACGGGTGTTTCTGGCGTTAAACACCATGCAACAACGCCGTCCCCCCAGCTCGCCCAGCTTGGGCAACCCGAGCGACATGGGCCCGATCAGCCCGGAATGGAACCTGCCTCTGGACGGAAGAAACATCCCCCAATTGCACGGCATCTCACGCAAGATGGAAGAAGCCGCCTTTGGCATCTCCCGCCAAATCCGCACGGTGGATTTGGCCCGCATCCAACGCGTGTCCATCGGCGAAGCATTCGCCGTCATGCGTTTGGCTGTACCCAACCGCCGGGAGGCTGATGCGGCGGCGTTTAATCTGGTCATCACCAGCCGCGACGACCCCGCGTTTCTCCGTTTGAAAGAGGAAATCGGGCGCATCCGCGTCGAGATCGGCGACATGATCGCCTCCACCCAACAATTGCTGGACATGGCACGCGGCATTGTCGGCGACGACGTGGGCGCGATTGTCGGCCTGCCCCAGAGCGGCATGGCGGGTGTGACCGCGCACGCCTCCGACAGCGAGGGCAGCGACCGGGATGATGACCCGTTTGTGGATTATTCGCCGCCTGAACCGGATGCCTTCACGCATCATTGGGGACGGGGCGTCGGTCCGATCACGCAACGGGATGAAATCTTCCCGCGTCAATTGAGCGCGTCGCTCGGTTCGCTCCGACCCGCACCGGGACGCAAGCTCATCCAGGGCCAGGGTGAATACTCCCCCTCCGGCTGGATGTATCTGGACACATGGTACATCATTGGTCCGTTCGACAATCCGAACCGCGAAAAGATTGACCACCCGTTCCCGCCCGAAACCGCCATGAAGACCGGGTTGAACTTGGATTCGGTCTATGTTGGTCAAGCCAACCGGAGCATCAGTTGGCAGTTCACCCGATCACCGGAAGTATGCATCATCCCCCATTATCCGCGTGACTGGGCAATCTGGTATGCCTACACCGAAGTGTATTCCGACCGTGACCAGGAACGATGGTGCATCTTCGGCAGCGACGATTACGGCAAGGCCTGGGTCAATGGCGAACCCGTTTACGGCAGCGGCAAAACTCCGCACCCGTGGATACCGGACCGCGCCTATAAAAAGGTCAAGTTCCGCAAGGGCTACAATGCCGTCCTGTTTAAACTCGAAAACGCCTGGGGTCGCACAGGTTTTTCCATGTGCATTTACCTCGGCGAAACCAATTGAACCATCATGAGCCGTTCACTTCTCAACCATCTGGCCGGCGTCCTCCTGCTGGCCCTATTCTCTGCCGGCTGTGGACGTCAAGCGCCCATCGCCAACGAAGAGCGGGTCCTCTTGGAACAGCTCCATTCCGGTCAGGATGAATCCCGTCTCCACGCCATCCAACAACTCGGTGCCCGGCGCTCGACGGCCGCCGTGCCGCTCTTGACGCCGATGCTGGGCCACCCGCAACCGGACGTCCGCATCGCCGTCATCGAAGCGCTCGGCAATATCGGCGCGCCCGAATCAGGCGCCTTCATCACACCACGGCTTCAGGATTCCGCATGGCAAGTGCGGGCGGCTGCCGCTGAAGCGCTGGGCAAACTGAAAGCGCCGGCAAGCATCCCGCACCTGGAACAAGCCCTCGGCGAGGAAATCGGCTCTGTCCGCCATGCCGCCGCCGGCGCCCTGGCCAACTTTGGCCCGGCGGGATTTGCATCGTTGATGGCTGCTGCTGCCCAAACCAATGAATGGGTGAGCGAAGCCGCGTTGACCGCGCTCGGTCGTGTTGACACCACCGAGTCCCGACAAACCCTCCGTGGGGCGTTGCAGAATCCATCGCCGGCAGTTCGTCTGGCTGCCGCTGAATCCGTCATCCGTCTCCAAGATGACTCCCTGTTGCCGGCGATTGTCACATTGTTGAAGGATCCCGACCGCAACGTGCGCATCTCGATCGAAAAATCGCTGCCCCGGTTCGGCATCACCGCCATACCGGCGTTGACAACCTTGTTGTCCGACACGAATGAGGAGGTGCGCCGCGCGACGGTGGACGTGGTGGGACGTATCGGCGAAGAAGCGTGTGCGCCGGTTTTGCTGAAAGCCACTACGGACCGCGCCGACAGCGTTACCAAGCGGGCGCGTCATTACCTGTCCGCCCAACTGGCCAGTGGACGGGCGATGAAACCCGTGCTGGATGCGTTGAAGGATCCCCAACCGGCCGTGCGTGAATCGGCCTTGGTGCTCTTGCAACCGCATGCCGACCAAATTCCGGCCGGCACATTTCTGCCCTTGCTGCAGGATTCCAGCAGCCCGATCAAGATCATCGTCGTCAACCTCCTGTCCGGCAAGGGCGATGCGTCGGTGTCGCCTGCCATCGAACCGCTGTTGACCGACTCCGACATCAAAGTTCGCCATGCCGCCGCCATCGGTCTGGCGCGGATAGGCAACACCAAGGGCAACGAAGTTTTGCTGGCATCATTGAGTCAATCGAATCCTACCTCACCGCAATGGCGCGACATTGTTAACGCACTCAGCCACATCAAGGAGACGCGCGCCGTGGAACCGTTGATGGCCGTCGTCCAAGGCAGCCACGCCAGCAACCAAGTCAAACAACAGGCCATGATGGCACTGGGGCGCATCGGCGACCCGCGCGCCGCCAACCTGCTTCTATCATCGCTCAACCAAACGTACGCACGGTTCAAGTCGGACAACAACGTTGCCAAAATGGGCAGCGGCCAAGACCTGGCCGCCATCATCCAAGCTGTCGGCCTGCTTGGCGAGCCGCGCGCCTTCGATCAGCTTGCAGAAATCGCCCGCCAAACCAATCACCGCTACTGGAACCATATCCGCGCGCCCGCCGTTGACGCGTTGGTGCGGTGCGACCCGCAACGCGCCGTTCCGTTCCTGGCCGAGGCCTTGAAGCAGGCCGAGGCGCTCGACCACGCCCAGCACCGGCAGTTGATCCGATTGTTGGAGCAATCCCAGGACCCGCGCGCAGTCCCTGCCATCGTGATCGCCCTGGGCTCGGACATGTCCACGGTCACCGAGCCGGCCGCGTTGGCGCTCGTCAAACTCGCCACTCACAATCCGGAATGCGCCGTCGCGCTCATTCAACAAATGAAAACCGTTGCGGCGCCGACGCGCTCGGCCATCGCCCACGTGCTCGCCGAGACCGGTCAACCCGTGTTCAATCTGGTCGCCGACGCGCTCAAGGACGCCAACGCCGAAATCCGGCAGGGCGCCGCTTGGGCATTCGGTTCCATGCGCGACCCGCGCGCGGTTGACCTCTTGATCGGGGCGTTGACCGACGAGAACCCGCATGTCCGCGGCAGCGCGGCCTGGGCGCTTGGCAAACTTGGTGATCGCCGGGCGCTCCAACCGCTCATCGCGCGGCTGTCCGATCCCGACCTCAAGGCGCGCTTCGGTGTCATTGAGGCATTGGGCGATCTCGGCGATCCACAGGCCATCCCCGCCCTGACCAACCTGCTCAAAGATGACGACACCACCATTCGCGCCACGGCCGTGCGATCACTCGGGCTGCTCGGCGACCTCAGTGTGCTGGACACAATCAAGGGCGCCATGAACGACGCCAATCTTGGCGTCCGCAACGCCGCCCGTCAAGCCGCCGTCCATCTGGAATCAGCCAACCACAAACCCACCACACCCTGACCGCTGACAACCGGCGATACCGGCGAGCGGGCCAGCCGTCATGGCCGCGCCGATTCATTGAATGCATTCGCGGTATGCCTTACCTTGCGGTATAGCGGTTGCCTCATGATGAGGCAAACGCAACCCAAATGCAGGTAAACCGGACGTGATCAGCAAATTATCCATATTGTCGCAGACGCCGATGTTGGCCGGCTTGGGCAACGAACAGATCCAGGCGCTGGCGGAAAAATCGGACTTGATCACCGTCACCAAGGGCGATGTGGTGGTGCGTGAGAATGATCCGGGCGATGCGTTGTATGTGGTCGTGACAGGCCGGTTGCAGGCCGGCGCGCGATTGCCCAGCGGCAGCGACCGTGTGTTCGCCTCTTACACCAGCGGTGATTGTTTCGGGGAGATGCCATTGCTTTCGGGTGAAACCCACTGGGCCGACGTGCGCGCCCTCAACGATTCGGTGCTGCTCGCCATCCCGCGGCAAGCGTTTGATGAGGTGTTGAAACAGGACCCGCGTATGGCCGTCGGGTTCACCCGCCGTCTCGGCCGGCGAATCAAGGAATTGCGCGAGGAAAAACAACGGGCACAGGCGAGCACGATTTTCAGCCTGTACAGCGCGATACCGGGCATTGGCAGGACGTTGCTGGCGGTCAACTTTGCCGCCAGTCTGGCTCACGAGACCCGCGCGCCGGTCTTGCTGCTTGATTTGACCGGCAAACATTCGGGTAAACCGCTGGCCAAATGCGACCGGCTCGACCTCGAAGCGGATGACGGCTTGGGCGGTTTGATCCGGCACGATCCCGCCGGCTTTGATCAGTTGCGGCTCGGACTTGACGGCGCCGACAACGAAGTCGAACGAATGGCGCCGTTGCTGGCCAACATGGTAAAACGTTACGACTATGCGTTGGTTGACCTCCCGCATTCCCTGTCGCCTTCGGTCACCGCCTGTCTGCGCCAGTCCGACCGGATTTTCATCCTGTCACAACCCGACAACGCGCAGCTTGACAAGACCCGGTTGCTGACCGAGGAGTTGCGCGCCAGCGGCGCGGGCCATGCGCCGCAGACGCAGGTCATCCTGACAGGCGTGACCGACACGGGCGAGATGTTCATGGAACAGGTTCAATCGCGGCTGGGCGAGCCGGTCGGCTGCTGGTTGCGTTGGATACCGGAATCGGACATGCCGGAGGGCGCCGACACCACGCCGTATGTGTTGCGCAAACCCATGGCGCCGTACAGCATTTGTGTCCGGCGTTTGGCGCGTGAATTGGGTCACACGTTGGTTGGACTCGCGTTGGGAGCCGGCGGGGCGCGCGGTCTGGCGCACATCGGTGTGATCCGCGTGCTCGAACAGGAGAACATCAGCGTGGACATGGTGGCCGGCAGTTCGATGGGCGCGTTGGTCGGGGCGGCTTGGGCGATTGGCAAATCGGCCGATGAGATGGAGCAGATAGCGTATCGGGTCAAAAGCCGGCGGGCGTTTCTCAAGCTGCTCGATCCGATGTTTCCCGGTGCCGGTATCGTGCGCGGGATGCGCGTGGTTCATTTCCTGCGCTCGATTGTGGGCGACCTGAGTTTTGCCGAAACGATCATACCGGTTCGGATTGTGGCCACCGATCTGACGCACAACACGGAAGTGGTTTTTGACGATGGCAAACTGTTGGATGCCATCCGGGCCAGCATCTCGATTCCCGGCGTGTTTCGCCCCATCCAGGACAACGGATCGTTGCTGGTCGACGGCGGGATTGCCGGCCCGGTGCCGGTGGATGTTCTGGCGCAAGCCGGCGCGGCCAAGATTATCGCGGTCAACACCGTGCCCAAGCTCAATGAGTCATCGGGTCGAAGCCGGTATCACTCGGAAATGTTGCGGATGCGGCGGCACAGGACGCGGGCGCCGTTGCAGGAGGCCGGACCGGTCATCGAGACGCCGACCACCATCATTGACGTGTACATGCGTTCTATGCACGCCATGCAAAGCCAGATCGCCGAGGAAGCCTGCTTGAATGCCGATGTGGTCCTGCGCCCGGTGTTGGCCGGCGGCGTGTGGTATGACTTTTATCAACCCGAAAAATACATCCGCTGCGGCGAAGCGGCGGCACGTCAATCCCTGGATCAACTCAAGGAACTCATACGCGTATGACCCGCCCCTGGCACAACCGTTCCGTTTCCGAGATGCGCCGTCTTCAGGACGCCAAACTGCGACGGTTCCTGCGCAACGTGGTGGCGCCGTTTCATCCGTACTACCGGCAATTGTTCGCGCAACACCGGATCGATGCGCGCACCATCCGGTCGGTGGCCGACCTGCGGCACATCCCGTTCACCAGCAAATTGGATTTGTTGTCCACCCCGGAAGAACCGGACAAGTTCCGGCAGTTCGTGATTACGCCCGACCCGGCCGTGTTGCGACGCCAGCCTCGTGTGATGTGCGAGGTGTTGTTCCGGGGCCGGCAAGCCGTTCGGCGCCGGCTGGAACGCGAGTTCCGGCCGGTATTCCTCACCGCCACCACTGGACGCAGTTCGGCGCCGGTCTCGTTTGTGTATTCGGATTACGACATGCGAAATCTGCGTGTCGCCGGCGCGCGGTTGATCGAGACCTTCGATGCCGGGCCGACCCTGCGCGGGGTCAACATGTTCCCCTACGCGCCGCACCTGGCGTTTTGGCAGGTGGTCTTTGCCGGGCTGGAGTACGGCATGTTGCTGGTCAGCACCGGCGGCGGCAAGGTGATGGGAACCGACGGCAACATCGCGGTGATCGAGAAAGTCAAACCGGAAGCGATCATTGGCATTCCGACGTTTGTGTATCACGTGATCCGCTTGGCTCATGAGAAGGGACTGCGCTGGCCGCAGGTCACCCGCATCATTTTGGGCGGCGAAAAAAGCCCGCAGGGCATCCGACGCAAGATGGTCGCCATGTTGCAGGACATGGGTGCGGGCGATGTTCGGGTGTGCGGCACGTACGGATTCACCGAGGCCCGCATGGCCTTCGGCGAGTGTCCGCCGCCACCGGGTCAGTGGAGCGGCTATCACCTGTTTCCCGATCTTGGTGTGTTTGAAGTCGTGGATCCCGACACGGGCGAAGTCAGGGCCGAGGGCGAACCGGGTGAGTTGGTGTACACGCCGTTGGATGCGCGCGGTTCGGTGGTGTTGCGCTACCGGACCGGTGATTATGCGGAGGGTGGTATCACCTGGGAACCGTGTCCGTATTGCCGGCGCACCGTTCCGCGCATTGTGGGGCGTATCGGCCGCGCTTCCAACACCAAGGAGTTGCGCATTCAGAAGATCAAGGGCGCGCTGGTCAACTTTGATGACATGCAATTTATTCTGGACGACACAATGGAGATTGGCGAATGGCAGGTGGAAATCCGCAAGGTGAACAACGATCCGCTCGATTTGGATGAGATCGTGTTGCACATCGCGTTACTGGACGGAGTTGACAGGGAAACGGTTGAGTCCCGGTTGCGCGCCCGGTTCGAGACCGAACTCGAGGTCACACCGAACCGGATCGAGGTTCATGGACTGGCTGACATGCTCAAACGCATCAAGCTCGAAACCTCACTCAAAGAAATCCGTATCCTCGACAATCGTCCCCCCTCGTGACGACCAGCCAAAACCAAGGCGGCGTCAGGTCCCGCGCGCGGTTGGGCCGGCGGGTTCCGACTGGCATTTTTTTTGTTACCCCCTACAATTCGGCTCCGTGAGATTGCCGAGGAATGAATCATGAAAGAATATTTGGACTTGGTGCGTTTGGTTCTCGACCGGGGCGTTCGCAAACCAAGCCGGACGGGCGTGGACACACTGTCGTATTTTGGAGCGCATTACACGGTGGATCTGGCCAACGGATTTCCACTGTTGACCACCAAGGAAATGTACTGGAGCTCCTGCCTGCGCGAATTGCTCTGGTACCTGTCCGGTGAAGACCACATCCGCAACCTGCGCCAACACACCAAAATTTGGGATGCTTGGGCTGACCCCGATGGGAAACTCGACACGGCCTATGGCCGCTATTGGAGGCGGTTTCCGCATCCCTATCTTGATCAGGATGGACATTGGCAGGTGCGCGAGGTGGACCAGATTCAATATGTGATGGATACCATTCGCCAAGAACCGCACAGCCGGCGGCTGGTGGTCACGGCTTGGGAACCCGGTAACGCGCACTCGAGTAAACTGCCGCCGTGTCATTACAGTTTCGTGTTTAACGTGCAAGATGGGCGTTTGAACTGTCATCTCACCCAACGATCGGGCGATGTGGCATTGGGCATACCGTTCAACCTCGCCTGTTACTCATGTCTGACCCAGATGATCGCCCAAGAGACCGGTTTGACGCCCGGTCGGTTCAGCCACACGATTGTAGACGCCCACATCTACACAGCCCAACCCGGCAGCGGAATGGAAGAATACGATCACGTGCCCGGTTTACGCGAACAACTCAAACGCGAACCCCGCCAGTTGCCCCGGCTGCGCATTGCGCGCAAACCGTTCAACGAATTGCGGTTTGAGGATTTCACTCTCGAAGACTACCACCCGCATCCGCGTATCCGGTTCAAGGTTGCCGTATGACCATCATCATCATTGCCGCGATTGCGTCCAACGGTGTCATCGGACGGGAAGGCAAGATTCCGTGGCATATTTCCGAAGACCTGAAACGGTTCAAACGATTGACCATCGGCCACACGGTCATCATGGGCCGACGCACCTACCAATCCATCGGCAAACCATTGCCGGACCGGACCAACATCGTGCTCACGCGGAGCCAAGGTTTGACGATGCCGGGTGGTGTTGTTGTTTGCGCCAGTCTGGCGGACGCTCTGGACCTGTGCCGGCAACACAATGAGACCGAGGCTTACATTACGGGCGGGACCATGCTCTACCGGGAAGCCCTACCGATTGCCGATGAACTGCGTCTCACCCACGTCCACCATGCGATTGAGGGCGACACGGTGTTCCCACCCTACGACCCTGCCGGCTGGATTCAGACATGGCGCGAGGATTACGGCGAATATTCTTTTGCCGACTACCGGCGCGCTTCGCGTTAGGGAAACGCTGATTTAATTTGGAGATTT
>FVAB010902642.1_pt1 | contig 9505 bp, 9 predicted proteins | sample 1520001 | NCBI WGS metagenome assembly FVAB01 (sample SAMEA4475357, study PRJEB15587) | soil metagenome | biome: Soil; feature: Field | place: India | collected 2015-03-11 | depth 0 m
CCCGCTCCATGAGGTGCCAGGCGAGGTCGATCACCTCCGCGTCCAGGGCAGGAGCAGGGGAACCCAGGGCCTCCACCCCGTACTGATGGAACTGGCGCTGCCGTCCTTTTTGGGGCTTTTCGTAGCGGAACATGGGGCCAATGTAGTAAAGCTTGGCCAGGTCCCCTTTGGCATAGAGGCCATGCTCGATATAGGCCCGCACCACCGCGGCCGTGGCCTCGGGTCTGAGGGCCAACATTTGCCCTTTTTTGTCGGGGAAAACGTACATTTCCTTGTGCACGATGTCCGTGGCCTCGCCCACTCCCCGCGAGAAAAGCTCGGCCAGTTCCACCAAGGGCGGCCGTATCTCTTCATAGCCGTAGAGGGCGAAAAGCTCGCGTATCTCCTCCTCCAGCCGCTGCCAGAGGCGGGCCTCCTCAGGGAGGATGTCCCGCATGCCCCGTACGCTTGCCATCTTCATCTTTTAAGCTCCCGCTCCAGGTTTACGGTCTCCACAAGCGCTTCGGCCGCCTGCGCTCCCCTGTTGCCAGCCTTTCCGCCTGCCCGCTCCAGGGCCTGGTCGAAGGTGTCTGCGGTAAGGACGCCGAAGGTGACGGGCACCGGCCCCTCGAGGGAGAGCTTGGCCAGGCCTTTTGCCACCTCGGCCGCAATGTACTCAAAATGCGGGGTCTCCCCGCGCACCACGGCGGCCAGGGCCACCACCCCCTCCACCTTTCCGCTTTCTGCCAGGATCCGCACGGCCCTGGGAAGCTCGAACGCGCCAGGGACCCAAAGGACCACCATGTCCTCGTCCCGCACACCCAGCCGACGCAGCCGGTCCTGGGCTCCCGCCAACAGCTCCTTCGTCACCAGCTCATTGAACCGGGAGACCACAAGGCCGATGCGTAGGCCTCGCCCATCCAGCCTTCCCTCGATCACGGGCATACCCCCTCCTTACACCCTGCGGAGCTCATGCCCCAGTTTCTCCTTTTTCGCGCGCAAATACCGCTGGTTGTAGGGGTTGGGCTCCACCTCAATGGGGACCCTCTCCACGATCTCCAGCCCATATCCCGAGAGGGCGGCGATCTTCTTGGGATTGTTGGTGAGAAGCCGGATTCTCCGCACCCCCAGGTCCACCAGGATCTGCGCGCCGATCCCATAGTCCCGCAGATCCGGGGCATAGCCCAAGCGCAAGTTCGCCTCCACTGTGTCCAAACCCTGATCCTGGAGGTGGTAGGCACAGACCTTATTTAAGAGGCCAATGCCCCGGCCCTCGTGCTGACGCATGTAGAGCACCACACCCTTCCCTTCCTTTTCCACCATCTCCATGGCCCGGCGGAGCTGCTCCCCGCAATCGCAGCGTAGCGACCCCAGGGCGTCCCCCGTGAGGCATTCGGAGTGCACTCGCACCAACACCGGTTCCCCCTCACTCAATTCGCCCTTCACCAACGCCGCATGCTCATGCCCCGTTATCTTGTCGCGGTAGGTAAAGATGCGGAAGTTTCCATGACGTGTGGGAAGCTCGGCCTCACACACCCGCTCCACCAGTTTCTCCCGTTTTTTGCGCCAGGCGATGAGGTCAGCAATGGTCAGGACCAGGAGACCATGTTTTTCCGCAAACTTCAGGAGATCAGGAAAGCGGGCCATGGTGCCATCCTCGTTCATGATTTCGCAGATCACGCCCACGGGGTTGAGGCCAGCCAAGCGGCAGAGGTCCACGGCGGCCTCGGTGTGTCCGGCCCGGCGCAGCACCCCACCGTCCTGGGCGATGAGGGGGAAGACATGGCCCGGGCGCACCAAGTCCTCGGGTTTGGAGTTGGGATCAGCCAAAACTTGGATCGTCCGACACCGGTCATAAGCAGAGATCCCTGTGGTGATGCCCTCCCGCGCGTCCACGGACACGGTGAAGGCCGTCTCGTGGCTATCGCGGGGCGGGTTCACCATGAGGGGCAGGTCCAGCCGCTCTGCCCACTCCCGGCTCATGGGCACACACAGAAGGCCCCGGCCTTCCTTGACCATGAAGTTGACCGCCTGCGGGGTGGCCTTGTCCGCCGCCATCACCAGATCCCCTTCGTTTTCCCGGTCCTCATCGTCCACAACGATGATCATCCGGCCTTGCCGGATGGCCTCGATCCCTTCCTCCACTGTGGCCAGCCTCATCGCTCCCGCCACCTCCGCACGTATTTTGCCAGGATATCGAATTCCAGGTTCACCCTATCCCCCACCCGCCGGAATCTGAGGTTGGTGTGGGCATAGGTGTAAGGGACGATCGCACACCGAAAAACACCCTCGCCCACGCCGAACGGGGTGAGGCTGATTCCATCCACAGCCACGGAGCCCTTGTCCGCCAAAAGCTCGGAGAAGCGCGGCTCGAATGATACCTCCAGGAGGAAATCCTCCCCGCGGCGAGAAAGAACCGTAATTTTCCCGACAACATCCACGTGGCCAAGGACGAAGTGCCCACCCAGCTCCTCGCCCACGCGGGTCGCGGGCTCCAGGTTCACCCCATCGCCCACTTGAAGCTCGCCCAGATTGGTGCGGGAAAGGGTTTCCCAGGAGAGGTCGAAGGCCATGGCCTCAGGGTTCAGGGCGGAAACGGTGAGGCAGACCCCGTTCACGGCCACGCTGGCCCCGAGTTCCACAGGAAGGGCCTCGCGGGAGGCCCACAGGCGCCGGCCGGAGCGCTCCAACACCCTCCCCACCGCCCGCACTATCCCAGTGAACATCGGACCCAGTTTAACCTCATGTGACGTTGCGGGAAACGCAGGCGCTCAGTAAAGTCTTGTCCGTCATGGCTTCGCTCATTCTCCTCATCGTTTTCGTGGTGGTTATAGGCCAGGGGCAGTCCCTCCCGGAGACGTCCGTCCTTGTTGTGGACGGGATGAACGTGCTCCAAGCGACCACCGGCCTTGTGCGCTATCAATTCACCCAAGAGGGAACCCTGCGCAGTGCTTACATACATTTCGCTCCACACGGGACTCAGGCTGTGGAAACAGTGCCAGGCTGGCAGGAGAAAGCTCTCCCCCCCGGCGTGAGCCTCCCCTTTGAGGTCTGGATGGACGAGAGGCCCTGGACCACCCTCTGGAGCTGGGAAACGGAGCCTGTGGGATCTGCAGCCATGGCCTTAAAAATGCGGGCAGAGGGGGCAGGGATACGCGGAGAAAAGAGTTTCGTCCTACGCCAAAACGCTTTGTACACCGGGGAATTTCAGGTCCATCTGGTTGGCCAAGGTCTAATACGCCTGGTGTTGGGGCATCTTCCAGGGGGCAAGGACGCACCGCAGCTCCTTTACCTCTATGACGGAAAGCTGCATAAGGCACCGCTTGCGCCCGGCTTGTACACCAGCTTTCAGGGCCTGGGTCTGGTGGGCACAGAGACCGTGTTTTTCTTCAGGCTGGACGAAGGGGAGGTCATGCCCTTCGTGGGCCGCAACCCCGCTGGCCAGCCGGTATTCGGGGTAGAAGCCCGGGGCACTGTGCGCCTCCGCGGTGCATTCTACATGGGCAGGAATCGTTACCTGCTCCTCAAGGAGGGGGGGTTCGCTCCGGTGGCCCAGGGTGGCATGTTCACCTTGGTCCTGGTCAGCGTGCTCCACTTCTTTGACGCCCTCTACAGCGTCACCGGAAACTATGGCTGGACCATCATTCTTTTCACCTTGATCGTTCGCATCCTCCTCCATCCCCTGACGCGCAGCCAATTCCGCTCCATGGCCAAGATGCAAAAGCTTGCGCCCAAGATCAAGAAGCTTCAGGAGCGGTTCAAGGGCGACCAGGAAACCTTGCGACGCCAACTCATGGAACTCTACCGCCAAGAGAAGGTCAACCCCCTAGGCGGATGTCTTCCCATGCTCCTCCAACTGCCCATCCTCATCGTGCTTTGGCAGGCCATCATGTACTCCGCGGAGAAGATCCATCTCTCCCCAGGGTTCCTGTGGATCCAGGACCTCTCCCAGCCTGATCCCTACTACATCCTTGTCATCCTGGGCACTGGGGTCCAACTCCTTTTCCAGTGGTACACCCAGCGCCGCATGCCCATGGAAACCCCTGGGGGGGCCCAGTTCTTTGGGTATCTGTTCCCCTTGGTCATGGCCCTTTTTTTCCTGCACTTCCCCGCTGGCCTTTGGCTCTATTGGACTTTCACCACCGTGGTCCAGTTCGGCCAACAGTTGATCATCGATTGGGAGTGGGCCAGGGAAGAGGTGCGGCGACCAGACAAAATCGAGGATGAACCCCCAACTCAGTGAGGCCATCGCCCGCTTTCTCCAGGACCTCCTGGCCCTGCTGGGAGAAAAGGGGCACGTGGAAGTCCGGGCAAGGGAAGAGGAGGTCTACGTGAATTTGCGTGGGCACTTCAAGGCGCTGCCCCAGGACGACCCGACGTTTCGCGAGGCCCTAGCACGCTTGGTCTCCCTTCATTTGAAAGTGGCGCTTCATGCTCCGGCCTCCGTGGAGGTGGACATCAACGGCCAGGAGGAAGCCCGGCGTCAACGGCTCGTGGCCCAGGCCTTGGCGTTGGCGGAGCGGGTGAAGAGGGAAAAGCACCCCATCGAGCTAGAACCCATGCCCCCGAAAGATCGCCGCGTCATCCACCTGGCGTTAGCCAATGTGCCAGGCGTGCGCACCCATTCCATAGGCCGGGCCGAGAACCGGCGTGTGGTGATTGAGCCCGCTGAACCTAACGAGCCTTGAGCCTCTCCGCGACCCGCACCCATCCGTACAGGATGGGGCTCGCGATGAACACGGAGGAATAAGTGCCAAAGATAACGCCACAGGCCATGGCCACCGTGAACTCCCGCAAGGCAATCCCCGCCACCACCAAAAGCACCACGATGGGCAACAACGTCGTGCTCGAAGTGTTAAGCGTGCGAGTCAGCGTCTGATTGATGGAGCGGTTGATCGCCTCCCAAAGGGAGGCCCTTTTGCTCAGACGCAAATTCTCGCGAATGCGGTCAAAAACCACAATGGTGTCGTTGATGGAGTAGCCGACCACGGTGAGAAGGGCGGCGATCACGGGAAGGTTGATCTCCAGCTGGAAAACGCTGAACACGCCCAAGGTGAGGACCACATCGTGGATAAGGGCGAGGACAGCGGCTACACCGTAGCGCAAACGGAAGCGCACGGCGATGTAGATGAGCATGGCCGCGAGCGCCACAAGGACAGCCTGCCAGGCGCGGTTCACGATCTCCTGGGAGACCTGCCTTCCGATCTCCGTGAGGCTGTGCTCCACGGGGCTGGGAAGCCCGCTTTGCGGGGCGGGAGCAAGCAGGGCTTTACGCAAATTTTCTGCAATGGTTTTGTCATGGGTGCGGACAGTGACTACGAGGCCTGGTAAACTTGTCCGACCCCCTCTGGGCTCCTCCCGCTCCGCGGTGATGGGTTGAACATAATAAGGCAAGGATGCTGCCTGAGCGCCCAGGATTTGAGCCACGTAGCTGCGCACCGTTTGCGCGCTCACCGTGGCCCCCGCTGGATAAAGAAGGGTGAGCTGGATTCCCCCGGTGAAGTCAATGCCAGGGCGGAACCCTAAGGTGGCCATGGCCAAGATGGAGCCCACAAACAAAATGGCGGAGATGAGGCCAAAGAACTTGGCCTTTCCCAGGAAATCGAAGTTGGTCATGGGTTAGCCTCCAAAGGCTTTGGCATGAAGGCGGGACTTGAGGCGGGCAGCCCGATTGGGATGGATGGCGCCGCGGTTGGCCGCCTTATCCACCGCCTTTTGGAACATCACGAAGGCGCGGCGCGCCCCGTCCAAGTCCCCACCGTGTGCCAACCGCACCACCTCTTTGCGCCAAAACCGGATGGCGCTCTTGCGCAGCTCATTCCGTCTTCGCCGGATCAAACTCTTCCTAAGCGCTCGCTCTGCTGCCCTTGTGGTTGGAATAGCACATCACCTCTTTGCCGGCCAAGTTCTGAGCCCAAGCTTATCCCACAGGAGAAAGGTCGCAAGTGTCCCGTGTGCGCCGGCTTGGCAAAGGAAGAAGTGCACGCTATCCTGAGGGCTGGCCATGCTCACCCAGGTGCGCAAACGAGACGGGACTCTTGCCCCCTATGAGCGGGGGCGGATTGTCGCGGCCATCCGCGCCGCGCTGCGGGAAGTGGGCCGGGATGATCCCGCCTTGGCTGAGGAGCTGAGCCTGCGGGTGGAGAGGATTCTGGAAGGGCGGTTCGGCCCGCTGTTTGGCCCCCCTCACGTGGAGGAAATCCAAGACGCCATAGAAGAGGTGCTCATGACCTCGGAGGTCCCCGAGGCTGCCCGCGCCTACATCGTCTACCGCGAACAGCACAAAAGGATGCGGGAAATCAAGGAGCTAGTTGATCCCGCTCTTGTCGAAACTTACCTCAATGGCCAAGACTGGCGCGTGCGGGAGAACTCCAACATGGCCTTCTCCCTCCAAGGCCTGAACGTGTTCCTCACCGAGAAAATCATCAGCCGTTATTGGCTTTCCCAGGTATACCCCACGCCCATCCGCGAGGCCCACGACTGCGGGGACTTTCACCTCCACGACCTGGGGACCCTCGGTCCGTATTGCGTGGGATGGGACCTGGTGGACCTGTTGACGGTGGGATTCCGGGGGGCGCGGGGGAAAGTTGAATCCCGGCCGGCAAAACACTTTCGCACCGCCCTTCTTCAGGCCGTGAACTTCTTGTACACCCTGCAGGGCGAAGCTGCCGGCGCCCAGGCCTTCTCCAATGTGGACACCCTGCTTGCCCCCTTCATCGCCGCCGACGGCCTCACCTACAAAGAGGTGAAGCAAGCCCTGCAGGAGTTCATCTATAACCTGAACGTTCCCACCCGGGTGGGATTTCAAACGCCTTTCACCAACGTGACCCTGGACCTCCGGCCGCCCGCGCACCTGGCGAGCCTTCCGGCCATCGTGGGCGGAGAGCCTCTGCACGCCCAATATGGGGAATTCGCCCGAGAAATGAGGATGTTCAACAGGGCCTTGGCCGAGGTCATGGCTGAGGGCGACGCCAAGGGCCGTGTGTTCACCTTTCCTATCCCCACCTACAACGTTACCCCTGATTTTCCCTGGGAGGAACCGGAATTCGCCCCCATCTGGGAGATGACCGCCAAGTACGGCATCCCCTACTTCGCCAACTTCATCAACTCCGACATGCGTCCGGAGGACGCGCGCAGCATGTGCTGCCGCCTCCGGCTGGATTTGCGGGAGCTGCGCCACCGTGGGGGCGGGCTGTTTGGATCCAACCCCCTTACGGGGTCCATCGGCGTGGTCACCCTGAACCTGCCGCGGCTGGCCTTTTTGTCCCGCAACAAGCGGGAGTTCCTGGAGCGCCTGGAAGCTCTCATGCAGCTTGCGGGAAAGGCCCTCATCATCAAGCGCAAGCTCCTGGAACGTCTCACCGAGCAGGGCCTGTATCCCTACTCCAAGTTCTACCTGCGCTCCGTGAAGGAGCTCACCGGTGAGTATTGGAAAAACCACTTCTCCACCATCGGGATCGTGGGGATGAACGAAGCATGCGTAAACCTTTTGGGATGCACGCTAGCGGAACCAGAGGGCATCGCTTTTGCCGCCGAAGTTTTGGACTTCATGCGCGAAAAACTCCTGGCCTTTCAGGAGGCCACCGGTCAAATTTGGAACTTGGAAGCCACGCCGGCCGAAGGCACAAGCTACCGCTTGGCCATGCTGGATAAAAAGCGCTACCCCCGGATCATCGTGGCCAATGAACAAGCGGTGCGCGTGCGCAACGCCGCACCTTACTACACCAACTCCAGCCAGCTGCCCGTGAACTACACGGACGACCTTTTCCTGGCCTTACGCCTCCAGGAGCCTTTGCAGATAAAGTACACGGGAGGGACGGTGTTCCACGTGTGGCTGGGGGAGCGTGTGCCTTCCTCGGAGGCTGCGCGGACCCTGGTGCGCCGCATCCTCCAGCGGTTCCGCATCCCCTACCTCACCCTTACCCCCACCTTTTCCGTGTGCCCAAGCCACGGGTACCTGCGCGGGGACCAGGAGCGCTGTGCCCTGTGCGGGGAAAAGACGGAGGTGTACTCCCGCGTGGTGGGCTATCTCCGCCCGGTGGAGCAGTGGAACGCGGGAAAGCAGGAGGAGTTCAAGGACCGAGTTTCCCTCGTTCCCGCTGCGCCTAGTGTAATTCCCGGTTGATACAAGATCCGTGTGCCGTTGGGAAAAATCGTTCACGTCCAGCCGTTAAGCCTCCAGGACTTTCCTGGGCAGCTGGCCGCCATCCTGTTTTTTGCGGGCTGTAACCTACGTTGCCCCTTTTGCTACAACGCGGAACTCGTTCTGCCTGAACTCCTTTCCTCTTTGCAGCCCCTCCCTTATGAGCGGGTGTTGGCGGAACTCTCGCAACGTCGGGGCTTTCTGGACGGGGTGGTCTTGACCGGAGGCGAACCGCTTTTAAGCCCAGATCTGCAAGAATTTGCCAAGGAACTCAAAAAACTTGGTCTCCTCATCAAGCTGGACACCAACGGAACCGCGCCTGACAAGCTCGCTTTTCTTCTGCAAGAAGGGCTTGTGGATTACGTGGCTTTGGACGTGAAAGCCCCTTTCCCCCGGTACGCCGAGTTCACAGGGATGAAAGACATGACCAACGCGCGGGCCCTGGTGGCCAAGGTCCAGGAGAGCATGGCCTTGATACGAAAACATGCCGGGGATTACGAGTTCCGCACCACGGTGGCCCCCGGCCTTGCCCAGGAGGACCTGGTGCAAATCGCTTTGGAGATACGCGGCGCTCGCCGCTATGTCCTGCAGCCGTTTTTTCGCCCTCAGGGGAAAAGGCTGGTGGACGAGACATGGCGGGAAAAACCTGCGTTGGGGGAAGCGGAGCTTCGCACGCTTTTGGGGGAGATGCGAAAGTTTGTGGCGGTGGAGCTTCGTATCTAGTCCAAACCAGCGCGGGCGCGCACCTCTTTGAGCACCTCCCGTGCGATTTTTCGGGCTTTGTCCGCACCCATGGCGAGGATCTCCTCGATCTCGGCCTTTTCCTCCAGCTTTTGGCGTCGTTCCCGAATGGGGCGCAACGTCCTCATGAGGTAGGTGAAAATGGTCTCCTTGAGATCCTTGTACAAGAGCTTTCCCGCCGCATGAGCGCGGCGAAATTCCTCCACGACCTCGGCCGGCCCCACCAGCTCCAACAGGGTGAAGAGGTTGGCCACCCCGGGGCTCATGGCCTGACCTGGGGTGAGGCCCACGTCTGTCACCGCGGTGCGGATCTTCCGCCAGATCTCCTCCTCCGCCTCCATGAGGCCGATGTAGTGGTCTGGACCATAGGATTTGCTCATTTTGCGGGAGGGATCAGCCAAAGACATGAGCCGCGGAGCCTTCCCCAAGATGGGCTCAGGCTCCGGGAAGAACTCGCCGAACCTCCAGTTGAACCGCCGGGCGATGCGCCGCGCTAGCTCCAAATGCTGCAACTGGTCCTCCCCCACCGGGACGTGATCAGCCAGGTACAAAAGGATGTCCGCCGCCTGCAGCACCGGATAATAAAACAGCCCACCATTCACGAACTCCTGATTCTTGGCCTTCTCCTTGAACTGCGTCATG
>FVAB012823809.1_pt1 | contig 9407 bp, 8 predicted proteins | sample 1520001 | NCBI WGS metagenome assembly FVAB01 (sample SAMEA4475357, study PRJEB15587) | soil metagenome | biome: Soil; feature: Field | place: India | collected 2015-03-11 | depth 0 m
TGTTGAAGTCGGTGTTTCCGTTCATGGCGGGATTTGTGCATGGGCTGGGGTTTGACGTGGTGTGGACAGGCGGCGCGGACAAGGACGTGTTGAAGCGAGGGATTCAGGAGGCGAATGTGCCGTTTTGCGCGCCGATGCAGTTGTTTCACGGGTTGGCCGCCAAGATGAGCGAGGCGGGAGCGGATCAGGTGTTGATCCCGATCATGCGGGGGACGACGCATGTGGACGGGTGTGATTGCAATCAGGTGTGTCCGGTGGTGCAGGCGGCGCCGGATGTGTTGCGGTGTGATTTGAACGGGAGCGGCGGGCGGTTGTTGACGCCGGAGTTCCAGTTCGGTCCGGGTGATTTTGAGTCGCGTGAGTTTCGGGAGAGTTGCCGGCGATTGGCCGCAAGTCTGGGGGTAATGGATGATCGTTGGCGGCGGGCGCATCGGGCGGGGCGCGAGTTGCAGGAGCGGTTCGACGCGCGGTGCGGAGAGATTGGGGAGCGGGCATTGGCGTTTTGCCGGCAGCACGATGTCGCGCCGGTCGTGGTGCTGGGGCGGCCGTACACGATTTACAACCCGGTGTTGAACTCGAATGTGCCGGCTTTGTTGCGCGAGCAGGGCGCGATGGCGGTGCCGGTGGATTGTTATCCGGTGGGCGGTGACACGCCGGTATTTGAGCGGATGTATTGGGGGTACGGCCAACGGATTCTGCGGGCGGCGCACCAGGTGCGGCGGACGTCGGATCAGTACGCGGTGTATTGCAGCAATTACGCGTGTGGTCCGGACAGTTTCAATCTGCATTTGTTTGCCTACGCGATGGAGGGGCGTCCGTTTGCGGTGATCGAGACCGATGGTCATGCGGGCGATGCCGGCACGAAAACGCGGTTGGAAGCATTTTTATATTGTGTGCAGCAGGACCGGAAAGAAATCGTTGCGCGGGTTGTTCCGACCGAGTTGAAGGTGATACAGGATAAGGCCGTCACGTTCGATCAAGCGCGCCGCGAGAACTGGACGTTGTTGGTGCCGTGGATGGGACCGGGGTCGGACGTGGCGGCGGCGAGTTTGCGCGGGGCCGGGTTGCAAGCCGAAGCATTGTCGGAGCCGGATCGCGAGAGTTTGCGGTTGGGGCGACGTCATACGTCCGGCAAGGAATGTCTGCCGATGTGTTTAACGTTGGGGCGATTGGTGGATCGGTTGGATCGGGAGCCGGAAAAACGGTTTGTCTATGTGATGCCGCAATCCAACGGCCCGTGCCGATTTGGCATTTACAACTTCGTGCAAAAGATCGTGGTTGAACGGCTCGGGTACGGCGGGCGGTGCGCGTTTTTATCACCAAATGTGGACGGTTATTTTGCCGGGTTGCCGGGCGGATTGCCGGTGGTGTTTTTGACCGGTGTCATCGCATCGGACTTGTTGAGCGATGCGCTGTTGGATGTGCGGCCGGTGGAATCGAGGCCGGGCGTGGCGCGCGATATTTACGCGCGATATCATCGGGAATTGACGTTGTTGGTGGAACGATTTGGGCGTGAATCGGACCTGGAGATGAAGTCGTGTCTGTGGGAGGTGGCGCGGGGCCGGTTGTTTGGCATTCGGGATTTGTTGCGGCGGGCATCGGCGGAATTTGCGTCGGTGCGGACGGATCGGTTGTTGCCACGGGTGTTGGTGGTGGGGGAGATTTATGTGCGGAACGACGCGTTTGCGAACGATACGATCGTGGAACGGCTGGAGGCGCATGGGTTTCGGGCGCGATTGGCGGCGGTGCATGAATGGTTTGATTACGTGGATTATCTCAATCGGTTGAACGGCGGTGTGCAATGGGCTGACCGGGTGCGGATGTTGGTGGAGGGACGGATTCGGTCGGTGCTGGAACATGCCATCGGGTCGGCGTTGCCATTGCCGCCCTTGCCCTCGTTGGAGGACGTAATTGAAAAATCGCAGCATTACATTGGGGGCGACGTGGGGGGCGAATCGGTGTTGGCGTTGGGGCGATCGTTGCTCGACTGGGAACGGGGCGAGATTGATGCGGTGGTCAACGTCGGCCCGTTGGAATGCATGCCCACGCGGATAGCCGAATCGCAGTTTTTCCACATCGCGGAACGTGAAGGATTGCCCTCATTGACGTTGTCGTACAACGGCGAACCGTTGGCCGGGACGGCGCTGGAAAACTTTGCGTTTGATGTGTGGGCGCGATGGAAGCGGAAGCCACTGGATACGACGCCGGCCAAGCGGTTTGGACTGCGGCCGGTGGTCCGGATTCAGCCTGGGTCGGATTCCAAGCTGCCGACACGTGTTTCATAGCGGTCAACGTTTCTGACGACCATGTCGCCGTCGTCGGCTCAAGAACTGATCACACGCCGGGGACGTCCGAGCCGCCCCATAGGATGTCGCGGATTTCCTCTGCCGAATAACGGCGTCCTTTTCCCGCGCCCGGACAGGTAGTCATCACATCCTGTTGCCACCGCGCGCGATTCATGAGCGACGGCCAGAACGGCCAGGTCCGGCACTGGGTGGGACGGGCTTCATAGACGGTGCAACGGTTGTTCTGAAGAAACCGGCAATCATGCGCCACTTCCTTGAGATGAAAATGCTCATCGGTTCGGTCGCAGTAATCGCGCGTGAATTGTTCCAGGCTGAGGCCAAGGCGCGCCGCCAAGCGTTCCCGGTCGCGTTGATCCAGCCAGACATAACAGTATTCGCCGCGTGACCGGCAACAGTTGCCGGAGCCTTGGTACTCGAAACAGAGACCGGCGGTGTAGAAATTTTTGTCGGGAGGCAGCATGCGCGAAATGTACCGGACCATCAAGCGGCTGCCAATGACGGAGTACCGGCACAGGATACAGTCTTATGCGGGCGAAGCTGGATTTCCGGTTTGATTGACAGCGGGTTTCGTTGGAGTATGGCGTTCGGAGTTTTTAAAGATGAAAATTGTTGCTGATCCAAACATACCGTTTGTGCGCGACGCTTTCCGAGACATAGGCGATGTGGAACTTGTGTCCGGTCGCAACATCAACCGTGAGATGGTGCGCAATGCGCGGATGTTGCTGGTGCGTTCGGTCACGCCCGTCCACGCCGGATTGCTCGATGGCAGCATGGTGCGGTTTGTGGCGTCGGCCACGATCGGGACCGATCACGTGGATGTGCCGTGGCTGAAATGGCGCGGGATCGGTTTTGCCCACGCCCCCGGCAGCAACGCCAACTCGGTGGCCGAATACGTGGTGGCATCGTTGCTGGTGTTGGCCCGGTCACGATCATTCCGTTTGCAGGACAAAACGCTGGGCGTCATCGGCGTTGGCAACGTCGGAAGCAAGGTTGTCAAATACGCGCGGGCGCTCGGGATGCGCGTGTTGCAAAACGATCCGCCACGCCAACGCGCGGAATCGCCGGGCGCGGAAGGATTCGTATCGCTCCAACAGGTATTGGCCGAATCGGACATCGTGACGTTGCATGTGCCGCTGACACGGGATTGCGAGAATGCAACATTTCACCTGTTTGATCCGTTGACACTGGGGCGGCCGTTGATGGTGATCAACAGCTCGCGCGGGGCGGTTTTGGACAACGCGCGTTTGTTAGAGGCCATCCGGCAGGGCAACGTTACCGGTTGCGTGCTGGACGTGTGGGAAGGCGAACCGTATATCTCGCGGGAATTACTCGAGGTCGTGAACATCGGCACACCGCATATTGCCGGTTACAGTTTCGACGGAAAGGTCAATGGCGTGCGCATGATTCATGAGGCGGCGCGGTTGTTTTTTGGCGTGTCGTCACCATGGAAACCGGTCCTGCCCGAACCGCCGGTGCCGGTGGTCAATCTGACCGTGACCGGAGGCGAATCGGACGAGGATGTGTTGTGGCGCGCGATCCGCGCGGTGTACAACATTCTGGACGATGATGCCGCCATGCGCCGCAGTCCGGAGGAGTTCGACCGTTTGCGGGCGATGTACCCGGTGCGGCGCGAATGGATGAACACGGCGGTGAAGATGACCGGCGGTTCGGATGCGTTGCGACGGAAGGTGTCGAGCCTCGGGTTTCAGTTGGAATGAAATTCGGCAACCGGTTTGTGTCACCACGACAACGCTTCGGAGTACATCTGGATCAGGGGCCTCAGCAGGCTGAAGATTTGAAAGACAATGAACACACACACGCCGGCATACGCCAACCGCGGCAACCAGGCCGACACCATCTCCAGACTGCGCCGCCATCGTTCCTCGTACATCGCGGAGAGCCGTTCCAACATTGAATCGAGCCGGCCCGATTGTTCGCCCGTGGCCCACATCCGCACGATCTCATCGGGAAACACGTCGGATTGACGCAACACCTCGCTGACATCCATCTGGCCGCCCAACCATGGCGTCATCTGCTCATAGGCATGGCGGATCATGGGACTCGGATTGCCGCGTCCGGCCACCTCCAAGGCCGGTAACACACCCATGCCGGCGTTGAGCATCATGTGGATATCCGTCAACCACCGGCTCAACGCGTAATCGAACCTCAACCGGCCCAATACGGGCAGGCATCGCACGAAGCGCTCGAACCACACGTTCAAACCCGGCGTCTGGAACAGCCATCTGACCGCCCACCAAAGCATCACGCCCGTTGCAGTCATCCATGCCAGTGTTCCCAGTGTCTCAAACCAATAATCGGCTGGACCGTAATTGTTCCCTTCCACCATGGCCAAGACCAGCTTGGGCGCGCGGCTGATCAACACGGCGGCAATCAAGATCACGGCCGGAAAGATGGATGCGGTTGTGATTTTGCGACGGGCCACAGCGCGGTTGTGGTGATACCGAGCCAACCCGAACAACCCGGTATCGAGCGCGCCGCTGTTCTCACTGACCGCAAGCGTGCGGCAGTCCAGGTGAGTGAACCGCAACCCAACGGATTGCATGGCTTCGTGCATCGGCCGGCCGGCCTGACAGGTGTCGGCCATCCGCCGTGACGGTTCCCGCAAGGATCGGGGCGCGTTGCGTTGCATGGTTCGCAACGCGGATACCACCGGCACACCGGCTTGTACCATTGTGCCGAGTTGATGGTAATACTCCGCCAAATATTGCGCTGCGTATCCCATGTGATTTGCCGCACAGGCTATCACGCGCCATCGCGCGGGACAATTCCGCAGTCCATGCCCGACAAGACGGAGAAACAAAATGTTGGGCGCGGTGTTGTTTCGGCGTGCGGCCTGTGTTATAGCCTCAGCAGCACGGTGGCGATCTCATGATGGTTCAAATGGCATATCGGATGTTGACCTCGACCGACCCGCGTTTGTTGTGGAAATTCACCTGCAACTTCGGGGTCAAAGGCATGTTGTCGGTGCAGAAGTTCAAACGCCGCATCAAACAAGGGGTGTATTTCCCGCCGTTCCTGTATGTCTCGATCGTCAACTCCTGCAACCTGCGTTGTCGGGGTTGCTGGGTGGACGTCGCCGCGCCACAACAAGCCCTGCCGGCCCGCGACATCTCGCGGATGATTGAAAACGCCAAAAAACACGGCAACAGTTTCTACGGCATCCTCGGCGGCGAACCGTTCCTGCACCCGGAACTGTTCGACATTCTGGAGGCTCATCCCGATTGCTACTTCCAGGTGTTCACCAACGGCCAGTTCATCACCGATGAGGTGGCCGCCCGCTTGCGCAAGGCCGGTAACGTCACGCCGCTGGTCAGCGTCGAGGGACGAGAATTTGTCAGCGACCAGCGACGGGGCCGGACCGGCGTGTTCAACAAAACGATGCGGGGATTGGAGAATTGCCTGAAACACCGGTTGATCACAGGCGTGGCCACCAGCGTGTGCCAGAACAACATCGAGGACTTGGTCTCGGAAGCGTGGCTGGATGAACTCATCCGACGCGGCGCGCATTACGTCTGGTTCTACACCTACCGGCCCATCGGACCGGACCCGGCGCAGGAACTGGCGTTGCGCCCCGACCAGGTATTGAAAGTCCGCAAGTTCTGCGTCCGCATGCGGGCCACGAAACCCATCGGCATCGTGGACGCCTATTGGGATGACCAGGGGCAGGCGCTTTGTCCGGCGGCGACCGGGATCAGTCATCACATCAGTCCGTGGGGCGACATCGAGCCGTGTCCCATCATCCAATTCGCCAAGGCCAAGATCACCGACAACAACGGCGACATCTTCAAGACCATGACCGAATCCGAATATCTTGCTGATTTCCGCAAGACCGCCGCCGCCACGACACGCGGCTGCATCGTGCTCGAGCGACCCGACCTGCTGGCCGCGTTCGCCCGCAAACATCATTTGCGCGATACCACCGTGCGCGGCACGGCCTTCGAAGAACTGGCCCAACTCCAAAACCGTTCCAGCCAGCATCAACCCGGCAACGAAGTACCCGAAGAACACTGGGCCTACCGCTTCGCGAAAAAACACTGGTTCTTCGGGTTCGGCGCCTACACCTGATCCCATGGATGATCGCGGAATCATTGAGGATGGTCAGCACGACATCGGCTACAGCCGTTGCAAGTTTTCCACCCGACTGCCGAAAACGCACCTCTACACCGCCGCCCATTTCTGGATCGCGCCACAACCCGAGTCCGGCCTGTTCCGGGTCGGTTTCACCAAGTTCGCCGCCCGGATGCTTGGCGAACTCGTCGAAATGGGATTCGACGTCAAACCCGGTGATCCGCTCCAGACCGGTTCGGAAATTGGCTGGTTTGAAGGACTCAAAGCCGTCACCAATATTTTCTGTGTGGTGGATGGCTCATTTGTCCGAGCCAATCCCGAACTTGAAGGCAACGAGAAATGGACCCGGACCGACTCGTACAACAAAGGCTGGCTGTACGAAGCGCGCGGCACACCCGATCCCGGCGCGGTGGATGCGCGCGGTTACATTGCCATTTTGAATGCCACGATTGACAAGATGCAGGAGGATTGACAAACCATGAAACCGAGCCAACCACACCCATGACAACCACGCCCAGCATCTTGTATTGCCATTGCGCGTACGCGCAGGTGGTGCCCAAAACCACCAAGGAAGCCGTGCTCAAAAAACTCTGCGAGACCGGCGTGGCGTTCGAGGCGGTCGCCGACCTCTGCGAGATGGCGGCGCGCAAAGATCCCGCTCTCAAACGACTGGCCGGCTGTGCTTCCATCAAGGTCGCCGCCTGTCACGCCCGCGCCGTCAAAGGCCTGTTCCAAACCGCCGGCGCGCCTTTGCCGGCCAACACCAGCGTCATTCTCGATATGCGCAGCCAACCGGCCGACACTTTGGTGGCGGCTCTCACACATACGGAACCCAACCCATCCACCACATCATGAGCATCCATAACGAACTGCTTTTGCGTGTCATCCTCTATGAAGGCGCCGGCGCCGATACGTTTTCGGCGGCCGAGCGGTACAACATCTTGACGGTGTTGTTGGACAAGGGTTATGCGGTCACCCATGTGCGCGATCCCGGCAATGGCGTTGTGGCCCCGGCCGACCATAGCGCGCACATTGTCCTGGGCCGATTCAACGGTCAACTCCCGCCCAATCAACCCCATCTGCGGTATCACGACCTGACCGGCCTCGATACCGGCGCGACACTCGAAAAAGTTGAAACCGCCCGCGCCGAGCTCAACGCCCCTGTTCCCGGCGCGTGGAAACCGTGGTTTCCCGTGATTGACTACGACCGCTGCACGCATTGCATGCAATGCCTGAGCTTCTGCTTGTTTGGCGTGTACACCTCGACGGCCGACGGCAAGATCAAGGTGCAAAACGAGGACAACTGCAAAACCAACTGTCCCGCCTGTTCCCGCGTGTGTCCCGAAGTGGCCATCATGTTCCCCAAGTACGGCGCCGGCCCCATCAACGGCGATGAAGTCACCGCCGACGATGTTAACCGCGAAAAGATGAAAGTGGACATCTCCAGCCTGCTCGGAGGCGACATCTACAGTCTGCTGCGTCAACGCAACGAACGTGCCAAAAGCCGGTTTGCCAAGGAACGCGACGCCGACCGCGCCCTACAAGAACGCCAAAAGTGCCTGGTCAAACTCAAAGACCAACTCGATGTGCCACCCGAAGCACTGATGAATTTGCCGTCTCCCGACGAAATCCTGCGTCGGGCCGAGGAAGCCAAAGCCGCCGCACAGCAAGCCCTGGCCCGTCAGCAACCCCAGCCGAATCCGAATACAACCTGACCCGCACAAAACCGGCCATCCAAAACGGTTTCTTTCCAGAATTGCGACGACCGGCGGCGTGGACCACAACAGATTCCAGCATGCGACAACCCGGTGGCACATCGAGTGCTCAATTGACTCCCAGCTTGGAGCTACAATATGACCAGCACTCTGACAGATGCCGAAACCAGTCAGTTGCTTCGAACCATTGAAATGTTCGAGGCCATCACCCAATCTCAACCCGACGATTACCAGTCGCTCGAAATCCTGAAGGAAGCCTATAACCGGCTGGGTCGCCGCGAAGATTGTTGGCGGATCACCAAACGGCTGGCCAAGACGTATTGCGACGTGGGACAAATCTCACAGGCCATCCTCGAATATGAAGGTATTCTCCAAGAATGCCCCAACGACGAGGACGTGGTCAAAGCCCTGAAAGAACTGGAGGCCAGAACCTCCAAACTGACCGGCCACCATCCATCGGGAGCGCCCTCGCTGGCTGAGGACTCCAAGCCCAAAACACCTGCTGGTGAATCAGCGGGGGCGCTCTCCTCCAAATCGCTGGCTGACCTGGCCGCCGCCGGCGACCGCGCGCTGGCCAACCTGTTGATCGTGGAAAAAATTCTGACGTCCAAAGCCGCCGATCCGCTGCTGACACGTCTCAAAGAACAGCGCGCCGATTCCCATGTCAAAGGACACACGCAGACCCTGCTGCAATTGCTCGTAGAGGAACAAATCGGCAAACTCGAAGACCTTCTGGTCACGTTGGTGGACAAAGCCAACCTGCCCTACCTGCCGTTGTCCGCCTACGACGTGGACCGCGACATCGCGTTTCTGTTGCCGCGCGAACTCTGTTTCATGACCGGCATCATCCCGTTCGACATCATCAGCCGCTCGGTCCTGATCGCCACCGCCAATCCGCTCAATACCGGCGTGGATGACCAGGTTCGCGCCATGCTCGATTACAACGTGTTCTGGTACATCGCCGCGCCAGCCGAGATCAACGCCGCGCTGCGCGCCGTCCACGGATTCGACACCAAACCACCACCGCCACTCGGACAAAAGGCCTGATCCATGAAATCATTCGGTGAACGCATCGCAGACGTCTTGGTAGCCGACAACATCCTGAAGCCCCAACAGCTTCAGGACGTCATCGAGGTCCAGAAAAAACAGGGCGGCCGACTCCTCAAACTTCTCGTGGACCGCAAACTGGTCACCGACCAGGATATGATGGTCGGCATGGGCCGCGTCATGGGCGTGTCGCCGGTCACGCTCGCCAAAATGCGCGTGCCCCAAGAGGTCATTGACCTGATTCCCAAAG